>Ga0247740_1000450_pt1 | contig 19992 bp, 18 predicted proteins | sample UWRJL148409B2_FD_180942 | JGI IMG/M metagenome (GOLD analysis project Ga0247740, IMG submission 180942) | Plant litter microbial communities from Arlington Agricultural Research Station in Wisconsin, United States - UWRJ-L148-409B-2 | ecosystem: Environmental > Terrestrial > Plant litter >...
CGCGTTTTCCCATCCTGGGGGTGCGCTGGGCCGCAAACTGCTGTTAAGAGTTGTTGATATTATGCATACCGATAACCAAATTCCCCGTGTGTTAGCGAACGCAAGTTTAGGTGAAGCCTTACTGACCATGACTGAAAAGGGTTTTGGTATGACTACGATAGTAGATGACAAAAATCAGCTATTGGGGATTTTCACTGACGGTGACTTGCGCAGAACTATTGATAAAGGTATTAGTTTGAGCGGCGCGGCTATTAGTGATTTGATGAACCCTACACCGAAAACAATCAGTAATAAGGCATTACCAGCAGAAGCTTTGAAGGTGATGGAAGATATGAAAATCACCGCCTTGGTTGTTTGCGATGAACAGACTCGTCCTATTGGGGTTTTACATATGCATGACCTGCTTCGTGCAGGTGTTGTCTAGATTTAATTTTAGGGATTAACTTTTGAGCTCATCCATATCGACAAATACTGTAAGTTTTTTATTGCCCTCAGACCTTCAGGCTCGTGCCAAGCACATTAAATTATTGTTATTGGACGTTGATGGCGTACTTACCGATGGACGTCTCTATTTCAGCAATCAAGGAGATGAATTCAAAACCTTCAGTACGCTCGACGGTCACGGAATAAAAATGCTGCAAAAGAGTGGCGTGCGAGTTGGGATTATTACAGGTCGAACCAGCAATCTAGTCACTAAACGCGCTGCAGATTTAGGAATCAAAATTCTCGTTCAAGGTCGTGAAGATAAGTGGCACGCGCTTCAGGAAATATTAAGTTCGCATCCGTTATCGTTGGAAGAAATTGCCTTTATGGGCGATGACTGGCCAGATCTTACGGTAATGTGCCGCGTGGGTTTAGCATTAACTCCCGCCAATGGGCATCATAGTGTGGTAGAGCGTTCGCACTGGCAAAGCCAGGCTCGTGGCGGTGAAGGTGCAGTGCGTGAAGCATGCGACATGATTATGAAAGCGCAAAACACATTTGATCAACTCCTTGAAAGTTATTTAGGTTAACTTGCGTTATGAAATTACGTGTACCCGGAGTTAACAGCGCCGAACTTGAGCGAATCAATCCGCTACTGCTTCCCATACCTTGGGTTGTAGTAGGCGTTTTGCTTATTGTGTTTGCGACCATGAAATACTCGAGCACTGAAGAAGTAGCAACTGCTGAGCAAGCCGCGGCAAAAGTCTTTCCTCACACCTACTTACTCGATGTAGAAATACGCCAATTTGATGAAGCAGGAAATATTCGCTATCAAATGAACTCACCTGTTATTCGTAGCTTCCAAGTCAAAGAAACTCCCAGCACTGCAGATTATTCACTGTTTACTACACCGGCCTTTGTACTTTCAAACGATCCTCAAAAGCCTAGGTGGTTTGTAAGCGCACTCGAAGGCCGGCTTGATAGCAACGATGAATGGTTCACTCTGACGAAAGATGTGTTAGCGCGTCAAACCTCTGAAAAGCAAGGGGAGATTACCATCGCGACTAGTGAATTGCGTCTAAACACGCAGCAGCAATTCGCGGAAACTGACAAAGCTGTTACTATGCGCGCCGCTAAAAGCGAGATCACGGCAGTTGGTATGCGCGCCGAAATGAAACGCGAACATATTGAATTACTCTCCCACGTCAAGGGCACCTATGAACGCTAGTTTTGACATAATTAGTTTCGACACAATCATTAAACGGTTTGCACTTGCCGCGACCTTAATCCTGACAGGATTTTGTTCAATGCTAGCCTCTGCTCTGCCGTCAGATAAAGAGCAAGCCTTGCGCATCGTAGCTGACAAACAGGAAATCGATCTCAAACAAGGTGTCGTGGTTTACAGCGGTGATGCAAAATTTGTTCAAGGCTCCCTGGAGATCACCGCTAATAAAATTACTGTGCGCAGAGACAAAGATCAGTCAGTTGAATCTGTAATAGCTGAAGGTTCACCTGCTAAATATCAGCAACAGCCTGAAGCGGGAAAACCGATCATCCATGCCACAGCCAATAAGCTAAATTACAACGTGAAAAACGAATACCTGGTAATGGATGACAATGTTTCCATCGAGCAAAACGGTGCAGTAACTAAATCAGGTCACGCTGATTACGACATCAAAAGCCAAAACGCGAAATTTTCTATTGGCCGGGTAGAGACTGTTATTCCCGCCAAAACCGAGAAAAAAGATTAATAGCATGGCCAGCCTTCACGCGCAGCATCTCGCCAAGAGTTACAAAAAACGCAAAGTCGTTATCGATGTTTCTGTGACCGTCAGCAGCGGTCAGATCGTAGGTTTACTGGGCCCTAACGGCGCCGGTAAAACCACCTGCTTTTACATGATTGCGGGCCTGGTTGAAGCTGATAATGGCCGTGTACTTATTGATGAGCTGGATATTACCAACTTACCAATTCATGGCCGCGCACGCGCCGGTATAGGTTACTTACCGCAAGAGGCATCGATTTTCCGCAAGCTTAGTGTTGCCGATAATATTATGGCCATCCTTGAGACCCGAAAGGATCTAAACCGCAAACAACGCTTGGCCAAGATGGAGTCGCTCCTGCAAGAATTTCATATAACCCACATTCGCGACAATCTCGGAATGGCGCTCTCTGGCGGTGAACGCCGTCGTGTAGAAATTGCGCGCGCACTTGCTACAGACCCCAAATTCATTCTTCTCGACGAACCCTTTGCCGGTGTCGATCCCATTTCGGTAGCGGATATTAAAGAAATTGTTCGTCACCTTAAGGAACGCGGCATAGGTGTACTTATCACCGATCACAACGTGCGTGAAACTCTCGATATTTGTGAAACTGCGTATATCGTTAGCGAAGGCCACATCATTGCTTCCGGCAACGCAACCGCCATTCTTGCCAATGATAAAGTCCGCGAAGTTTATCTTGGCGAAGACTTTAAGCTGTAAAACACTACCCGTTGCGCTTTTAAACACCTATATTTGCTTGACAAAGGCTTATACCTAGGTTCTTAGGCATAAAGATTGCTTTAAATATTTCCGATTCGCGTCATAGAGTTATTGCCTAGCGCGCAAACCCTGACTAAACTCCACGTAATAGTGTTTAGTTTTCTGCCAGCATCATTTGCCAGCTAAAGGTTTGTCGTCCCGATAATGAAGCAATCTCTACAACTCAAAATGGGTCAACAACTGACCATGACTCCCCAGCTGCAACAGGCAATCCGCCTTTTGCAATTGTCTACGCTTGATCTTCAACAAGAAATTCAGGAAGCACTTGATTCCAACCCCATGTTGGAAGTTGAGGATAACTTTGATACACCCGCAGCACCCGCAAACGAGTTTGAAGATGGCGACTATATTCGAACTCAGGAAATTGCTGCCACCGGCGAAACCAGTAGTGATGACTTCAGTGAAAGTTATTCTGGCGAAATAACCTACAGCGAATCTGCCAGCGACAAATTTGGCGATGAAGGTTTTAGTGAGGCTAGTTTTAGCGAGAGCGAAGGATTTGGAGATACCGACAATTATTCTGGCACCGACGATTACAGCGAAAGTGCTACCGAATGGAATGAAGCTATTCCAGCCGAGCTACCGGTAGACACTAGTTGGGACGATGTTTACCAAACAAATCAAGCCAGCAGTTCGACTAACTACGACAACGAAGACAATGATTTTGAAAGTCGCCGCGCCGTTACAGATTCCCTCTACGACCACTTGATGTGGCAACTCAACCTTACTCCTATGTCAGATCGCGACCGCATTATTGCCATGGCGATTATCGATGCTGTTGAACCTAGTGGAATGCTGTCAGTCACATTGGAAGACATTCACAGTGGCTTAGTTAGTGAATGGGACGATCTGGAACTGGATGAAGTTGAGGCCGTGCAGCACCGCCTACAACAATTTGATCCCTCTGGGGCCTGCAGTCAAAACCTGGCGGAATGTTTGAGCGTGCAATTGAATCAATTTGATTCTTCAACACCTTTTCTTGCAGAAGCAAAACTTATTGCTAAGCAATATTTGCCCTTATTGGCAAGCCGCGATTTCCGCCAGCTAATGCGTCGCACCAAGTTACGAGAAGATGAACTTAGCGAAGCCGTAAGCTTGATTCAAAGTCTCAACCCGCGCCCCGGCGACATGATTGCTAGTGGTGACACTGAATACGTAGTACCAGATGTTTTTGTAGATAAACGTGAAGGTCGTTGGGTAGTAGAACTGAATCCGGAAATTGCACCGCGCTTAAGAATAAACTCTGACTACGCATCGCTGGTTAAGCGTGCTGACTCAAGCAGCGACAACACATTTTTAAAAGATAATTTGCAAGAAGCGCGCTGGTTCTTAAAAAGTTTGCAAAGCCGTAATGAAACTTTATTAAAAGTGGCCAGCTGTATCGTGGAAAAACAACGCGGCTTTTTGGATTACGGTGCAGAGGCAATGAAGCCCCTGGTGTTGCACGATATTGCCGAAATTGTTGAAATGCACGAGTCCACTATCTCACGCGTGACCACCCAAAAGTTTATGCATACACCCCAAGGCATTTTTGAGCTGAAATATTTTTTCTCAAGCCATGTGAGCACAGACTCTGGCGGTGAATGTTCATCTACTGCCATTCGCGCCTTAATTAAAAAATTAGTGATTGCTGAAAATCCTAAGAAGCCATTAAGCGATAGTAAAATTACCGATCTATTGGGAGAGCAAGGTATTCAAGTCGCTCGCCGTACTATCGCAAAATATCGCGAATCACTTAATATTCCACCTTCAAATGAACGTAAAACTTTATAAATTTCCCTAGAAAATTAAATTTGTGGATAGCGAAAAATAGCATTCACTTTACATGAGTTTCACATCAGCGAGGAAGTATCTATGCAAATAAATGTTAGTGGCCACCACTTGGAAATTACCGAATCATTAAGAGATTACGTTACTAGCAAATTCGAGCGCTTAAGCCATCATCATGATCGCATCACCAGTACTCACGTTATTCTCTCGGTCGATAAGCTTGAACAAAAAGCGGAAGCCACTTTACATGTAAGCGGCAAAGATATTTTTGCCGATGCAACCGATCTAGATTTATACACAGCTATAGATTCTCTCGCCGATAAGCTTGATCGCCAACTTATTAAACATAAAGAAAAGATGCGCAGCCATCGCTAATTATTAACATTCGCCATGCAAATAGAATCGCTGTTAACACTTGAACGCACTCGCAGTGGGCTGGAAGCCCAGAGTAAGCGAAGCGCATTGGAATTGTTGTCGCAAGTTATTGCGCAAGACATTTCCAACATTGATGCTGATGATTTATTCCGCCGATTTTTGGCGCGAGAGCGTTTGGGCTCAACCGGAATTGGTCACGGCATTGCTATACCCCATTGCCGTATCAACAGCAGTACAGGTGCGCTAGGTGCATTAATTACTCTCGCACAACCAGTTGAATTTGATTCCATTGATGCTGAACCCGTAGATATTTTATTTGCGATGTTGGTACCAGAAGAAGCACACGACGAGCATTTAAAAAATTTAGCGGCGTTGGCGAGCGCACTCTCACGTAGTGAGTTTCGTCAACGGTTACGTGAAGCCAGCGACAATCTGGCACTGTTTCAAGCTGCCATAAGTTAATCATGGAATTATTAAAATTATTTTGTAATCAATATAGGCGTGATTCCATAAAGGGAATGCTCTTATGCAATTAGTCATTGTGAGTGGGCTATCAGGTTCAGGTAAAAGTACTGCACTCCATGTATTAGAAGATGTGGGTTACAACTGCATTGATAATTTACCAGTGAGCTTATTACCAGCCTTAGTCGCACAAATCGAAATTCACAAAGACGATAAACACAAATTTGCAATCGGAATAGACGTACGCAACGCGTGGAAAGATTTACAGATATTTCCACAAATGATTAACACGTTAAAAGAAGCGCATTTACCGTTTACCATTATTTTTTTAGACTCTCAGGCATCAGTTTTAATTCAACGCTTTAGCGAAACACGTCGCAAGCATCCACTAAGTGACAAACATACAAATTTGGCTGAGGCAATTAGTAACGAACAGGAATTATTGGAACCAATTCGCGACACTGCGGATCAGATTATCGATACCAGTCATTTAACGCTGCACGAATTACGTGATCTGGTAAAAGAACGTGTGGTTGGCCGCGGCCAATCGGGTATGGCAATTTTATTTGAATCATTCGGTTTTAAGCACGGTATTCCGATCAATGCCGATGTCGTTTTTGATGCGCGTTGTTTACCCAATCCGCATTGGAAACCTAATCTTCGCCCCCTCACTGGTAAAGACGATGAGGTTATAGAGTTTCTTGAAAATGAACCTTTAGTGTTGGAGATGTACGAGGACATTAAAAATTACATGGCGCGTTGGTTGCCACGTTATCAGGCTAACAATCGTAGCTACATAACTATTGCGATTGGATGCACTGGGGGACAACATAGATCGGTTTATTTAAGCGAGCGTTTGAAGGCGCAATTTAGCGAACAGTTTGGCGATGTGCAGGTAAGACATCGCGACATACATAAACACAAGAAAAATTAATTATGTTGACTGAAACAATCACAATTATTAATAAACGCGGTTTGCATGCTCGCGCTGCTGCAAAATTCGCGACCCTTTCTGCGCAATTCGGCTGTCGTACACAAGCGCGCACTAATGGCAGTTGGGTAGATGCAAAAAGTGTTATGTCTCTTATGTTATTAGCGGCAACCCAAGGCACTAATCTCGAAGTTTCAACCGAGGGCGATGATGAAGCCACAGCTATGGAAACAATTCGTGCGCTTATTAATAATCGCTTTGAGGAAGAAGAATAGCTGCTCGCGCCAATATTGAAAAACATTGTTATTTCGACCCGCTTCACCTACCCTGTGCGCCTTTTGATACATCCTCTTTAATTAAATATTTAGCAACAGCAGCATTATCTACAACGGCATTACTATGGTTTATAAATACGACGACATTAACCCCGACGATTACATCAGAAGTAAATCACAAGCAAAGCGGGAAATGACTGCACTACAAAAGCTCGGCGAACAGCTTATAGAACTGAATGATAAGCAATTGGCGACGATTCCCTGTGAAGAAAAATTGCTTGATGCGATTCACGAAGCTCGCAAAATGCCCCACCGCGAAGCGCGTCGTCGCCATTTACAATTTATTGGCAAAGTAATGCGTGGAACAAACCACGAAGAAATTCAGGCCGCTGTTGATAAAGTTCAAGCCCGTAGCGACCAATACGTGCATCGCCAACACCAAATTGAACGTTTCCGCGATTTATTAATTGAAGGCGATAAACAAATTTTCCAAACCATCGTTACCAATTGCCCGGGCATTGATGTGCAACATTTAAAACAACTTGTGCGCAGTGCTCAAAAAGAAAAAGATGAAAACCTGCCACCTAAAAGCTCGCGCAAACTTTTTTCTTATATTCGTGAACAATTAGAACTGCAGGATTAACTGACAAGTTTTCTGAAATAAAAACGGCGACCTAAGGTCGCCGTTTTTATTTCTGTTTTCGCTTGTTATTGTTGGTAGAGTTTTTATTTTTATTAACGCTATCAATTAATTCCTGCTCACTTTCAAACAATCGATCAAAACTCATTTTGGGTTCGCTCCAGCTACCTTTAATGGTGTAGCTAATACTGGTGGCGCGGTCGACTTGTTTTTTAAATAACTTGCTTGCAAAGTAAATACCGGCTGCCGCTGGCAAGCCAGTAACCAGCGCAGTGAAAAATGTATAACTGCCCACCACAGGTAATGTGGCTACCAAGCGTGAATCAATTTTTTCATTTTCTAAATCCAGCTTGCCTGCAAGTTGCAAGCGACTGGAAGGAGTTTTTACCGATAGCGGCTCAGTAAATGTCATGGTACCTGGAATAAAACCAACTTTTCCGTTGATCTCATCGTAGGCGAGACCACTCTTATATAAATCCGAAAAATCTAATCGCAAACGGCGTGCGAGCGAATCAAAATTCAGCACGGCCATAAGTCGTAAGAGTCCATCACTACTGGGGCTAGGAGTATTTTTAAAACGGCCTTTTTCCAAATGTATTTCAACATTGCCAGCAATATTTTTCAGTGAAAAATCCTGCGGATCACCGGCCCAATTTATATCGGTATTAAAACGCGCAGATTTACTTTCTAAAGTATCTGGCTTTTGCCATTCACGCAGCACCACGGAAATATCCTGCGCAGCGAATACGCCGGTGAAATGTGTATTGGATACAGAATTATTGACCAACCACTCCAATTTAGCTCCGCCGGAAGCTTCGTCAGCGCCCAATACAGTCACACCTTTTACAGTGCCGTTAATTTTATCGAAAGAAACGCCTTTTTCATTTGGGCGAATTTCCAGTGACCACACTCCATAATTAACATCATCCAGATAAAGTTCTCTCACGGCTACATCGGCAAGCGGCAATGCACGCGGGTCAATACTAAGTGCACCAACTTTTGGAATCTCACCCAACGCCGAATTATCTCGCTTTTTCGCATTCAGTAACTCGCTATTAAGTTTTAGTGAAGCAATATTAATTTTCATTGGCGAAGAGCTTTCATCGGGAAGATATATTTCTCCCATCGCCAGCGGATTGGTAAACGCAATCTTCCATGCATCTGATAAATGTTCTGCGTGAACATTTATATTATCCAAACCGAGGGGACCCACTTGATAATGTTCTAGCAGAATGTCGGCGCGAAACGGCAAACCTGCCACTGCGTAAGGATCAGACGAAGAGTTGCTGGGAGAAGATTCATTAGGAATTGAATTACCGGCATCTGCAAGCTTAGGATTTAAATAATCAATTTGTGCGGTGTAATCGCGGTAACGTTGCTGGATTTTTTTCCATGGATTTATATCAAACCCAGCTAATGTACCGCTCAATAAAAATTGCGGTGCAATGGGAAGTTTTGCGTCACTTCCGAGTGAAATATTTGCATTCAGCAGCTTGTTATTTGCGCGCGGATCTAACTGAAATAAAGTTTGAACTTGCTGATCATAATCGATATGAATTAGCGACGAATGATCAAACAGCGACATTGTGAATGCCAACGGACGTTCTTCATCAGCCTGTTTTTGGTAGGGAGCGGGTAAATCAATGGCTACGCCAGCAAGTGAACTATTAACCATCACCACCGCAAAAGGATTTGCAGGCTCGGTGTCAGATTGCTCTGCGCCTTTTTGATTGAGTTCGATCAACGCATTGTAAGGGATGCTGCCACTCAAGAATAAAACTTCAGGCCGCTGGGTCCACTTGGCCAAATGCCCGGCATCAACCTCACCTTTTACTTCAACTTGAGTTTGGCTTGTTTCGCCCTGCTTTTTTGTAATGAGCTGTGCCTTAACAAGTTCATCAAATAAAACTCCCTGCAAACCTTCGCTCGCTAATCCGCGTTGTTCATTAAAACTAATATGACCACGCAAATCTTTTAAAGACAACTTGAGATTGCCCATTTCAAAATGTGGCGACTGCAAGTCTATGTCCACTTGCTGCGCTGCGCCGGTTCCAAGGTGGTCGAGCGGCACCGCAATATTTAATTGGGTATGCATCTTGCCATCGAGCGTCCAGCTATCCATGCTCGAACCTATATAGCGATGCAACATGCTTTCACGTAGCACGCGAAGGCCGTCTTCCGCTCCACCGTTCACACTTCCCCGAACTTTCAGCAAGGCGCCATGACCATCGGGATTGGGAAATGCGTTTACATAAGTTGGGCCGACATCACTATTAAACAAACGAGCTTTATCTACGCTTGCATGCACATCATCGTCACTAACCAGGAGGCGTCCATCAATTTGCTCTAACGCCGGCCATTCAGGATGATAATTTAGCTGGGCATGAGCTATATCCATAAACAACTGGTGACTACGCGCGGCTCGATGGGGGGTATTGAGAGTTCCGCGATATACAAACCCCACTTCGTTTACAAAACCGGAGTTGTTAGGGCCAATACTTTTTTCAAGCCAATCCAATAAAGAATGAGGCACCACGGCAGGAGTATATTTGCTATAGAGGCTGGCGTTCAGTTTGCTTGCACCAATTTGCAGGTACAGATCTATGTCGCCCGTTCCGCGTTTCCAGGGTAAACCCAACCACATGTAGCCTTTGGCGTGCTCGTCGCCGTTGGTAAACTCGAGTGCGCCGCTATTCACATAGATTTGGTTGTTTTCTGGCTGCAACCACCAAGCGACTTGCCCCTTCGCCTGCTGATATTCCATGGGCGCTGAATAAGTAGGGTAATAATGCATGCTGAAGCCTTTACGGCTATCGATATTTACGAAACCCCCTTGTTGATTCGCATGTACAAATCCGTCTACTTTGCGAAGCGCCGGCACACCTTGCCACGCATTCGCACCGACTTGCGCGAGATTCGCCTGCAGCTCCCATGCTTTGGGATCGCGAGTAGGAACAGCGACTTCCAAATTATGAAGTTCGCCTTGGGGTTGAAGGATATGAATCACTTCACGCAACCGGCCTTCACCCAAGACGCCCGCGGTATCCAGGGTTTGGCTTAAGCGATCCAGATCCAAACGCTGCAAATGCAGTACTACTGGATCGGTATTGCTTGCGGCCGAAGCTGCAAAATTAAGTTGCTGGATCTTTTGTTGATTAACCTCTGCATCTATCTGTTGCAAGGCAAGCTGCCACTTCCCACCATAAAGCCAGTGGCCTACCACATTAGTAGAAAAACTATCCAGCGTCAGGCTGCGTCCCAGCATTGGCACACTTAAGCGCTGAACGCCGAGCTTCCCCACTACATCATAGCCCTCATGCTGCGACCGGCTGGTAAACCAGAGGCTGGCATCCAATGAACCTTCGCTATGAACTTCAGCGTTGATTCCGCGCAGCAAAAACGCAGTCGTTGCGGCTATAGGTTCACTGGTGGGAAATTGCTTTAACTGTACGAAACCTTTGCTGGTAAAACTCTCTTTATGTCGAGGGTCGCCATAGCCTTCGGCGAGCAAAGTGAGCGTATTGGGTTTGCTATCAACATCTACTTGCAATGAAAGGCGGTGAAAATCACCAGTGTTCTCCATCCGCAATAATGGAGAACTCATGGTGGTGGTATCGCCCGAAGCGAAATGAAAGTTAAATTGACTGTTCGCAATTTCGATACGTCGCGAAAGCAACGACATATCAATCAGGGCATCTAGATCAGCAGGCTTGTGGTCCGGTGATTCCGGAGTTTTGGGGATGCCGGAAATTTGCCAAGCTCCATCCTCAGACTGATCAAAATCCATTTTGACCTGTTTCAACTCAAGCGCACTCCACACCAGCCGCGCATGGATAAAGCTACCCATCAAATCCAGACGCATACGTGCATGATCGAGTGCGAGAATAGGTTTGTCAGACTGACTTAGAATACGCAGCTTATGCATATCCACCGTCGGCTTCAGCCCTTCCCACTCTGCGTTAATTGCACCTATAGATACTTTGGCATGTAGTTTCTTGGAGAAGTATTCACCCAGCTCCTGCGGGTATTCCGCCAACAGATGCGAAAAACTACGCCCAGCCTGAACCAGCACTGCCATACCAATGGCCGCTACGGCAAAGAGAATATAAAACCACTTAACAAATTTACGCGCGTAAATGGTCATGAAAGTACGGCTGTCATGCTGATCGGTATTTCCTGAAGTACTTCTCAATTGGGTGAGGCTAAATTATTTAGTGAATATCTACCAAACCGTTTATTTAAAACCTAACCTTGAATATTTAATAACTACAAATAATGTTTCGCAGCTAGACCAGCACAATGTCGTACTGTTCCTGAGTGAATAAACTCTCCACTTGAAATTCAATAGTGCGGCCAATAAAGGCCTCCAAATCAGCCACGTAAGCAGCTTCTTCATCTAACAAGCGATCCACGACTACAGGCGCAGCAAGCACTAAAAACTTTTGGTTATCGTATGACCGCGACTCACGCAGGATCTCGCGAAAAATTTCATAGCACACAGTTTCAGCAGACTTCACCTGACCGCGACCAGCACAAACCGGGCACGCTTCACAAAGCATTTGCCCTAGCGATTCACGAGTTCGCTTGCGCGCCATCTCCACCAAGCCCAACTCAGATACGCCAGTAATTCGTGTTTTAGCGTGATCTTTTTCCAACGCCTTTTCCAAGGTGCGCAAAACCTGACGTTGATGCTCTTCATCCTGCATATCAATAAAATCGAGGATGATGATCCCACCCAAATTTCTCAGCCGTAACTGACGTGCAATGGCCGTTGCCGCTTCAAGATTGGTTTTAAAGATGGTCTCTTCGAGATTGCGATGCCCAACAAATGCACCGGTATTAACATCCACTGTAGTCATGGCTTCGGTTTGTTCAATGATTAAATAACCATTGGATTTCAAGGGTACACGCGTCTCCAGAGCACGACGAATTTCTTCTTCTACACCGTACAGATCAAGCAGCGGACGCTCACCGGTGTAGCACTCAATCAAGTCGACCAGCTGCGGTGAGTAACTGCTGGCAAAATCCAGCATCTGCTGAAAAGTAAGGCGTGAATCAACCCGGATTTTGTCGATAGGCGCGCGCGCCAAATCTCGTAGAGCTCGTAAATACAGCGGCATATCTTTGTGAACGACCCCGGGCACAGGAATAGTCGTGAGCTTTTCGCTCAAGTCTGACCATAGCTTTTGCAGGAAGGGGATGTCCGCCAGAATGGCTTCAGCGGTTGCACCTTCGGCTACGGTACGAACAATAAAACCGCCCGTTACAGAATAGAGTTCAGGAGCGCCATCCATAATCTGGCGTAAACGCTCGCGCTCCTGATCATCCTCAATTCTTACCGACACACCTATATGACTGCTGTTAGGCATATATACGAGATAACGGGATGACAAGGTTAAATGGGTTGTTAAGCGCGCACCTTTAGTGCTTATGGGGTCTTTCGCAACCTGAACCAAAATTGTTTGGCCTTCACGCACCAGGCTACGAATATCAGGAACTTCGGTGGCCCGCTGCTCGCCAGCCGGAGCTTCGGGGACCATATCGGCAGCGTGAATAAAGCCGGTACGCTCAAGGCCAATATCTACAAACGCGGCCTGCATGCCGGGTAAAACTCGAACAACTTTACCCTTATAAATATTGCCGACATAACCTTTACCGTGGCTACGCTCAATGTAGAGTTCTTGTACTACTCCGTTTTCGACCAAGGCTACGCGCGTTTCAACCGGCGAGACATTGATAAGTATTTCTTCGCTCATAGTGCATCAACTAATTTGTCACCGAGGTGCCACCAGGGCACGGAAAATTCCCGCAATAATAAAATTGTTTGATCGATGGGCAAGCCGACCACGCCGGTATAACTACCACGAATTTGTTCCACAAAGACCGCGCCCAAACCTTGAACTGCATAGCCACCTGCTTTACCGCGCGGTTCGCCAGTTTGCCAGTAACTATTAATTTCATGGTCGGTGAGTGGACGAAAAACCACATCAGTCACAGACAGCCTCATAAGTTGTTTTTCGCTAGTGACCAGAGTCACAGCTGTCATTACCTGATGCGTCGCCCCTGATAGCTTGCGGAGCATGCTGGCTGCATGTTGAGCATCGCGTGGTTTTTCAAGAATTTCATTGCCCATGACAACAATGGTATCCGCCCCCAAAACTGGTTTAGTGCACAACTGCAATCGTTCAAGGCTAGCAAAACCTGCTTCAGCTTTTTCGCGGGCTAAACGCTGTACATAATCCCGGGGAGCTTCGTGAGTGCGCGGCACTTCGGTCACATCTGAATCAATTACCTGAAAAGTCACACCTATTTGTTGCAAAAGCTCGCGGCGCCGAGGGGATTGTGAGGCGAGATACAGCGATGGCAAATTTTGTGGCCCCACTTTTGAACTCCTGCTGAACGACTAATTTCGTCGCTATTTTTATTGGCTATTTGAGGAATAAACAGGTTTGAAAAACTCTATCAAGTAACGCGGTAATACCGGCTTAGGCTATCTAATACCATTCGTAAAAAGGGCCACAGTAAAGCACTTGCCAGGGCAGGAGCCAGGAAAAATAAACCTGTCAGCGGACGCCCCGCCATACTCTGTACCCAATTGCCAGGTAATTGGGCAAGCCCCACCAATACGAAAACCCACCCAGCTTCTTTCCATACGGCAAAATTACGTACGCGCTGATAAGAAAGAATACAGATGTAGGCCACGATCACCAGCGACAAGCCATGCTGACCAAGGGGTACCCCTTCAAGTAAATCCTGGTACAAACCAAGGATGCATAAGAAAAATAGACTAATCGTGAGGGGGAAAACTGAAATCCAATATATAGCGACCATCAACACTAATTCAGGCCGCCACCAGCGCCATGCCATGGGTAATGGATATACAGCCAACAAGAGCGCCACCAAAAAGCTGCCCAGTATTAACAAGTAGCCGTTCCAATGCTGGGGAATCATTATTGATCCGCCGCTTTGGAGGATGCGCCATGTTCATTTAGCTGCGTGTGAGTATCGAATACCAGCAGCACGTGGCGACTGCGATCCAAACGCGCCATAGGCCGAGCAATAACTCGCGCAAACGCTTGGCCGGAATTGCGCACCACCTGCTCAACTTCAGCGACGGGATAGCCTACCGGGAAGCGCTCACCAAGGCCTGAGCTAACCAAGACATCGCCTTCGCGAATATCGGCATTGATAGAAACATGACGCAAACTCAAACGATTCAAATCACCTGTGCCTTCAGCAATCGCGCGAACACCGTTGCGGTTAACCTGCACTGGAATGGCATGGGTTGAGTCAGAGATTAACAGCACACGACTGGTATTTTCATCGACTTCAATGATTTGGCCCATCAACCCGAAGGCATCAAGTACTGGCTGGCCTTCGTAAACACCTTCACGACTGCCACGGTTGATCACGACTATATGGCTTAGCGGATTGGGCGATACACCGATGAGCTCCGCAATAAGTACGCGATCCTGCAACATATCCTTGCCGTTTAGCAGCTGGCGCAGCCGCACATTTTCGGCAGCCAGCGCCGCCATTTGCTGTTGCTTGCGCTGATAGATAAGCACTTCGATTTTGAGACGTTCGTTTTCTGCGCGGAGATCTTTTTCGGAAGAGAAGGCTGTGTTGCCCCACTCGCCGATGCGACGCGGAATATCGGTCACTTGATAGAAGGGAACAGTGAGGAAGTTAAGTTGCTGGCGAACTTGCTTAAGCCATGGGGTGTAAATCCCCATAAGAATCAGCGACACCATGGCGATAATAAGCAGCACCACCCGAGCGGTGACTGACGTGCTATTGGAAAATAAGGGTTTGATGGCCGCGCCTCCCGTAAAGGTAAGACGGCGGCCACTGCCACCGTCTTATGCTGAATCAGGACGACAATAAATCAATACGTTTGTCGTTCATTTCCATCGCCATGCCGCCACCGCGGGCAACACAGGTCAATGGATCGTCTGCGACAATGAAGGGTAGACCAGTTTCATGGGATAAGAGGCGATCAATGTCGCGCAATAAAGCGCCACCGCCGGTTAAAACGACACCGCTCTCCGCAATATCCGAAGCCAATTCCGGCGGAGACTGCTCAAGAGCACTTTTAACGGCTTGAACTATGCCAGCCAGTGGCTCTTGCAGTGCTTCGAGGATTTCATCAGAGCTTAAGGTAAAGCTACGTGGTACACCTTCGGCGAGGTTACGACCACGCACATCAATTTCGCGTATTTCACTACCTGCGAATGCACAACCAATTTCTTGCTTGATACGCTCAGCAGTTGCATCACCAATCACGCTGCCGTAATTGCGGCGCACGTAGTTAACAATGGATTCATCAAAGCGATCGCCACCAATGCGAACAGAATCAGAATAAACCACACCATTCAAGGAGATGACGGCGATTTCTGTGGTTCCGCCGCCAATATCTACCACCATCGAACCGTTTGCTTCCGCTACTTTCAAACCAGCACCAATGGCAGCAGCCATAGGTTCTTCGATTAAGCGAACTTCGCGTGCACCAGCACCAATTGCTGATTCACGAATCGCACGCTTTTCAACTTCGGTAGATAGACAAGGAACACTGATCAGAACGCGAGGGCTTGGATTAAACCAGCTATTTTCATGAACTTTTTTGATGAAATGCTGAAGCATTTTCTCAGTCACTTGGAAATCTGCAATCACACCGTCTTTAAGAGGGCGAATGGCGGTGATGTTGCCGGGCGTTCGACCTAACATTCGTTTCGCTTCAATACCAACGGCTTCAACCGTTTTGCGGCCATCATGATGGCGAATAGCAACTACTGAAGGTTCGTTGAGGACGATACCGCGCCCACGCACATAAATTAAAGTGTTGGCAGTACCGAGGTCGATGGAAAGATCGTTAGAGAAAGCTCCACGCAAGGATTTGATAAACATGAAGAGGTGGCCTTATTAATCTGGATTAGCAACTATGGCTGATAAAGTGCGGCAGTATAAGGGAAATTTCATTGCAAGTCGGCTTCTTTTTACGCACTTTTTACAAAACAATTAGCATTTCGGAAGGGAACTTAACGATAAAAAAAGATTCGCGACTTACTGCAGTTGGCGGGTCAATAAACGAGCGATTGATTAAAACAAAAATTAATGAACATCAGTCCAGCTCGATTCAGCCATCCATTCATCAATTTGCGCCAGCGGCATAGGGCGGCCAATATGATACCCCTGCGCCTCGTCACAACCCATAGTAGACAAGCGGTCAATTAGCGCAGCATTCTCAACACCTTCGGCTACCACTTTAAGGCTCAGGCTATGAGCGAGGTGAATGGTGGACTCCACAATTAATTCGTCCTGTTTATCCTCAAGCATATTGCGAATAAATGAGTAATCTATTTTTAAGGTTTGCACCGGTAACTTTTTTAAATACGCGAGAGATGAATAACCGGTTCCGAAATCATCGATAGATAATTGCGTACCCAACTCATGTAATTGTTGCAGCACTCGAAGTGCACGCGCGGGGTCACTCATGATGGAGCTTTCGGTAATTTCCAACTCCAATGCACTTGCTGGCAAATCATATTTTTGCAATAAAGTGCGTACCAACTTCGGCATATTTTCATCTAACAAATTTCGCGCTGATAAATTTACGGCGACACTCACGATCAAACCTTGCGAATGCCATAAACGACATTGCGCAATACTTTTTTCCAACACCCAAGCTGTTAATGGATGAATTAAACTCGTGACTTCCGCGATAGGAATAAAATCATTGGGTGGCACGAAACCTAATTCAGGATGATTCCAACGTAGCAGAGCCTCAAAACCATAAAATGATTTATTGTCCAAACGTACTTTAGGTTGATAATATAAACATAACTGATCTTCACGAATCGCACGTCCCAATTCACTGACCATAGCCAAACGTTTTGGCGAATGCGGATCAATTTCCGGTTTATAAACGGCAATGCCGGACATTTGTTCTTTTGCATGGTACATAGCAACATCGGCAAAGCGCATCAACTCGTTTACATCTGATGCTTGCGTGGGTGCCAAAACAATCCCGATACTTGCACTTATTTCTGCGCAAAAAACTTCCAAATTAAATTCCAATCGCACTGCATCTAAAATGCAATGCGCAAAAACAAGCGCATGCTGCTGATTGCGAACACTTGGCAAAAAAATCGCAAATTCATCGCCGCCCATGCGAGCAACCGTACCTTCAATATCGCTCATTTCCGACTTGATACGCGGGCCGATTAACTGCAGTAAACGATCGCCCACCTGATGTCCAAGCGTATCGTTAATCTCCTTAAACCTATCCAGATCAATAAACAATAATGCGCCTTGCTTATCGCCATCTTTTGCGTAAAAGCGCTCTATTTCCTGGTAGATATTTGCGCGATTCGGCAATCCGGTGAGTGCATCATGAAGCGAAACATGTTCGAGTTTTTGTTCATAACGCTTTCTTACAGTGACGTCTTTTGTAGTGCCCCATACACGTGTTAAATGATTATTTTCAATCACACCGACACATGAAATTTGAAAATAATATTGACGCCCTTTGACCCCTTCACGAAACACGTCGTGATCAATCATTTGAAAGTTATTTTCTACAAAATGTTTTAGGTCGAAGAGGTAACGGGTCGAACCGCTATCGCGCAATCCAGTACCGATAATATCTTGCAAGGATTTCACACCCAACATGGAAACCAACATTTTGTTACCTTGCGACAAACGAGCGCGATCCGCCATTAATTCTGCCTGCACTTCAGAAGTTTCGTCCAAAGAGATGGGGGGCACCATGTCATAGCACCATATTGCTTCACTACTGTTTGCAATAAATGCTTTATAACTTGCCTCGCTTTCTTGCAGCTCGCGCTGCTGCTTCATCAATACTTTCAGAGCATTTTCTTCGCGTGTTCTATCCTGTAACTGAATCAACACGCGATCAACCTCGCCATATCGATTGCGAATAGGTAACAAGCTTGCGCGCAAACTAATTTGCTTTTCACCGGAGCGTAATTTTTTTGAAAAGCGCGCGAGTGGATAACTGATATCCACACTTATACACTCTGCGGATACAAACACTTTTTCTAATAATGAGAATGCATTTTCAATTGCTAATAATCTTTTATCTTGAAATATGTTGTAATTCCCTACTGCAGCACTTATTTTTTTAGAATTAATAGCAAACAACTTTTCAAAAGCATTGTTAGCCTGCAAAAGTATTCCTTTTGCGTCGGTCATTAAACTTGGAATGGGATTTTCGGCAAATAACGTCCGCAACAAACTATTACTGGTTTCACTACCGGGGTTGGCCAGCCAATGCGTGCCTGGAACTGCAATACCTTCGTACTGACGATTGTTTTCTGTAGATGTCTGTCGACCAATAAAACGCACTCGATATTCACCCACATTGGCAAGGCATTTTACCTCGCAAGCGCGCACGTTAGCGCTTTCGTCAAGCGGGTCGGAATTGAAGGTTTGTAGGAAAACATAGCGGTCCGCAGAGCCCATTATTTCTAGCAGAGCGGACAAATTTGCAAATGGATGTTCTATACCCGGAAAGATTAGATTAAATTCTTTGGAAAAAAACAACGTGCCTGTTTCAAGGTCGAATCGCCATGCAGCTACATCCGGTGCTAACAAGGCGTATTGCAAACTAAGGGGGCTAAGTTCCTCCAGTTGATTGGGTTGCGATTGCGCGTGCGCCATAATCCATATTTACTCGGAAATGAATATCACTTCTGAGTCTAGACAAGAAAGATGATTTAGCCGTAAGAATTTGTTGCTATGGGTTTAGTCGAAATCAAAACTTTTTCTATTCTGAAAATGTCGCATAAATCGTTAACAAGGCGTTTATCTAATAGTGTGGTGGTCGCTCATTTGTGATTTCATCATCGCTGCCATCTTGCGTAAAGGAAATCTCATCAACGCGTTTTGCAAGCATACGCATTTGCTGCTGCAGTTGCAGGATACTGGCGTCCTGCTGGGTGATTACAGTATTTAATTGCTGAATTGTATCTTCCTGATAAGCAAGGCGCGTTTGCAACTCAATAAGTTCGTCTGTGAAATCTGTCATTTTAATTTTCCAATACTGTATAAATTGCGTCGATGATGGAAACCGCACGCTCATCAATTAATATATTTTGCCCCATACGCGAGGTGATGTAACCAAACCCGACATCGAAATCTGGATCAGCAAATCCTAAACAGCCACCTGCACCAGGATGCCCAAAAGCGCGAGCGCCGCGGCCATAACGACAATCCGCACGATCTGCTTGCGACAACATAAAACCATGACTAAATCGCAAAGGTAAACCTAGCACCTTGTCATCGGCAAAAGTTTGCTCTTGCCAACATAAAGGTAAAATTTCATCCGGAATTAATTTTTTATTTAACATAGCGCCATAAATTTTTGCGATAGCCTGAGCATTTGCATGTGCATTTGCTGCGGGAATTTGCGCTCGTCGCCAGGCCAACGTATTTGTTGCGGTCATTAAACTAATGGGATTGCAAAACGCGCGATTAGTTACGCCGCGAGGATCTGCCTTCATTAATTTCCCCAGCGCAACGCTATCTGCACCATGACTAATCGCAATTGCATT
>Ga0247740_1000451_pt1 | contig 19983 bp, 16 predicted proteins | sample UWRJL148409B2_FD_180942 | JGI IMG/M metagenome (GOLD analysis project Ga0247740, IMG submission 180942) | Plant litter microbial communities from Arlington Agricultural Research Station in Wisconsin, United States - UWRJ-L148-409B-2 | ecosystem: Environmental > Terrestrial > Plant litter >...
TGAGCTGAGCCGCGCTGAGCCGCGCTGAGCCGCGCTGAGCCGCGCCCGGTACTTTGCGCGCAAAGTACCGGGTCACCGTGGCGCAGGCAGAGCCGGCGGCGGCGCAAGCGGCCCCGGGCGACGCCTTACATGTCGCTCGGGCAGGCGATGTTCTCGTAGCGGAACTGGGGGTTATCCGCGGCTTGGTACCAATCCACGAACCAGATGCAGCCCTTGCGCACGTCGCCGTCAGGGAGCTTCATGCACCTTTCGCGCACGCAGGCCTTCTTTGCCTCGTAGCTGCCGGTGCAGGCGCTGAGGAAGCCGCCGTACATGGAGCCCATGTCAGAAGCGCTCATCTTCCATTGGGTGGGGCAGGTGTTGGGATTTTGCCCGACGCCACCGCCCGGAATCATGAGATCGAACTGATTGCCCGCGACGTCGCCGCCAGTGTTCGTCACCTTGACGATCATGTGTTTGCCGGCGATGTTTTTGGAGCCGGGGTCGTTCGGATTGTGCTGACCGGTGCCCAAGAACTGCAGGTGGTAGCAGGTGCCGCAGCTCGGGTTCGGCACGGCGACGTACCCGTAAGAGACGTTGTCGCCGACCGCGCGCGGCGCTTCGTTGTAGCAAGCGTAGGCGGAGCCGCCGGTGCACGCGCTGCCGCCCGAGTTCCGCGTCACCCCGTCGGCGCCGCACGAGGGCAGATTGCCGTTCGTGGCGCAGTGAGGCTTGCAGCAATCCCAGTAGCGGCTTGCCCACATGGTCTTGTTCGAAGCATTCACGTTGGGCAAAGCGGGGCCGGGGCCGAGGCCCGTGCTGGAGCCACCGCTACCAGTGGTCCCGCCGCCACCGGTGCTGCTGCCGCCGCCGGTGCCGCTACCGCTCGACTTGCACTTGCCGCAGCTCTCCATGCAGTAGCCCGCGCCGGTGAGCCAAGTGGCGTCGCAATCTTTCGCCTCGCCCGCGCCCTTCGTCGCGTCCCACTCGGGCCAGATCGAGCACGGTTCGCCCTCGTGCTCTGGAAGCTGCTTGTTGGTGCACGGCGCGGCCATACCGCCGCTGCCGCCGTTGCTGCTCATGCCGCCGGCACCGCCAACCGAAGAGAGACTGCCGGCAACGCCCACGGCGCCGCTGCTGCCCGCCGTCCCAGTACCACCCGGTGAGCCCGCGGTGCCCACGCTGGAGGAGCCGGCGAATGAAGAGGCGCCCGCAGTCGCGACGGGGACACTGCTCGAGCCAGCACTGTTGTTCGTTGAGTCGCCGCTATCACTGAAGCACGAGCTCAACTGCAACATAAAAGCCGAACCCATTAGGGCAAGGCCGACACCGTGGCGCTTCTTGAAGAGCAGCATCCGATTTCGGTATCATTTGCACGACGAGGAGGCGACCCGGATTCGTCTCTGGAAAAATCCAGGAGCGCGTGCGTGCGCGGTAACTTCGACAACCGCGCGCAGGTCTCGGCACTTTTGAACGCCTGCAATGCGCGCTGAGCGCGATTTTCTAGCCTCGCAGGCGTTCGCATGACAAGCCGGTCATGCAGACGCTCACTGTCGAGGTTTACGGTCTTTGACGACCGTGGGCCCTTCATCTACCCAATCGGCGGGGATCTGGGTTTTGACGCCGATCTTCGTGGCCTCGGCTTCGTCATGCAAGCTGGGCGCGCCGTCACTCGGCCCCATCACCTCGATGGTGTATGCGCCGATCTGGATACGGTCGCCCACGGTGAGTCGCTGCAGGCCTGAAATTTTGCGGCCGTTGACCTGTACGCCGTTGCCACTGCTCAAGTCTTGAATGGCAGCGCTCGAATCACCGACGATCACGCGCGCGTGTTCACGCGAGATCTGCGGATCGTCTAGCACGAGATCGCAGGTCGATTTCCGGCCAATCGTGATCGTCCCCGGGCTGAGCAGGAGCACACGAAACCCCAGCTTGAGGCGCAGCAATCGGTTGCGCGCGGGGCTCTTGGATGATCCAGATCCGGATGGGTCCACTGCCCTGAAAGCTAACACGATCGAGCGCGTCAGGCGCATTTCACTCGTTTTTTGGCTCGAACCGCGCTTCTCTGGATGAAGTCGCGGGAAGCGGTGCGTCGTCTACACCGGTGTCAGGGTAGCCTGGAGTAGTAGGCGGTGTCGTGCGCGCGCGTCCGAAGCGGTGTGGTCGTGCTTGCGGTGCGCCGATGCAGACGGGTATTGGCGCGTGCACCAGGCGCCAAGGAGTCGCTCGCTTCGCGAGCGGGCTTCAACGCTCCGCCGCAAGCAATTGAAAAGCTCTGACCCATTGCTCCCCTTAGCTGACCGATGACTTCACGCCCCTCGCGCACAGCTAGCAGTGCACTGCTAGTGCTGACATTTTCCAGTGTCTTCGTGGCTTGCAGCTCCGACCAGGAGGCCGCTTCGAACGCGCAGACCGCCGGCGGTGGGCAAGTGAGCACGAGCGCGGGGTCCACCGCCGTTGCGGGTACCAGCTCGGCTGGTGGGCCCAGTGGTGGGCTGTCCAGTGCTGGCGCAGGCATGACCGCGGGAACCGGGCCGGCAGCGGCGGGCGCGAGCGGCAGCGGCGGGCAAGCGGGCGGCGCCGCGGGAGCAGCGCAAGCGGGCACTGCGGGCAAGGGCGGCAGCCCTGGCGGCGCTGGCGGGTCTTCTGGCAACTCGAGCGGCGCGGGCGGAGCGAGCCCTTCCGGCGGCGCGAGCGGCGCGGGCGGAAACAACGGGAGCGCGGGCGGAAACAGCGGTGGCGCGGGTGGCGCGCAGCCAAACATCACGATCTGGATCGCGGGCGACTCGACCGTCGCCAATGGCGGGCCTTGTCCGATTGGTTGGGGCGGTCAATTCAAGGCGCTGTTCAACGCCAAGGTTGCAGTCACCAACAGCGCGGTCGGCGGGCGCAGCGTGCGCACTTGGCTGTACGACGTGCAAAGCACGAAAGACAGCGCGGGCGAGTGCAACCTGGGCAAAGACGCGCAAGGCAACCTCACCATTCAGGCGCGCTGGACCGCCATGCTCGAGGGCATGAAAGCTGGAGATTATTTGTTCATCCAGTTCGGTATCAACGACGGTGACTCGGCCTGCCCGCGTCACGTGGGCTCGAGTGCCTTCAAGACCAGCTACGGCTTGCTCGCGCAGGCGGCGAAAGAACGCGGCGCGCAGCCGATCTTCGTCACGCCAGTAAGCCAAATCGCCTGCTCGGGCGGCAGTGTCAGCAAAGGCACGCGCGAGCCCTACGTGACGGCGACCAAGGACGCCGGCACGCAGTACAGCGTACCCGTGATCGACTTGAATGCGCTGAGCACGACCCTCTATCAATCGCTCGGGTTCTGCCCCATCCCGGGCGGCAGTGACGTGAGCGCTTCGACGACGGGCGCGGTGGGCACGTTCTTTTGCGACGACCACACGCACTTCGACACCCCGGGTGCGGTGCAAATCGCCGGGCTCGTGGCGAAAGCGCTGCGCGATCAAAAAATCGCGCTCGCCTCTTACCTCAAGTAAGTCGAAATCCCTGCTCGTTGGCACGGCACCTGCTGGGGTGCGAAGACAAATGAAAACCGGAACTGCCTCGTGGACTCGCCTTGGGCTCGAAGCCGAGCTGAGCGATGCCACCGCTGACCCGCCGCGCCCCGGAGGCCCCAGATTCGATCATCGTGCCGATCCGCAGGCGGCGAAGGGCTCGGAACGAGCGCTATTTCTACTCGTTTGCGCGCTACTCGAAGAACGATTCAACATTTCCCTCGGCAACGTCCATCCAGGCTCCGATCTGGTGCGCGACTTGAAGCTCGACCCGATCGACGTCGAAGATCTACCTTTGGCGCTCGAAGAAGCGTTCGAAATAGACATCTCGAATGCTGACGCGGGCCGTATCGCGACCATCGAGGACGCGGTGCGGTGCGTCGCGCGAGGTCGCTCCGACGGGCCTCGCTGAGCGCGGCGCGGCGCGACAGTGCGGCACAAAGCGCCGGCCGGGCGTTCCTTCAGCCGCTCACGAGACGAACCTCGTCAACGTTTGCGATACGCGCTCAGGCCAAGCTTGGCTTCGTCGATGCCGTCGGCGACGAAGCCGGCCATCACGCGCGCGCCATTCTCTTGGAAGTGCGTGCCGTCGATGCTGCCGTCGGCGTTCGGCTTGAAGAACGTCTCTTGAGCGCCGGTGGTCGGCTTGGGACAGATTGCGGTCAAGTGAGCATGAGTCTTGAGCCCCAGATCGACGACAGCAACGTTGCCCGCCTTGCCCAGGTCGATCATCGCCTGACCGTAGTTACCGAGGGAGCGCGGGCCCTTGCAGTACGCGGAATTGCGCGGCGGAGGCGTGACCAGGACTGGGATCGCTTTTTTGTCTTTCGCGCCGTCGATATACTGCTGCAAGTAGGTTTTGAAGTCCGTCTCGGCGGCCGCAAAGTAGGGGTACTCGACGTTGTCGAGTGTGTACTTCGCGGTCGTGTTGCTGTCGTTCGTACCGAACTGGACGAGCAAATAGTCACCGGGTTTGATCACTTGCAGAATGGCGGCCAGGGTGCCTTCTTGAATGAAGCGGCGCGCGGTGCGCCCGCCAACGGCTTTGTCGAGCACTTTGACTTTGGTGTCGTAGTTGGGGCTCAGCATTTGCCCCCAGCCGGCTTGAGACTTGGCGTTCTGGGGATCGAGCTTGTATTCCGAGACCGTCGAATCACCGGCGATGTACACGCTGACCGTGGGTAGATTGCCCGCGCCCGCCGTCAGCGCGCCCGCGCTGCCGGAGGCCCCTGCGCTGTTGCTCGCACCGCCAGTGCCACCGCCGTTGCCGCCGCTGCCAGCGATGCTTCCGCCGCTGCCCGCGTTGCTCGAGGTGCCCGCGGTGTTTGCGGAGCCGCTCGTGCCGGCGGCGCCCGGTGTGCCGGCCATACTCGGCGTCCCGGCGCCAGCAGTGCTCGTGTCACCGGCGAGGCCCGCTCGGCCGCCCGCGCCCAATGCGCCAGAGCCGCCGCTCGCATCCGCACCTGCGCTGCCGCCGCCCGGGCCAACCGCGCCGGCCGCGCCCGAGAGGTCCGTCACTGGATCGCTGCTGCCCGAACAGGCCGCGGACGCGGCGGCGGCTAGCAGGCAACAGGCGAGCTGCAGGGCAGATCGCGGAAAAAAGCTGCGCGTTTTCGAGTGCCGACTGGTCACTTGGGATCAGGGGACGCGGGCTCGCCGCCTTGCCTCCTACCCGCGCCGGCCATGCTTTTCCGGGCAGGTCTGATTTATCTTCGATATCGGAAATACGCGGAGCCTGCGGTGGCTAACGCAGAGCGATGAAGGCCGCCACCAGCGCGAACAACATCAGGCCTAGCCACGTCAGCGCTGAGGGCATTGCGCCGGGCCGCGGCACCGCCGGCCCAAGAGAGGCAGCGCTCCGTGAGGCAGGAGCGGGCTCGGTGTCGACCGTTTTATCGAACATCGGTTCGCTGCGAACAGCCCGGGGAGGCGAGTCCGACGAGCCCGACCGTTCTTCGAGCAGCGCGCGCGATTGCCCGAGCGCGCGGCTTTCCGAAAACGGCTTGTCCGTCATCGGTCGTAAACAGGAGCGCGCCCGAATGCAGTTGCAGGCGCATGGGGAACGGCGTTCGGCTCAGGGGATTGACGACTGGCGGCGACAACGGCCAAACGTGCAAATAACTCGGCGATTGCCAGCGGCTTGCTGAGGTGATGCTCGAAGCCAGCTCGAGCGCTTCTTTGGGGGACGTCTCGACCGGCGTACGCGCTTACGGAGATGTAGCGGCAAGCGCCGATTTCGGGAAGCGCGAGCAGCTGTGCGATGAGCTCGTAGCCCGACATGGCAGGCAAGCCCAGATCCAAGATCGCTACGTGCGGCTGAAACGCGATCGCAACCGCGGGCGCCTGCAGTGGGCTCAACACGAGTCGAACCTCGTAGCCGACATCGGAGAGCAGGTGCATCAGGGCTTCGCCCGAGTCCACGTCGTCTTCGACAATCAAAATTCGCATAGACGCCCCTTCGCACCGTAGTCCCGCAACCAGGGCCGATCGCCGTTGGCCGTCTACGAAACGTAAATAGCCTGGTCGGCCCTGGCTGTCCGTTTTTTCCCGGACAACTGCGCGCGCCTTCCCCCAGAGAAAGTCACTACCTCAAACAGTTTCGCCACGATCGGAGCCCCGTGCACTGAACACGCGCGAGGGCGCGTTGCGTTCGGCCGGGATGCCCTTGCACTCGGGCAGTTCAAGGGGGAGCCGGGTGTTCTTGCACGCCGCCACCGGCGCTCGAAACGAAGAACTCGGGTCGAACCGCAAATTGCGGCTCGAAGCGGGCCGTGATCGCACGACTCACGCGCTCGATTGCCTGCTCTTCGACGAGTGTGATGGTGCAGCCCCCGAAACCGCCGCCGGTCATGCGCGCGCCGTACACCCCTGGCTCCGCGCAGGCGGCTTCGACCGCCGCATCGAGTTCAGGGCAGCTCACTTCGTAGTCGTCGCGCAGTGACTGATGAGATTGCGAAAAGAGCTTGCCTACGTGCGTCAAATCACCGCACCCGAGCGCCCGGGTGGCGAGCAACGTACGCTCGTTTTCGGAGACCACGTGGCGACCGCGTCGTCGAAGCAGCTCCGGCAGTCGATCGGCACTCGCTTCGAATTGCGGCAGGGTCAGATCACGCAAGCTGCGCACAGTAGGCAACACGGCACGCAACAACGTGACTGCGCTTTCGCATTGCTCGCGACGCTCGTTGTAGGCAGAAGCGGCCAACTGATGTTTGACTCGCGTGTCGCAGATCAACACTCGGGCCGTGCCAAGCTGAAGTGGCACCACGGTCCGTTCCAAGGAACGGCAGTCGATGAGCAGCGCGGCGTCCGGTACGGCCAACGCCGCGATGAACTGGTCCATGATTCCAACCCGCGCTCCCACGTACTCGTTTTCAGCAGCCTGACCGCACAGCGCAAGCTCGACGAGATTGGGGTCGGATATCCCAGCCAAGCGAGCGAATGCATACGCGACCGAGATCTCGAGCGCGGCCGAAGACGACAGCCCAGCCCCCATTGGAACGTCGCTCGAAATGAGCAGCTCGGCGCCCGGCAGGTCATAGCCCCTCTGGCGCATCGCGCGCGCCGTTCCTTCGACGTAGTCGCCCCAGCTGCCGCGACGGCTGGCACCGGGGCCGTCCAAATCGAAGGAGAGGTGGCTCGAAGTGTTGCTCGAGCGAACGTTCACCACGCGGCCCGGGCGCACCGCACCGACGACGTAAGTACGCCGCTCGATCGCCATCGGGAGCACGAATCCTTCATTGTAGTCGGTGTGCTCGCCGATCAAATTGACCCGTCCCGGAGCGGAGAAGGCTAGGCCTGCTCCAAAGCGCCCGGCGAATTCTCGTCGCAAGTACTGCAGTTGAGCCGGTTCGGACATCAAGCGGCCAGCTCCGCACGGGTAAGCTCGAACGCTCGGTCGGCAACCTCGAGGGTGCGCTCGATGTCGCCCGCACTGTGGGCATAGCTCACGAACCACAGGTGACGCGGGTGGAGCAGTACGCCACGCGCGAGCACTTCGCGGTAGAAGCGCGTTTTGAGCCGCTCGTTCAGCTCCGAATCGCGCGCAATGAAGCTCAAGAATGGCATGGGAGGAAGGGGCTCTCCGAAGGCCAAGGCCGGGATGCCATATCGCTCCGCGGAGGCGTTGAGACCCGAGATCAGCCTCTCGCCGAGCGCCCAAACATGCTCGGCGACGGGGTGCGCGTCGACGAAATCCAAGGTCGCCATCGCGGCCGCCATGCCAGCCGTTTCACCATGATACGTTGCCGAGAGGTGGAGACCTGCGCCGGCTTGCATCACCTCGCGTTTGCCGAGCACTGCCGCGATCGGCCAGCCGTTGCCGAGCGCCTTGCTGAGGGTTGTCAGATCGGGGCGGACGCCCACGTGTTCTTGAAACGAGCCGGGCTTGATGCGCAAACCGGTCTTCACCTCGTCCAGAATGAAAACGGCTCCATGCGCGTGAGTAGCGGCTAGCAGCTCGTGAAATACGCTCGGCCGCGTCGGCAAAATCATTTCGGGAGCGACGATCACCGCGGCGACTGGCGTCGGTGCCTGCTGCAACAGGTCAATCAGAGACTCCGGGCGGGAAGCATCGAGCTCATACACCTGTTCTCCGAGCCCGTTGGGCACGAAGGGTTCGAGGGGTAGGCACCAGTCGTGCCAGCCGTGATACCCGCAACGCACGACCGACCTTCGCCCGGTTGCCGCGCGGGCGATGCGCACGGCAGCGGTGGTCGCTTCAGAGCCGGTCTTGAAAAACGCGGCCATCTCGGCGCCTGGTAAGCGAGCCACGAGCCGTTCGGCAAACTCGACATGCAGCGGGTGATTGAGCGATAGCAAGCTGCCTCGGGCGAGCTGAGCGCACGCCGCCGCGTCGATTGATGGCTCACCGTAGCCGAGCAAAAACGGCCCGTACGCTCCGATGTAGTCGATGTACTCGTGCCCATCTGCGTCCCAGCAGCGTGCGCCTCGGCCACGCACCATGTACGAAGGAGACTCTTCCGACGGCAACAGCGGACGGCCCGATAAGTGATGTCCACCGGGGATGACGGCACGCGCGCGTTCCAGCCACTCCGTGGAGGCGCGGTAGCGGCGAAGCGTTTGCGGTTCTTCACTCATGGCGATTGGTCTTGCTCGGCAGCGAGGGCGGTGGCGGCGTCGCTGCGGGTTCTTGGTCGTCAGGTCGCGGCCCGCGCATGGCCCGAGCGATTTGCTCGAAGGGGATCTTGGGCGAGCGGTCACTCCGAAGCAGACCGTTTGCTTCTTGATACGTGTCGGCAAATTGCGTGTAGCAGAAGCCTGCCAATACATCGAGCGAGCGAACGACCTTCAGCAGGGCCGTAAAACGCTCTGCGAACGCCTGCGCAGTGTCCGTTCGAGAGTACCCCCAATGCGCAGGGTCATTGCTGAAGGCGATACCACCGAATTCGGAGAGCACGAGCGGGTGCTCCTGCCCTTCCGCCCCTTCCAAGATCAAGCTGCGGCCGCCCGGGCGCTCGCGCTTGAACAGATTCGGTAGAGCGGCGTGGGCCATGTAGCGCTGGGCGATTCGCCCTGGGTTATCGTCGTAGTCGTGGATTCCAATCATGTCGGTCGCGATGCTTTCCCAACCGTCATTGCCAATCACGGGGCGGGTCGGGTCCTGCGTCTTGGTCAAATAATAGAGTGCGCGCACGTAGTTTCGCTCGGGCGGACTGTCCGGCAGATTGGGTACGCCCCAACTCTCGTTGAACGGCACCCAGGCCATGATGCACGGGTGGCTCAGATCACGGCGTAAAACATCTAGCCACTGATGAGTGAGGCGGGCGACTGAAGCTTTGGTGAAGCGATAGGCACTCGGCATCTCCTCCCAGACCAGAAGCCCGAGTCGGTCAGCCCAGTACAAGTAGCGCGGGACCTCGATTTTTTGGTGCTTGCGCACGCCATTGAAGCCCATGGCCTTGGCCAGCAGCACGTCCGTGCGCAAGGCCGTGTCGCTCGGTGGGGTCATGCCCGTGTCGTCCCAGTAGCCCTGATCGAGCACGAGCTTGAGCGAATACGGGCGGCCGTTCAGCAAGAAACGGTCACCCGAGACCGCGAAGGAGCGGAGCGCGGTGTAGCTTTGGACGCGGTCGAGCACCACGCCAGACTCGTTCAATAGCTCGACCTCCGCTTCGATCAGAGTCGGCCGCTCGGGGCTCCACAAGAGCTCGTTACGAAAGTCATCGACGCCCGGGTCCGACAGGGCGATCCGTCGGTGCACCTCGCCAGCGACCACCAAATATTGGTCGTGGGCCAAGGTGATATCGAATACCTTGAGGCGTACGCTCAGGAGTAACTTTTCGCTACCGGCCCCCAGCACTGACGCCGCGATGGCGATCTCCCAACGTTCGAGGTTCGGCGTCCAAACCAAGCTCACGATGCGCGTACTCGGCACCTTCTCCAGCCACACCGTCTGCCAAATGCCGGTGGTACGAGGATACCAAATCGAGTGCGGCTCGAGCTGCCAGTCTTGCTTCCCCCGCGGCTTACCCAAGTCTCCGGGGTCGTCTTCGGCCCAGACGATGATGAAGTGGTCACCCAGTTCGCCTCGCAGCGCGTCGGTGATATCGGTCTCGAACGGCGTGTAGCCGCCCTCGTGAGTCGCCACCAGGGTGCCGTCGACCCAAACCGTCGCGTGGTAGTCCACGGCCCCGAAATGCAGGATCAATCGCTCGCCGGGCAGAAGGCTGGGCGTGGCCAGCGCGCGGCGGTACCAGCAAGCTGGGTACAAACCGGTGTCCCCCACGGTGCTGCGTGCGGTTTCCGGCGCAAACGGCACTTCGATGTGGGTGGACCATACCACTTTTTCCGGACTCGAGTGCTTGCCCTCCGCGTCGATGCAAAACTCCCAAGGCCCATTCAGGCTTTGCCAATGGCGCCGCCGGAACAATGGGCGCGGATAGCCCATCGCGTCTGCGTCCATCTCGGGAGCAGGAGGGGGACTCGAGTTTCGAATACCAATTTGTGAAAGATGTCGCCTAAGCATCGAGATCAATTGGGATCAGCAGCAATCGCGCCGAGCGATCGGGTGATATCACCCAGCTCGTTGCGCGCGCTTTAAAGGCGGCCAGGAATCGCGAGCGCGCCGAATCCTGGTGGTGAGGCGCGCTTCCGCCTCGCTTGTGACGCCTTGCCGCGGATACCCCCGGCCCCCGGGCAGCGCCGGCACGACATCGGCACGTACTGGGCTCCGCGTGCAATCACCCTACCTTGGGCATGGTTGGTGCTTAGGTCCGTTCGACGTGCACGCCGCGCGTCCTCCCAGACCCAAAAAGGCAGCACGTGAATCAAACGTTCGATCTCATCTGCTTCTCTCACCTCCGCTGGTCGTTCGTGTTTCAAAGGCCGCAACACCTGCTGAGTCGCTACGCGCGTGAGCGGAGGGTCTTCTTCGTCGAAGAGCCGATGTTCAGCGACGGCCCCGACCGTCTCGAACTGACCCAAAGTGTCGAAGGCGTCCACGTGGTCGTACCGCATCTCAGCCACTCCACGCTCGACCCCGACGCCGCCCAGGCGGCCATGCTGCGTGAGTTGATGAAGCAGCACAAAATTCAGCGCTACGTCTCTTGGTACTACACACCGATGGCGCTGCCCGTCGCGCAGGACTTGGAGCCGCTCGCAGTCGTTTACGACTGTATGGACCAACTCGCGGCTTTCAAGAACGCGCCCGCGTCGTTGCTCGAGCGTGAGCGCGAACTGTTCAATCAAGCCGACGTAGTCTTCACCGGCGGCTACTCACTGTACGAAGAGAAGAAGCATCGGCACCCGAACGTGCACCCGTTTCCGAGCAGCGTAGACGTGCCTCACTTCGCCCAGGCGCGAGCACCGCGAGACGAGCCTGAAGATCAGAAGATTTTGCTTCACCCGCGCTTGGGGTTTTACGGCGTCATCGACGAGCGAATGGACTTGGAGCTGATAGCCGGCGTAGCCGCCGCGCGCCCCGAATGGAACATCGTGCTCATCGGCCCGCTGGCGAAGGTCGACGCGGAGAGCCTCCCGCGCGCCGCAAATATTCACTACCTCGGCAGCAAGAGCTACGCCGATTTACCGACCTACGCTTCGGGCTGGGACGTCGCATTATTGCCGTTCGCTCGCAACGAATCGACCGAGTTCATCAGCCCCACCAAAACCCCGGAGTATCTCGCGGCGGGCTTGCCGGTCGTGTCGACCTCCATTCGCGACGTCAAAAATCCGTACGAAGCCCTGGGGCTGGTGCGGATTGCCGACTCCGCGCCGGAGTTCATCGCCGCCTGCGAGGCCGCGCTTGCCGAGCCCATGGGAGCGTATCTCGCTCGTGCTGACGCGTTCTTGAAGCAGCTCTCCTGGGACAAGACCTGGAAAGAAATGGCAGGGCTGGTCGAGCGTGCCCTCGAGCGCAAGTCGGCAAGCGCCTCTCGCCCCCTTGGGCTCGCCCCCGTCGAGCGCTCGACGCTGACCGACGGCCTCAGCGCGGGAGAATAGAGTGTTCGACTATCTCATCGTAGGGGCAGGGTTCGCCGGCAGCGTACTGGCGGAAAGACTCGCCGCCGACGGCGATACGAAGGTCTTGATCATCGACAAGCGGCCGCACGTGGCCGGAAACGCGTACGACCACTACGACGATCACGGCGTTTTAGTGCACCGCTACGGGCCCCACATCTTTCATACCAACTCTCGTGATATTTTCGACTACCTGGGTCGCTTCACGGAGTGGAGGCCCTATCAACATCGGGTGCTGGCCAGCGTTGACGGCCAAATGGTGCCGATTCCAATCAATTTGGATACGATAAACACGTTGTATGGCATGAATCTGACCTCGATTCAGGTCGAGGCGTTCCTGGCGGGCCTCGCCGAGAATCGAGTTCCGGTCCGAACGTCCGAAGACGTGGTGGTGAACAAAGTCGGACGAGAGCTGTACGAGAAATTTTTCCGCGGTTACACACGGAAAATGTGGGGGCTCGATCCTTCCGAGCTAAACAGCTCCGTGACGGCGCGCATCCCCACGCGCACGAATCGAGACGACCGCTATTTTACCGACACGTATCAGGCCATGCCGCTGCATGGTTACACTCGGATGTTCGAACGGATGCTGGCGCACCCCAACATCAAAGTCATGCTCAATACCGACTATCGCGAAGTCGCGGATTTCGTGCCGCATCGCAGCATGATCTATTCTGGTCCGGTGGATGCCTTTTTCGATTACCGGTTTGGAAAGCTCCCGTATCGGTCCATCGAGTTTCAACATCAGACGCTACCGCAGGAGCAATTCCAGCGTGTGGGGACCGTGAATTTTCCGAACGACCATGCCTACACGCGGGTAACGGAGTTCAAGCACCTCACCGGGCAGAAGCACCAACACACGAGCCTCGTGTACGAGTATCCGTGTGCGGAGGGGGACCCGTACTATCCGGTGCCCAAGCCGGAGAACGACGAGCTGTACGCCAAGTACAAGCAACTCGCCGATGAAGCGGCGAACGTGCATTTCGTGGGGCGGCTAGCGACGTACAAATACTACAATATGGATCAAGTCGTGGCTCAGGCTCTGACTCTCTACAAGCGCATCGTGGAGAGCAAACCGGCGAGTCAGCTGGAGGCGTTGAATGGGCGACAGCCAAGAAAAGTTGCAGCTCTGGGGAGGCATTGAGTGCACGGTCAACCGTGTCGCCGACCGCTACTTCGACCAACTCCGAATCTCTGGCCATCATGACCGTTTGAGTGATCTAGACTTGCTTGCGGACCTGGGGATCCGCGTGCTGCGTTATCCGGTGCTCTGGGAGCGTTGCGAGCTCGAGAGCGGCGAGGTCGACTTTGCTTGGACCGACGAGCGCTTGGGACGATTGCGCGAGCTCGGCATCGAGCCGATCGTCGGTCTCGTTCACCACGGTAGCGGTCCGCGCCACACCTCCCTGGTTCAAGGCTGCTTTCCGGAGAAGCTCGCAGTTTTCGCCGAACAAGTGGCGCGACGCTACCCGTGGGTTTCACGCTTCACCCCGGTGAATGAACCGCTGACTACGGCTCGCTTCAGCGGGCTCTACGGGCATTGGTATCCGCATGGTCGGAGCGACCGCTCCTTCGTTCGCGCGTTGCTCGACCAGTGCAGGGGCATCGCGCTTTCGATGCAGGCGATTCGCCGGGTGACGCCCGATGCAAAGCTCGTACAAACCGAAGACATGGGCTACACCCGCGCCACGGAGGGCTTGTGTTACCAGGCCGATTTCGAGAATGAGCGGCGTTGGTTGAGCCTAGACTTGCTGGCCGGCGCCGTATCCCCGAAGCACCCGCTATGGGGCTACTTGCTTCGGTCGGGAGCAACATCCAAGGAGCTCGCATTTTTTCTCGATCAGCGCTGCCCGGCGGATGTAGTGGGCATCAATTATTACGTCACGAGCGAACGCTTCCTCGACGACCGCTGCGGCTTGTATCCTCCGCATCGCCTCGGTGGCAATGACCGGCACCGCTACGCGGACGTCGAAGCCGTCCGTGTGTGTGAAGAGGGATTGCTCGGGCCGGGCGCGATCTTGAGCGAGGCCTATCACCGCTTCCGGAAGCCGGTGGTGATGACCGAAGCGCACATCGGTTGCTCGGTAACTCAGCAGGCCAGTTGGCTCGCGTATGCCTGGAATGGCGCCAATCAAGCGCGGGAAGGCGGCGCTGACGTGCGCGCCGTCACCGCCTGGGCACTTTTGGGCGCGCATGGCTGGGATCGTCTCTGCACGGAAGAGGGCGGACAGTACGAACCGGGAGCATTGTCGCTGCGCGACGGGCTTTTAGAGCCGACGCAGCTTGCCGGATTCTTGAAGCGGCTCGCCGGCGGGCAACTGCTCGATACGGAGCGAGGCTGGTGGACCCTCCCCGAGCGGCTCACCTACGAGCCGCATCGTTCGCGATCCAGAGCCGCATGAACTCAACTGGTCCCGCTCGCTATTCGAGAACGGTGGAAACCGCCAGGGGCCAGAGGGACAGCTTTGTCTAAGGCATTTAACGGGCATACGTCAGCCGCTCGACGAGGGACAACCCCCAGGAAGGGATAGGTCAGATGCCGCTTCGAGCGTTTTTCTCACTCCACCGCGATGAACTGCTCAGGGCCTGCAAGTCCGAGCTGAGTGGCGAAAGTAGCATCGAGGAGCTGGCGCGCGAGCTGTGCGAGCTACTCGAGCCCGTCGCTTCACAGGAGGGCACACGGTCCGCTGCACACGGTCATGCGCTGCTCGGTCAAGACCCGGCGGTGAGAAGAGCGCGCGTGAACATCGAGCAGTTGGCGCGACGTTCGCGCATCCCCGTTCTGTTCTTGGGGGAGATGGGCTCGGGTAGGCGGCACAGCGCAGGCTTGCTGCATGCAGGCACCTACCCAGAGGGTGAATTTTTCGAGTTGAGAAACAAAGAGCAGCTCACGCAGCTCGAGCGAAAGATTGCCGCCTTACGCTTGCCCTCGAGCGCGCTGGCCGTCGGCGGGATGAGCGTATTCGTCCCCGAACTGGGCGAGGCCTCGAAACCCGTTCAAGCTTTCGTATCCACGCTGCTGGGCGAGCACGGGCTGCGCTTGCGCCTAATCGCGGCGTCGCGTCTGCCCCTGACCCATGCCTGCCGTGAGGGCGCATTACGTTCTGACCTGATGTTCGGCTTCTCGACGACCGTGGAGTTGCCCAACCTACGCGATCGGTTGGCAGATCTACCCCTGCTTATCGGCCATTTCTGCGCCCGGGACTCGCAGCGCGGCGCGGCGGCGCTCACGTTCAGCGATGCGGCGCTGCTGGCATTGCAGGCCCACGCTTGGCCGGGAAACCTGACCGAGCTCCGCCAACTCGTCGAGCGCCTGCAGCGTCTCGATGCTCCGGGTGTGATCGAACCCCAGCACCTGACCGAGCTCGGGCACCGGCGGTCCGCCTTGGTCGTGAAGCTCCCCGCGACCGGCATCGACATGGCAGACCTCGAGCGTGGTCTACTGCTGCAGGCGCTCGCCTTGACGGACAACAATCGCTCGCGCGCCGCTCGCTTGCTCGGCTTGACTCGCGATCAAATCCGCTACCGGCTGAGCAAGTTGGAATTGACTGCCGAGAGCGACGGCGAGTCAGCCCCGTGAGCATCAGCGCGAGTCATTTCACGCAGTGCTCAACGCGCTCGGTGGTATACCTGACACATGCAATCCGTGACTATGGCAACGAGCCCGGAGAGCACCGCGCCGGCTGATCGTACGGTGTCTTCCGATTCGCATGGCCCGTTTGCCAAGACGCAGCGCCTCCGGCTGCTCCTGGTCGATGACCACCCGATTCTGCGAGCGGGCTTGCGCGGGCTACTTTCGGCACAGCCTGACTTCGACGTCGTAGCCGAGGCCGAAAGCGGGGAGAGCGCGTTGCTGCTTTCGCGCGCGCATCAGCCGAACTTGGTGTTGATGGACTTCTCGCTGCCCGGCATGAGCGGCGCAGACACGACGCGTTGTCTGAAGCGAGACCTGCCGAGCCTCCGCCTACTGGCCGTGTCCGTCCATGACGAACTCGCGATCGTCCGCATGTTTTTGGATTCCGGCGCTGATGGCTACTTGTTGAAGCGCAGCGCCTGCGATGAACTCGTGCGCGCCGTGCGAGCCGTCGCGGCGGGGATGACTTACCTCGATCCCGCGTTGTCGCTCCCGCCCCCCCAACCTCGCCCTGGCATGCGCCGAAATTCGGCGACGAGTACGAAGGTAGAGGTGCTGAGCGATCGCGAGGCAGAAGTCACGCGTCTGCTCGCACAAGGGCTGACCATGAAAGAGATTGCCCAGCAATTGAACCTGAGCCCGCGTACGTTGGAGACGTACCGCGCAAGGGCCATGGAAAAGCTGGAACTCAAGAGCCGAGCCGAGTTGATTCGATACGCCATCCGTCGTGGTTGGCTATCCGGCGATTGACCTTCATTCTGGCGGGATTGGCAGCTTCACGCGAACCGTCGTGCCCCCCGGACCAGAGTCGATGGTCAGCTCACCGTCGACGATCGCGGCGCGTTCCTGCATGCCGGCGATGCCAATCCGGCCGAGACCGGGCGCGCGAACGGTGTCGAAGTCGAAGCCCTTTCCGTCGTCTTCGATGATACCCAACACGTAGTCCTTGCGACGTTCGATGCTCACGCTGACGTTGCGCGCGGCAGCATGGCGTACCACGTTGTTCGTAGCCTCCTGCACGATGCGATACAGCGTGACTTCGATCACGCCCGGTAAGCGCGGGTCATCGATGCCGCTGCCGAAAAAGTCGACCGAGACGCCGCTACGTTCCCCCCAGGCTTCCAAATACGTGGCCACCGCCTGCGAGAGGCCCAGCGCGTCGAGCGCAACCGGGCGCAGCTGGGACGCCAGCTGATGAATTTCGGTACCGACGTGCTCGGTCGACTCGCGTAGCGCGCGCAACTTCTCGGCGGCGGGGGCGGACATTTCCTCGAGCTGCAACGCGCGCAAACTCAGCATCATTGCCAATATTTGCTGCCCGACCTCGTCATGCAGCTCGCGCGAGACGCGGCGGCGTTCCTCTTCTTGCGCGTTGATCAAGCGCCGCTGTAGCTCCTGCCGCGCTTGCTCGGCCTTTTGTTGCTTCACGACCTCTTGACGCAAAGCGACGTTTGCTTCATCCAGCTGAGCGGTGCGCTCGCGCACGCGGTCCTCTAGCTGTAATTGTGCGCGATGCACGGCTTGCTGTGCAAGTTGACGGTCGGTGACGTCCACGAACGTGAGCACCACGCCGGCGATCCGATCGTCGGTCGTACGATAAGGCAGTAGTCGCGCTAGGAAGAAGCGACCAGCCGACTCGGGCACCTCGCGCTCGGTGGTGACTAGTTGCTGTAGCACGCGGCCGGCATCAGCGAGCAGTTCGGGATAGATCAGGCGGTGCTGCAAGTTCGCGAGAGGCCGGCCGATATCCGTAGGAATGAGGCTGAACAACTCCACCGCGGGGGGAGTGAAGCGCATGATGCGCAGTTCACGGTCCAAGAACACCGTGGCTATGGCGGTAGCGCCCATCAAGTTCTGCAGATCGCTGTTGGTGTGACCGAGCTCGTCGATCTTGCTCTTCAGCTCTTGGTTGACGGTCGTGAGTTCCTCGTTGATCGACTGTAGCTCTTCTCGGCTGGTCTCGAGCTCCTCGGTCGCAGACCGGAGCTCTTCATTGATGGCTTGCAGTTCTTCGTTGCTGGCCTTCAATTCCTCCGTCGACGCTTCGTTTTGTTCGACGATGTCACGCAAGCTGTACTTGGTCTGCTCGAGCTCCCGCTCCAGATGTTGAGCGGCTGCATCCGAGCTCGCCGTCGGCTCGTTCCCGCCGCGCTCCGGCGGCGAGCGAGCGTCGAACGTGACCAACAAGAAGTCCGGCGCCAAGTCCGGCGCGGCCGAGACTCGGATATCGACGACTCGCTCTTCGTTCGCGCGCAGGGTGGGAACACCGAGCACGACCGTGGGTTCACCCGTTTGGCGAGTCCTGAACACCGCTGCGCGCAGCTCGACGCGCAGCGTCGGGTGGACCAAACGAAACAGGTTCGTGCTCGGTTCACCGCCACCAAACTGTAGGAAGGGCGATGCGCTCTCGGACAAATGCACGATGTCTTGCGTGCCATTCACGAGCAACGATGGCGGGCCGAAGCGCTCGATCAGCTTCAGATGCACCTCGCTCCACGACAGTCGATCTTCATCGTGGGTTCTTGGGTTTCCGGGCGTGATCGTGACCGGCAAATTCGGTGGCCGGCGAGCCAAACTAGCCGAGGTGTCACTCTGAGCCTGCGCGGCGAGCGCTCGGGCCAAGGTGCTGGGCCCCATCGGAAGCGGCAGGAGCGTTCGCGAATTCGGTAGCGTGACGTACAATCGGTGCTTTTTGTCGAGCGCGCGAAAGTGATGAGGGCAGTCGTCCGCCGACTCCGAAGTTCCGAGAAACAACCGCCCTTCGGGCCGCAACGCGAAGTGAAAGGTGTCGAACGCGCGCTCCTGCGCCGCCCGATTCAGGTAAATCAACAGGTTCCGACACGAAACCAAGTCGAGCCGAGAAAACGGCGAATCTTTGAGCAGGTCATGGACGGCGAACAGCAAAATCTCTCGCAGTTCCCGGCGCACCCGGTAGCCGTGATGCTCTCTCACGAAGAACCGTGACAGCCGCTCACTCGACACGTCGGTGTTGATGGAAATCGGGAACAAACCGTTGCGCGCTTCGCTGAGCACGTCTTCGTCCAGATCAGTGGCGAAGATCTGGAGAGCGGGCGGTGCGTCGAGCGTGCGCGCGTGTTCACTGAGCAACATGGCGATCGAGTACGCCTCCTCCCCCGTCGCGCAGGCGGGCACCCAAACCCGGAGCGTGTCGGCCGAAGATTTGTTCTTGAACAACTCGGGGATTTGCGATTCGAGCGCCTGAAATGCCTCCTTGTCGCGAAAGAAGTTGGTGACCGAAATCAGTAAATCTTGCAGGAGCGCCCCGGACTCGCCCGGGTGCATGCGTAAGAACGTCAAGTACGCCGGCAAGTCGTCGACTTGGTTCACCTGCATGCGGCGAGCGACTCGGCGCACGATTGTTGCACGCTTGTAGTAAGTAAAATCTCTGCCGGTGCGGGCGCGGAGGAACGTCAACACGTCACGCAGTGCGGCTTCTTCCAGCGATGGCGACGGTTTGGGCAGCGCGGCCGGGTTGGGTCCGAACTCTGGAGGAAGGCTCAGGCGCTTCTCTCGAGCCTGGTACTCGAGCAGATGCGCCGGGATCTTATCCGCCGTGAGTACCCAATCCACCATGTTGGTGGCGATGGCCGAGCGAGGCATGCTGCTGTGCTCGGCGTCATCCGGGTCTTGAGCGATCGTGAGCCCTCCAAGCTCTTTGATGCGCTTGATCCCGAGCGCTCCGTCGCCATCACCACCGGAGAAAACGATGCCTACCGAGCGTGGCCCGTGGGTATCGGCGAGTGACCGGAAGAACAGATCGACCGTCAAGCGTCGACCGCGTTCGCGCGGCAGTTCGGTCAAGCGTAGGTGACCGTCCGTCAGCGACAAGTTCCGGCCGGGCGGTATCACGTAGACGTGATCGGGCAGCACCTTCTGCCCATCCATGGCCTGTCCGACGGGCATCGAAGTCCAGTGTTGCAAGATCTCGCTGAGCGCACTGTCGTGCTCCGGGGAGAGATGAAGCACGACCACGAATGCCATCTCGGGATTCGCGGGCATCGCGCTGAAGAACCGCTGCATCGCCGCAATGCTGCCGGCCGAACCCCCGAGGCCGACGACGCGAGTCATATCCCCGGCTGCGCTCGGCACCGTGTCATCGAACTCGGCGGCGTGTTCTTCTTCGCCCACGCCCGGATCGAGCTTGCCGTTGAGCTCCATTCCATCTGCACCCATGCGCGCAGCCTACAACAGGGCGTCGCAAGCGGGGCGCAAGTACTCCGATCGCCCCGTTCTCGCCTCAAAGCCCGCGGTTTCGCTCTGACAGCTCCGGTGACGCAGGCCGCCACCAAGGCAGGGTGCGGCTGAAGCAACTGCCGTGGCCAGGGGATGCGGACCCGCGCGAGTCGCTTGTGTTTCGCTCGG
>Ga0247740_1000452_pt1 | contig 19980 bp, 14 predicted proteins | sample UWRJL148409B2_FD_180942 | JGI IMG/M metagenome (GOLD analysis project Ga0247740, IMG submission 180942) | Plant litter microbial communities from Arlington Agricultural Research Station in Wisconsin, United States - UWRJ-L148-409B-2 | ecosystem: Environmental > Terrestrial > Plant litter >...
CCGTGTGGGACTTCGCGATGACAATCCCAGCATAGTTTTCCTTCGCCATGACTTTTGCTCTCAAGCGTAACTCCTGTTGTTATTACATTTGCATTAAGATCTCCGTGACAGCGCTGACAGTTTTTTTGAACCACGTCTGTTCCTGCTTCCTTAATATGAATTACCTGAGGCTCTGCACGCCAGGTAAATACGGTTGCGTGATAAATACCGTCTTTTGCTTTAAAAAAATATTTATTAAAAACATTGTTATGGGGCACGTGACAATCATTACAAGTAGTTACACGTCCATGCGAGCTATGCTGCCAGGTAGCATAAAAGGGAGTCATTACATGGCAGTTGACACATGTTTTAGGATCGTCTGACAGATAAGAAACTGCATTGGATACATATAATAAATAAGCAAATAATCCCGTTCCTATTCCAACTGCCACTATAACAAAGGGTACCCATTTACGTGGAGGCAATAAATAATTTAAAATCTTTATCATAATAATTTCCCTTAATTTTACAATCAAAATTACAGGTGTGATTCCTACAATGAAATGACATTTATCAGATAATGAGGTTTGTGTTAAAAAAAACACAAAATGAATTTTCTGTTATTGTGCATCAATTTGTTTTTTAGTATTGAGATTGTCAAATTCACACCTAAACACTTAAACATATGATATTAAGAAATATAAAATCATTACAGTGAATAAATAAAAAGAAGAATGAAGGTGTTAATTTTTTCGCAAAAAAATCTAAAAGGATTTCTTTACTATTTTATAATTAGAATAATTTTTAAATTTATAGGAACTGAAATAGAATAAATAATCACAATTTTTTAGAGAATGACAGTTAATAAACAAACCGTAAACGAATACATGGCCGCTTTTAGAGTAAGTGATCATGAAAGAATACTTGCGTGTCTTACTGAAGATGTTATTTGGGAAATGCCTGGCATCTACCAACACATTGGTAAAGAAGCGTTTGATAAGGAAATTGAGAATGATAATTTTGTTGGAAGTCCCACTATTCAGATTATAAAATTGATAGAGGAAAATGATATTGTTATTGCAGAAGGTGCCGTACAGGGTAATATGAAAAACGGAAATATATTGGACGCTGTTTTTTGTGATGTTTTTGAAATGGAAAACGGAAAAATTAAGAAGCTAACTTCGTATTTGATGTCGAGAAATGCGAATTTAAAATTTGAATGATATTTTTACCAAAAAGTGCGCAAGTTTTTTATAATAGATTATATATGCAAACACGAAGCTCACCAAGCTATGGAAGAATACATTATTGTACTTTTTATTTACATAAAGGTTTGACTGGTTCTCTTATAAATGATAAACCTCTGGCCTAGCCCCGATGGAAGCGATATCCTTTTATGGCAGGGTTTGCCATAAAAGATAAAGTGGACAGCGGGACTGGAGGTTCTTATGAAAATTGATTTTTTTGCTCCTGAAAAATTAAATTCCAAAATTTTTGAAGTTCCAAATCCGAAAATCTAAAACTAACCAAGCCACCCTTCTCTATCCAGGCTTCTGTATTGAATAGCTTCGGAGATGTGCTGCGAAACTACAGTTGGTGCGTTATCTAAGTCGGCTATGGTGCGGGCCACTTTTAGGATTCTGTCGTACGCTCGCGCCGAAAGATTCAACCGTTCCATAGCGGTTTTGAGTAATTCTTTTGACTGGTCGTCGAGTGCGCAATATTCGCGAATTAGTTTACTGCTCATTTGTGCATTATAATGTATGTTTTCCAATGCTTCAAATCGCTTGGTTTGAATTTCGCGCGCGGCTGTTACTCTTTTTCTAATTTCGACGCTGCTTTCGGCTTTTCGATCATCGGCTAATTTCTCGAAAGGAACGGGAGTAACTTCTATGTGAATGTCGATTCGATCTAATAAAGGCCCGGAAATCTTGCTTAAATATCGCTGCATTTCGTGCGGCGATGAGGTATTGGGCTGGCTAGGATCATTAAAAAAGCCACTCGGACTTGGGTTCATACTCGCCACTAACATAAAAGATGACGGATAGGTCACCGTAAATTTGGCACGTGAAATGGTGACTTCGCGATCTTCAAGCGGCTGGCGCATTACTTCTAAAACATCCCGCTTGAATTCCGGCAATTCGTCAAGAAACAAAACGCCATTATGTGCCATCGAGATTTCGCCCGGTTGTGGGTAGCTTCCGCCGCCAACAAGTGCTACATTTGAAATGGTGTGATGCGGACTGCGAAACGGCCGTTGGTTCATTAATCCTACTTCTTTTAATTTTCCGGCAACGCTATGAATTTTAGTAGTTTCCAGAGCTTCGCGCAAAGTCATTGGCGGTAAAATACTGGGAACGCGCTTGGCAAGCATTGTCTTTCCTGCTCCGGGCGGACCTATTAAAATAATATTATGTCCTCCGGCTGCAGCGATTTCCATACAGCGTTTTATACTTTCCTGCCCACGGACGTCTGAGAAATCATGTTCAGGAAAATCTAAAGTCTTATAAAACTCGGCTCTTGTATCGATTACTGTTGGCTGAAGCGTGCCTTTTCCTGCAAAGAAGTCAAGTACTTCCTGCAAATTCGAAACTCCGTAGACATCCAGTCCGGCAACAATTGCGGCTTCTTTTACGTTTTGAATGGGAAGAAAAAAGCCTTTATACCCTTCTTCTTTTGCTTTTATGGCAATGGGCAAAGCGCCGCGAATGGGTTGTAAACTTCCATCAAGTGAAAGTTCGCCCATGATAATATATTCTTCGATTCCGGGTGCTTTTATCTGATCTGAGCCCACTAAAATTCCCATTGCAAGCGGTAAATCGTATGCAGAACCTTCTTTTCGAAGATCGGCGGGCGCCATATTGATGGTAATTCTTTTTCCCGGCAAGCTTAATCCGTTGTTTTTTAAGGCAGCCGCAATTCGAAAACTGCTTTCTTTTATGGCACTGTCCGGCAGTCCAACTAAATGATAACCAATACCTTTATCCATATGCACTTCCATCGTAATGGTTGTGGCTTCTACTCCAAAAACAGCGCTTCCGTAAACTTTTACTAACATAATTAATCTTTATCAAAATGTAAAAGTATTTAATTAAGTAGAAAAAATGACTTATTTGTAAATAATTTATTACTTATTATTTTAATAAATTAAGATTTTACACTAGAAAATAATTACCATATTACTTCAATACAATTAACTCTCTCTTCTAATTCTTTATAAAGATTTTCTTTATATACTAATAAGTCGTGATAACCTTTGCTTTTTTTATAATCGGCTGTACCATTCGCTTTAAGTGATTTCTTGAAACTTTTTATTTTCATCTCATTAAAATCATAAGCAGCTTTTAAATCAGCAATACTTAAATCATCAATTTTTAGAATTGTAACACCCATTTATTTCTATTTAAAGTTTACTTGTAAATGTATTGTTTATTATTCTGGAGAAATTTATTCTTTTTTGAATACAAGCGGATTAAGAAAAATTCAACCCAATTTGATTTTTAATATCCTGCACAATCTTACTCAAATCCAGACTATTCTGATGCGACCAAAGCTTACTTTCGATTTGGTTGTTTCTAATGCAATTATGACATTCGATTGCTTCATGCGTATAGCCTATTCCTAAATTTGGCAAACTAAAAACGGTTTCTTTTTGTTCTTTAAAAACAGAATATCCATCAGCAATATACCATGGAGAATTGAGCTGAATATGTCCCTGAGTTCCACTTATCGTTGCTTTCATATCTGATTCTGAAATTATTGAAGCATGCAAAACTGACTGAGCGTTTTCATACTGCAAAATCATTGAAGTTTGTAAATCGATTCCGTTTTTATGATAAATAGATTTTGCTATTATTTCCTTTGGAATTCCAAGAACTATATAAGAAAGAAATAAGGGATATACGCCAATGTCGAATAAGGCACCTCCTCCCAATTTTTTATCAAACAATCTTCCTCCTTCAGCATCATTGGCATAAAAAGCAAAATCGGCTTTTACATATTTTATGTCACCAATTATTCCCTGATTTACTTTTTCGAGAATTTCTTTAACTGACGGAATAAAACGCGTCCAGAAAGCTTCCATAAAAAATTTATTATTCTTTCTTGATGCGTCGATCATTCGTTCGGCATCTTTATAAGACAGCGCAAGTGGTTTTTCGCATAAAACATGTTTACCATTTTCTAATGCTTTTATAGATAATTCGGCATGAGAATCATGTGGCGTCGCAATGTAAATTATATCAACCTCATCGTCCTGAAAAAGCGCATCGTAAGAATCGTATGCATTTGAGCAATTGTACTTTTTGGCAAACTCCACTGCTTTATTTTGGTCTCTGGATGCCACTGCAAATAATTCTGCATCTGGCAATAATAATAAATCGACCGCGAACTGATTTGCAATATTGCCTAAGCCAATGATTCCCCACTTTATTTTATTGTCATTTTTCATATTATTCTATAAGCGCTACTTATCAATGGTTTAATTAAATTATCATCTAAATAAAGAAAAAACATTTATAAAAATAAATTTTAGATAACATATATTTCATATTTTTAGCAACAAATTTGCAAATTACCTATGAAAAAAGCCCTACTCCTACTCTTTTTGAGCGTATTTTTAACAAAAACATATGCTCAGGATTATTTCCCTATTAATGAAAGTGTGCATAACAAAAACAAAAATTACACTGTTTTTACCAATGCCACTATTTATGTTACTCCAACTCAAAAAATCGAAAAAGGTACTTTACTTGTTCAGGATGGTAAAGTTGTTGCAGTTGGCAATAGTGTTACCATTCCTAAAAACAGTATTACGATTGATCTTGAAGGAAAAACAATTTATCCTTCATTTATTGATATCTATACCAGTTTTGGAGTTGAAAAACCAAAAAGCAATTTAGGCCGTTACCGCGATCCTATGTACGATACAAAGAGAGTGGGTTATTACTGGAACGAAAGCGTTAGACCAGAAATAAACACTTATGAAACTTTTAAATATGATCAGCCTAAAGCAGAAGAATTATTAAAAGCTGGTTTTGGAGTTGTTGGAACTCATATTCCTGACGGAATTGCTCAGGGAACCGGAATTTTGGTTGCCCTGAATAATACTGAAAACAGTAAACAAATTATTGCTAATAAGATTACCAATCACCTTGCTTTTTCGAGAAGCGCTCTAACGAATCAGGCTTATCCAAGTTCATTAATGGGTATGATGGCTTTGTTGCGCCAGATGTATTTGGATCTTGATTGGTACAAAAAAGGAAATTCTGATACTAAAGATTTATCATTAGAAGCTTTGGCAAATAATGAAAAACTAGTTCAAATTTTTACGACAGAAGATAAATTAAACAGTTTGAGAGCGGCTAAAATTGCTAAGGAGTTTGGTTTAAACTATATTCTAAAAGGAAGCGGAAATGAGTTTGAACGCATCGACGAAATCAAAAATACGAATGCTAGATTTATCATCCCGGTAAGTTTTCCGGAAGCCTATGATGTTTCAAATCCGTATTTGTCAAACCAAATCGAATTGACCGATATGCGTTTCTGGAATCAGGCACCATCAAACCTAAAAGTATTATCTGATAATGGTGTTGTTTTTGCCCTGACGACAGACAAATTAAAAAAGACCGAAGACTTTAAACCTAATTTATTAAAAGCTATTAAATACGGTTTTGATAAAACAAAAGCTTTAGAAGCACTGACGACAATTCCGGCTGCAATTCTTGGAAAAAGCAACGAAATTGGAAGTTTAAAAACCGGAAGTTATGCCAATTTTGTGATTACTTCAGGTGAAATATTCGACGAAAAAACAGTTTTATATGAAAACTGGGTTCAGGGAACTAAATATGTTGTAAACGATATTAACTCAAAAGACATTCGAGGAAATTATAATCTAACGGTTGGAAAAGATACCTACAGATGGAAAATTGAAGGAACTGCTAATGCCCCAAAATCTGAAATAACAACAACTGATGATAAAAAAGTAAACAGCACTTTTGCGGTTTCTAAAAATTGGATTTCCCTTTTAATAAAATCTGCAGATACGATCAAATCTAACTTTACCCGTTTGACAGGATTTATAGAAAAACCAGAAAGTTTATCCGGAAAAGCGGTTTTTGCAAACGGAGATGAATTGGTTTGGACGGCTTTAAAAACAAGTGCATTTGTTGCTGTACAAGATACTGTAAAAGCAGAAAAACCAAATCCTGTTCTACCTACAACTTATCCTAACGTTGCTTTTGGTGATACTAAAAAACTAACGGCTCAAACTTTATTATTTAAAAATGCTACAGTTTGGACAAATGAAAAAGAAGGGATTCTAACAGAAACTGATGTTTTAATTAAAAATGGAAAAATCGCTGCTGTTGGCAAAAATCTTTCAGATGCAGCAGCTACTGTTATTGATGCTAAAGGCAAACATATCACCAGCGGAATTATCGATGAACACTCGCATATCGCGATTTCTAAAGGTGTAAACGAAATGGGGCACAACTCTACTGCCGAAGTTACAATTCAGGATGTTGTAAATTCTGAAGATATTAATATTTACAGAGATCTTGCCGGAGGTGTCACCATCTCTCAGTTATTACACGGATCTGCAAATCCTATTGGCGGGCGTTCTGCAATTGTAAAATGGAAATGGGGAGCTGCACCAGATGATATGTTATACAAAAACCAACCTAAGTTTATCAAATTTGCTTTGGGAGAAAACGTGAAACAAGCCAATTGGGGTATCGACAATCCTACTCGTTTTCCGCAAACCAGAATGGGTGTTGAACAAGTTTTTACCGATTATTTTCAGCGTGCAAAAGAATACGATGAAAGCTGGAAAAAATTCAACGCTGGTTCGAAAAAAGGAAAAGCGCCAAGAGTAGATTTAGAATTACAGACTATTGCGGAAATTATCAATAAAGAACGTTTTATTACCTGTCACTCTTATGTAGAATCTGAAATTTTGATGTTGATGAATGTTACCGAGAAATTTAATTTCAGGGTAAACACTTTCACGCATATTCTTGAAGGTTATAAAGTAGCAGATAAAATGAAAGAACATGGCGTTGGTGCTTCGACTTTCTCTGACTGGTGGGCCTATAAATTTGAAGTAAATGATGCAATTCCTTTCAACGGGCCAATTATGCACAACGCAGGATTGGTTGTAGCGTATAACTCTGATGATGCCGAAATGTCCAGAAGACTGAATCAGGAAGCTGCAAAAGCAGTAAAATACGGAAACATTTCTGAGGAAGATGCCTGGAAATTTGTAACGCTGAATCCTGCCAAATTATTACATATTGATGATAAAGTAGGAAGCCTTAAAGTAGGTAAAGATGCTGATGTTGTATTGTGGAGCGAAAATCCTTTATCGATTTATGCTAAAGCCGAAAAAACAATTATTGAAGGTATTGTTTATTTTGACATTGAAAAAGATGCCGAAAAACAATTGGCCATTACCAAAGAAAGAAGCTTGTTGATTGGGCAAATGCTGCAAGAAAAAAACAAAGGAATGAGCACACAGCAACCTACAAAGAAAGAAAAAACAGAATATCACTGTGATACTTTAGAACAATAATTAAGGTGTTAGAAAATTCGAAAAGATTAATAAAAGACAATATGATACATAAAAACTTATATATAATGCTGCTCGCAGTTTGTGCTTCGGTACAAATAAAAGCACAACAAATACCGGCACCAAAGCAAACTAAATCGGTTTTAATTTTAAATGCCACTGCACATTTAGGTAACGGAACCGTTATTCAAAATAGTGCGATTGGTTTTAAAGACGGTAAAATTACCTTAGTAGCCGATGCTACAACCATAAGACTTGCTGCGAATGCTTATGATACAACTATTGATGCCGCAGGAAAACACGTTTACCCTGGGTTTATTGTTCCGAATGCAACACTGGGTTTAGTAGAAATTGATGCTGTAAAATCATCAGACGATCAGGAAGAAATTGGTAGTTTTAATCCGAATGTGAGAAGTATTATTGCTTATAACTCAGAATCGAAAGTAGTAGAAACTGTGCGTCCAAATGGTATTTTAATGGCTCAGATTACACCTCGTGGAGGCAGGATTTCCGGGACTTCTTCTGTAGTACAATTAGATGCCTGGAGCTGGCAAGATGCTATTTTAAAAGAGAATGACGGAATTCATCTTAATTTTCCGTCCAACTTTAAAAAATCAGGATCGTGGTTTGAACCGGGAATAATAGAGGCCAACAAAGATTACCCTAAACAGGTTGAAGAAATCGCTGCATTTTTAATTAACTCAAGAGCATACAACCAAGCGCCTGCAAAAGAAAGAAATGTAGTTCTTGAAGCTACAAAAGGGCTTTTTGACGGAACTCAGACGCTTTATATCAATGCCGACGAAGAAAAACAAATCGTAGATGCCATACAATTAGCAGTTGACAATGAGATCAAAAAAATTGTTATTGTTGGAGGATTCGAAGCGTACAAATCAGCTGATGTATTGCAAAAATACAATGTGGGTGTTTTCCTGAGACGAGTTCACGGTATGCCAACAAGTGTTGATCAAGATGTAAATCTTCCGTACAAAATGGCTAAAATACTTACTGATAAAGGTATTGTAGTTGGCCTTGAAAACAGCGGCGATAACGAACGTATGAACGCAAGAAACCTTCCATTCCTTGCAGGAACCTGTGCTGCTTTTGGTCTTGACAAAGAAAAAGCATTACAGCTTATTACTTTAAATACAGCAAAATTATTAGGTATCGATGCGACTTGCGGTACATTAGAAAACGGCAAAGATGCAACGTTATTTATCTCTGAAGGTGATGCACTTGATATGAGAACCAACAAATTAACAACAGCTTTTATTCAGGGAAGATCAATTAATTTAGAAACTTTTCAAACCAAATTAAATGATAAATTCAAAGCAAAGTACAACCAGAAATAAGTAAATTCTTTTTCTATTAAAAAAGGCATCATTTGAGCAATTCATTTGATGCCTTTTTTATTTAAAATTATCATCATTCTGATCAAATCTTTAAATAGTTGAACATAATTACTCTTAAATTTAAAATTATTCTTTCATTTTTCTGTTAACAAATGCTTCTCAGAGGGAAATTTTGATGTTTCTCATTAATAAATTATAAATTTTAAGTTGATTTTAACAAATACATGCAAAATACAGGGGGTTAAATTCTAAAATTAACAAAAATTAAACATCTGACTCTATTTTTAATAGGGGTGTCGATTGATTTTATACTTTTATAAAAAATTTAAAACTAAATAACTATGCGAAAAATTATTTTAAGTGTGATCCTTATCACTATTTTGGTACTAACCTTTATATCCAACTTTATCCTGTCTGATAATCCTATTCCGGCAGAGGCTGTAAAGTTTGACACAGGAGATACAGCTTGGATGATCGTAGCAACTGCATTTGTATTGCTTATGACACCAGGACTAGGATTTTTCTACGGAGGAATGGTAGGTAAGAAAAACGTTATCAGTACAATGCTTCAAAGTTTCATGGCAATGGTAATTGTTACTATTTTATGGGTTGTTGTTGCTTTTGGATTGGCTTTTGGTCCTACTATTGGAGGAATCATCGGAAATCCATCTACTAATTTATTCTTTGAGGGTGTTGGTACTAACACTGCATGGAGTCTTGCCCCAACTATTCCGTTTATGTTATTCGCATTGTTTCAGGCAAAATTTGCCATCATTACACCTGCATTAATCACTGGTGCATTTGCTGAGCGTGTACGTTTCTGGGCATACTTATTATTCATGGTCTTATTTATATTACTTATATATGCTCCTTTAGCACACATGACGTGGCATCCTGATGGAGTTTTCTTTAAAATGGGAGTATTAGACTTCGCCGGAGGAACAGTTGTGCATATGAGTGCTGGTTGGGCTGCATTGGCTGGAGCAATCTTCTTAGGAAAAAGAAAAATTCAAAAAGTAAATCCTGCCAGAATTACTTATGTATTATTAGGTACAGGTTTACTTTGGTTCGGATGGTTTGGTTTCAACGCAGGTTCTGCACTTGGAGCAAACGGTTTAGCTGTTCAGGCTTTAGGAACCACAACTGTTGCAGCTGCTGCAGCTGCTATGGCCTGGGTTTTCCTTGACAAAATCATAGGACACAAATTATCTGCACTTGGTGCATGTATCGGAGCTGTGGTAGGCCTTGTTGCTATTACACCTGCCGCAGGTTTCGTTAGTATTCCTCATGCTATTTTCATCGGAGCTTTCTCTGCAATTGTTAGTAACCTTGTAGTAAGTAAATTCCCTAAAGGTAAAATTGATGATGCATTAGACGTTTTTGCTTGTCACGGTGTTGGTGGTATGGTAGGAATGCTATTAACTGGAGTTTTTGCTTCTAAAGCAATTAACCCTGCTGTTGGAGACAATCAAGGTTTGATCTTTGGAACTCCAACTTTATTCATCAATCAATTAACTGCCTTAGTAATCGTTTCAATCTTCGCTTTTGTAGGTTCTTATATCTTATTCTTTGTTGTAAATAAAATTACACCACTAAGAGTTACAGAAGAAAAAGAGGAATTAGGATTAGATATCTCTCAACACGGAGAATTTTTATAAAAAACAAACCAAAACCAAACTAAACCAAAATTAAAAAAGCACTCTGAGTTTCACTTAGAGTGCTTTTTGCTTTTCTTAGATTTTAGATTACAGAGGATAGAAAATAGAATAAAGAGAATAGATTTTAGATCTTAGTCAAAGAATGTAAATTTCCAATTGTGGACTTACAGCATAAAAAAAGCACTCTAAGTTCTTTACCCAGAGTGCTTTTTATTTTGAATTAATTCAACCTTATTATTATAATTTTAGATTTTAGAATTCAGATTTTAGATTCTATCCTCTACTTTCTATCCTCTATTCTCTTTATTCTATTCTCTTTATTCTATTTTCTATATTCTAAAATCTAAAATCTAAAATTTAGAAATTCCTTCTTTCAGCCAACGCAAATATTCGTCTGCACTTACATAACTAATGGTTGGTTTTGAAGCATTTAAATTCTTGCCTTCTAAATCAGTGATAATGTATAATGGCTGTGTATTGGTTTTATATTTTGAAATCATAAAATCGGTCCATTTATCACCAACGGTAATGATTTTATCTCCGGATGTTGTTACAAATTGCTCCTCTTTTGGCAACTCGCGTTTATCATCTACATAAAGAGAAATCAAGACAACATCGTTTTTCAGGATGGGCAAAATCGTTGGTTCAGACCAAACATTGTTTTCCATTTTTCTGCAATTCACACAAGCATAACCTGTAAAATCAAGCATGATTGGTTTGTTGATAGATTTTGCATAAGCTACTCCATCTTCGTAATCATGAAAAACCATAATACCATGTGGTCCTAATTCTGCTCCGTCGGGCAATCCTTTTATAGATTCGGTACTTCCGCCTGAATTAGCAGAACCTCCTACTCCAAACGGACTTTCACTATATTGTGGCGGTGGAGGGAAAGCGCTGATTAATTTTAAAGGCGCTCCCCAAAGACCAGGAATTAAATACACCGTAAATACTAATGTCAGCAATCCTAAATACAATCTTCCAACTGAAATATGCTGTAGCGGACTATCGTGCGGTAATGAAATTTTTCCGAATAAATATAAAGTCAACGCGGCAAAAATGGCAATCCAGATTGCGATAAACACTTCTCTTTCTAATAAATGCAATTGTAAAACTAAATCGGCATTTGATAAAAATTTAAATGCTAAAGCCAATTCTAAAAATCCTAAAACTACTTTTACAGTATTCAGCCATCCGCCAGATTTTGGTAATGAATTCAACCAACCCGGGAACATTGCAAACAACATAAATGGCAAAGCCAATGCTAAAGAAAAACCTAACATTCCCACAACCGGAGCAATTCCCCCGTTTGAAGCTGCTTCAACCAATAAAGTCCCTACAATAGGTCCTGTACAAGAAAACGATACAATTGCCAACGCCAAAGCCATAAATAATATACCTATTATTCCGCCTCTGTCTGCTTGTTGATCTACTTTATTTCCCCATGAATTTGGCAGCATAATTTCGAAAGCTCCCAAAAACGAAGTAGCAAAAATAATCAATATAATAAAGAAGATTAAGTTAAACCAAACATCTGTAGACAAAGCATTTAATGCATCTGCACCAAATATTTTAGTTACAATTAATCCTAAAATAACATAAATAGCAATAATAGAGAAACCGTAAATTATAGCATTTCTAATTCCTTTTGCCCTGCTTTTACTTTGTTTTGTAAAAAAGCTCACGGTCATTGGAATCATCGGGAAAACACAAGGCGTCAACAACGCTGCAAATCCTGATATAAAAGCAATAAAAAAGATCGACCATAAACTTCTTGCCGGAGCTGGTCCAGGAATATCTTCTTCGGCAGAAGCATCAGCAACAGCCGCTTTTGCAGTTTCAGTTTTAACCGGTTCAATTGTTGGCTTTACGGTATCAATTGCTAAACCAACTACTTTAGTTTCATCTTTCTTTACTTCTGAAACACTTGCAACCGCATCCATCTTAAATGTTGACGGAATTGCAATGGAGAATTTCTTATTCGAATTGATGCAAACTTCTTTACAAACCTGAAAATCAAACTCAACATCGACCGTTTTTAAGTTCGGATTAATAATGGTAATTTCCTGCTCGATATGTGCTTTGCCTTCAAAAAAAGTTTCATTTACTCCAAAAACGTCATTAAAAGCAGTTCTTGTTTTTCCTTCTTTGGCTTTTCCTACTAAAGTATAATTCCCTTTTTGATTTTTAAATGCAATTTCCAGCGCAAGCGGTCCGCCATCCGGCGTGAATTGCGAATACATATGCCAGTCTTTTTCAATTGTTCCATCAAAAATTAAAACAGCATTATTCCCTGATTTTTTTTCAATCTTAGAAGTCCATTTTACCGGCTCCAGGATTTGTGCATTTCCTTTTGCAAAAGCAAAAAACAGGAAAAATATGATGATTTTATTCCAAACACTTTTCGACATTATCGTTTGATGGTATTGATTAAAGTTCATTATGTAATTCTATTTTAAGTATTTTATTTGTGGTATTTTCAATTTTAAAACGTTCGTCCTGCCTGATTCCAACAACCCAGACAATCTGATTGTCTGACGACAAAATCCATGTTTTTTCTTTTTCGATCAGCGATAATTTTTCATCTTTAAAAAGTTTACTTACTTTCTTCGACTTTCCGTTCATTCCAAAAGGCTGAAAAACATCCCCCTCATTCCATTTACGTAAAACCAATGGAAACTGGATTTTTTCAGCGTCCACAAAGATAGCCTTATTTGAATCTATTGTTATGTGACTTACATTACAAAGCCTCAATTTTAAGGGAAAATTAACTTCTGTATCATTCGCAGTAATCTCAAATTCTTCCTTTTCTGACATTTCAGAAATTGGGCTCAAAATCAAAGTATCTCTGTTTTTTAACAAACGAAATTCTGCAGAGAGTACTTGTTTTCCAGATTGTCCATCCACCAAATCATAAATATCATTCCATGCCAAAAAGCCAAATTCATTCAGCCATTGGTACAAATACGATTTATAATTGGGTAATTTTTTAAGTTGATTCAAATCAAAATGAATGTCATCGCCTTCTTCTTTTGCCACTTGCTGGTAAATCATAATCGATGCATCTTCGACCATTTCCTGTGATTCCTGCAAATACGATTGTGTTTTTTGGAAAGCGTTTAAAAAATTAGGATTAATTTCTTTCAGCATCGGAACTAAATCATGACGGATTTTATTTCGAAGATATTTATTCGATGCATTACTGCTGTCTTCCCGCCATTCGATATTATTTTCTTCGGCATATTTCAGGATTTCTTCTCGTGAAAATGGCAAAAGCGGACGAATAATTCGATCGTTTTGTTCCGGAATTCCTGTTAAACCTTCTAGCCCTGTTCCTCTGGTTAAGTTGATAATAAAAGTTTCCAGATTATCATCAGCATGATGTGCTGTTAAGATATAATCGAAATTCTCCTGTTCTAAAAGCTCATAAAACCAACTGTAACGCAATTCACGTGCTGCAACTTGTGTCGATAATTTATAATCTTTGGCAAACGCTTCTGTATCGAATTGTGTGGTGTAAATGGGAATATTATGCTGATCGCAATACTCCTGAATGAAATTTTGATCGCCAAAACTTTCCAGTCCGCGAAGCTGAAAATTGCAATGCAAAACCGCAATTTCATAAGGCAATTGATTTAATAAATGCAATAAAACCATACTGTCCAATCCTCCGCTAACAGCAAGAAATAGTTTTTTATCTTCCAGAAATGGAAACCTTGAAATAATGTGATTTTGAAATTTTGAAAACATTCGATAAATGTAAAAAATTAAATTCGATCTATTTTTAAATGAATTGTTAAGCGTGAATATTTTTTTGCCACGAATTACACGAATTTTCGCTAATTATTTTCACGCAGATTGTGCAGATTTATTTTGCCACAGATTAAAGGATTAAAAAGATTAAAAAACTTTGCGTCTTAGTGTCTTTGCGGCAAAAATAATTCGTGGCAAACCTTTTTTATCTTAAAACTTCATGCATCGCTTTCGCCTTCAGCAAACATTCTTCATATTCATTTTCCGGAATTGATTGTGCCGTAATCGCACTTCCCACAGAAAATGAGACATATTGATTCTCGTGATTGTACAAAATACTTCTGATGACAACATTAAAATCAAAATCACCTTCGGGTGTAAAATAACCTATTGATCCGCTATACAAACCGCGTTTGGTTTCTTCCAGATTTTCGATAATATTCATTACTGAAATCTTTGGAGCTCCCGTCATGCTTCCCATCGGAAAAGTGGTTTTTAAAACATCTATTGGCGAATATTGCGGGTCTAATTTTGAAGTTATAGTAGAAATCATTTGATGTACCTGCAAAAACGAATAAATTTTGCAAAGTTCTACAACCTCAACCGAGCCTTTTTGCGCTGTGTGTGATAAATCATTTCGCACCAAATCGGTTATCATGATATTCTCTGCACGTTCTTTTGAGTCGAATTCCAAAAATTGTTTTGATTTTTCATCTTCTACAGGATCTGTAAATCGTTTTGAAGTTCCTTTTATAGGTTGTGAAATCAAAGTCTCTCCTACTCTTTTTAAATATCGTTCAGGCGAGGCAGAAAGTAGAAATTGTTTATTATTTTTAAAGAAAACCGAAAACGGTGCTTGCGAAATACTATTTAATTTCTGAAATTTCTCTAACGGACTTATAACTGCATTTTCAGCATAAAATTCCATACAAAAATTAGCTTCGTACATATCACCTACGTGAATGTGATGCAGCATCTTTTTTACTTTTTCGATATAAAATTCTTTTGAAATCCGTTGCTCGACTTCGATTCCGCTCAGTGTGACAAACGGCTCATAATTACTTGTAACGATCTCGTCAAAATCATCTTCAACCTCATCATCACAAAGCAATAAATACTGTATTTCGAGTTGATTTCCTTTCAATAAAAATATTTTTTTAGGTTGAAAGAAAAACAAATCCGGAAAATCTAAACCATCAAAATTAGATGATTTTAACGGTTCAATATCATTTTTTAAATCATACGTAAGATAACCAAAAAGCCAGTCTTTGGTAGTTTGCTGATATTGTTTTAAGTCCTCGAAAGCGTTGTGAAAATCTGTTTTTAAAGATGTAAAAGCATCCACAGCCAACACACAATCAAAACTGGAATATTCTTGCGGATAGGAATTGCTATCCAAAAAAATAACCTCGCGAAATTGTTGCGACCAGCTTAAAAGTTGTTGTTTAAAGTGCTCTGGATTTGAAATATGTTTATGAATAGAAACTCTCAAAAAAGTATAATTTTTAGATTTCAAAATTACGACAAAAAAAATCCTTCGATAAAATAATACTCAAAAATTATTGGCACACTTTTTAGTATACCGAATTAAGACTTATTCATACATCTGCTTTTAACAAAAAGTATTGGTAATAACTCCAAAAAAATCATTTATTAATCAACTTTAAAAACCTTTATGAAAACAATTGCAAAATTAGGATTGACTTGTGTAGTAATCATCGCATTACTATTTTCTTGTAAAAAAGCCGACAATTCTTCGTACGAAGAATCGGCAGATATGAAAGTTTCAGCAGATAGCACGGCTGTTTCATCATCGGCAGCGGTAGTCGACAAAAACAGTAAGCAAAAATTTATTCGAACTGCCGATATTAAATTCAAGGTCAAGAATGTCGTCAAGTCTACCTACGCAATTGAAAACGCTACTCAAAAATTTGGAGGTTATGTTACTTACACCAATTTGCAAAGTAATATTCACGATCAGATTAAAACAAAAATCAGTCAGGATAGTACGCTTGAAACTACTAAATATACGGTAGAAAACAGTATTACGATTCGAGTTCCAAACACACAACTTGATACTGTTATAAAAACTATTGCCAAACAAATTGATTTCCTTGATTTTAGAGTCATCAAAGCCGATGATGTTTCCTTAAAATTATTATCGAATCAGCTTTCGCAGAAAAGAAGTACAACGAACGAAAAAAGAGTTGAAAATGCAATTGATGCTAAAGGCAAAAAACTAAATGATGTTATTGAAGCCGAAAATACTTTGGCCAACCAAAAAGAAGCCAATGATAATCGTACTATTGATAATTTATCATTAAAAGATCAGATTAATTTTAGCACTATTACCTTGCAGCTTTATCAAAACGAAACCATCAGACAAGAAACCATGGCAAGCGAGAAAAACAGCAATGCTTACAAACCAAATTTAGGTTTGCAAATTCTTGATTCGCTTAAAAATGGCTGGTACATTCTTGAAACTATTTTTGTTTTCTTAATCAATCTGTGGCCTTTCATTTTAATTGGAGGAAGTGGATTTTTCCTTTATAAAAAATACATGAAGAAATAAGAAAAGTGTTAATAAATTAGCAATTTCATAATCAAAAAATCATTATATTTGATATAGCATTAAATTAAATACAATTTACAGTTATAATGATTATCGAATCCTCAATAAAATAACGATAAAAACAGATTTTCATTTTATTAGGGAATTCAGATTTAAGATGTTTATCAGCAAATAAATATATTTTTAACCTTATTAAATCTAGTATTATGAAAATTGCTACCGTTATTGTCCGCGTTTTAATTGGTCTCTTGTTGCTTTTTGCTTCTATCAGTTATTTTTTTCACCTGGCACCTGAACAAGAAACAACAGGGAATTTTAAAGCTTTTAATGTTGGTTTAATGGCCTCTACATATATTATGCCTTTAGCAAAGTCGATCGAATTACTTTGCGGAATTGCTTTTGTAACCGGGCGTTATGTAACATTGGCTAATATTTTGATCTTACCTATTACGGTAAACATTTTGTTTATCAATTATTTTTTAGCTCCCCAGGGTTTACCAATTGCGGTTTTATTGTTCTTAGCTAATTTATTTTTGATTTACAGATATTGGGACAATTATAAATCAGTTTTTACCCGATAATCTATTTTTACTTAAAATACAGAAACCCGATACTTTTTAGCATCGGGTTTCTTATTTAATAGAGACTCAACGTTAATAATCTCTATTAATTTGCCTTATTGTGTTCTGTCCAAACCAGATCTGTTACTTTATAACCAATATCCTGAGCTTTTATAAGGTAGTCTGCTTTTATACTTTCAGGCATTGTAGTTTCTCTCGAAAGTAACCACATGTATTTTAAGTTTTCACCGGCAACAAGTGCGTACTTGTAATTTTCATCAATAGCAATTACGTTATATCCTGCATAAAAAGGACCAAAAAATGAGACTTTAAGCATTCCAATATTGTCTTTTTTGACAAATTTGGCTTTACCTATGCTTTCTTCCCATTTGTCTTTTTTGACATTGTAGCCCTTATTATCAACTCTTATCGTTCCGTTTTCGTTTAAAGAATACTCGGCTGTGACGTTGTTGAGACCTTTTTCATACTTAAAATCCAGTCTGGCAATTTCGTACCATTTTCCTAAATATTTCGTTTTGTCAAAATTAGTGACTGCTTTTGCTTTTTCCGGAATTGTCGCTCCACAGGAATAAAGTGCAAGTGCAACTCCTGCCCCAATAAGAACTGGAGCTATATATCTATTTTTCATAATATTATCTTTAGACTTGTAAAGATAACCAGAGAAAACCAAATTTTTTTTACAACATTTCTATCTGATTTTATATTTTTTCTGCTACCAATATAATCTCTCCGAGATATAAAATTTATATGTTATGCTTTAAGTTCGTTCAACTCCGTTAGGAGTTTAATGTCGGTAAAAACAAAATAACCGAGTTGGTAAAGTATCGCGTAGGGGCAATGTCATTAAGTTAACGAAAATTCAATGAAACAATTTGCTAAAGACAATATCTGGTCACTTTATTTTTGTTCTATCGGAACATTTCGTTGGTAGCCCAATATATACGGCGTTTTTTCACGTTCCGTAGGAACGTTTGATTTTATAAATAATAATTGGTAAAAACATATGCAGATTACAGATGCAATTTCTCAAACGTCCCAATGGGACGATGTTTCTCACGATGCATTTTTTTTCTACCAATGAGGTGTTCCGATGAAACACAATCTAAAATATCTTAATTTAATGACATTATCCGTAGGGACTGCAAAAATAAAAAAACCGCCAATCCCAAAAATATTGGAATGGCGGTTTTAAATTATGATGTCCGTAAATTATACGTGTAACGCTCTATTATCTGTAGCGGCCAATGCTGCTTCTTTTACCGCTTCCGCGAAAGTTGGATGCGCATGGCTCATTCTTGAAATATCTTCAGCAGAAGCTTTGAATTCCATTGCCGTAACTGCCTCAGCAATTAAGTCAGCTGTACGTGCTCCAATCATGTGCACTCCTAAAACCTCATCCGTTTTAGCATCAGCAATGATTTTTACGAATCCGTCTAAATCTCCACTTGCTCTTGCACGTCCTAAAGCTTTGAATGGGAAACTACCTACTTTGTATTCTGTTCCTGAAGCTTTAACCTGCTCTTCTGTTTGTCCAACTGCAGCAACTTCCGGCCAAGTGTACACTACACCAGGAATTAAGTTATAATCGATATGTGGTTTTTGACCCGCTAAGATTTCAGCAACCATAGTTCCTTCTTCCTCTGCTTTGTGTGCCAACATTGCTCCACGAACAACATCTCCAATTGCATAAATGTTAGGAACGTTAGTTTGTAAATGATCGTTTACTTCTACTTGTCCTCTGTCTGAAATTTTCACTCCTGCTTTGTCAGCACTTAATCCATCTGTGTAAGGACGACGACCAACAGAAACTAATGAATAATCTCCTTCAAGAGTAATCGTTTCTCCTTTTGCGTTTTCAGCCTGAACAACAACAGCATCGCCGTTTCTTTCAACTGATTTTACTTTGTGAGAAACGTAGAATTTCATTCCTTGTTTTTTCAATACTTTAGTCAATTCTTTAGACAAAGACGCATCCATTCCCGGAATGATTCTGTCCATGAATTCTACTACAGAAACCTGAGCTCCTAAACGAAGGTAAACTTGTCCAAGCTCAATTCCGATAACACCACCACCAATAATTACTAAGTGTTTTGGAACTTCTTTTAAAGCCAACGCTTCAGTAGAAGTGATGATTCTTTCTTTATCAATTTTGATAAAAGGCAAAGAAGATGGTTTTGAACCTGTAGCGATTACAGCATATTTAGTTTCGATTGTTTCAGAACTTCCGTCTGCTTTAGCAACTGCAATATGCGTTGCGTCTACGAAAGAACCTAAACCATTGAAAACAGTGATTTTATTTTTTTCCATTAAGTAGTTGATTCCACCTACGGTTTGATCTACAACTGCTTGTTTGCGCGCGATCATTTTCTCTAAATTGATTTTCACATCTCCGGAAACCTCGATTCCGTGATCTGCAAAATGAGCAATTTCTGAATAGTGATGAGAAGAAGAAAGTAATGCTTTTGAAGGAATACAACCTACGTTAAGGCAGGTACCGCCTAGTGCGTTATACTTTTCT
>Ga0247740_1000453_pt1 | contig 19980 bp, 15 predicted proteins | sample UWRJL148409B2_FD_180942 | JGI IMG/M metagenome (GOLD analysis project Ga0247740, IMG submission 180942) | Plant litter microbial communities from Arlington Agricultural Research Station in Wisconsin, United States - UWRJ-L148-409B-2 | ecosystem: Environmental > Terrestrial > Plant litter >...
GGGGTTGTGGGCTCGACCTCGGGTGTGGTCAACGCCACAAGATCAGCACGAACCAGTTCGACGGCGGCCTGGATGGACTCTCCCCGGTCGGCGGTGATGGTGTTCGCCGCAAGGCCTTCCGCGAGTCGCGTTTCCAGCACGGCAAGCGCTCCCTGCGCTCCCGCGGTGTCTCCGGCGGCGGCAGCATTGGCAAGAGCAACCACGTCGTTCTGCAGCTGTTCGGAGATCTCGGAGGAGAGGGCGGGGGTCGATGGCGCGCAGCCGGCGAGCAGGATCGTGGCGGCCAGAAGCGGCGCTCCGATCAGCGATCGACGCCAGCGGAGGGAGAGGCGGGTCATGGGGTCACTTCCCGGAGGAGTTCGTCGAGGTGGGTACCCAACGGGTCGGATACGTCGGGCAATTCCGGAAGGGGCGCGCCGCTGCCCGGGCCGAACAGTGTCCACAGGGCGACACCGATCACCGCCAGCAGGAGCACAACAATCAGAATCACCAGCCATCGCCGGGACGCACGCTTTTTTGGTGAGGACGGGGTGCGCGAGGCTCGTGGAGCAGCAGAGGGAGCCGCGGTGGGAGCGGCGAATAGTTCCGTTCGCGCGTCGGCATTCGGCATCGGCCCCGCCGGGAAGACCTCGGTGACACTCGGCGGTGTTGTAGCGCGCATCGGTGTTGTGGCGGCCGTCGGCATCACCGCAGTCGGACGGTCGACGGGGAGATGAGACGTGGGAAGGAGCGCGGTGGCGGTGGACGCGGCGATCGCTGCGGTGTCACCGGGGTCCGGGGAGTGAGCACCCATCGCGCGCACGGCGACCGCCACATCGAGGGCCGTTGGGCGGTCTTCTGGGCGCTGCGCGGTCATGGCCGTAAGCAGCGACTTCCACTCGTAGCCGACCGAGGCCGGGATCGCAGGCGGACCGTCGAGCCGGGCGAACATCGCCTCGTGCAGACCGGTCTGCGGGAACACCCGGTGACCGGTGAGCGACTCGATCAACACAAGCCCCAGCGCGTAGATGTCGGCAGACGGGGCGGGGATACCACCGGTGACCTGTTCGGGGCTGAGGTACGCCGCCGTGCCGATGAGTGTTCCCGGGGTGGTAAGTCGTGCGCTGTCGACGAGATACGCGATGCCGAAGTCGGCGAGTTTGGCCCGGAAGTTCGGCCCCGGAGTGGAGACGGCCCTCAACAGCACGTTGGCCGGCTTGAAATCGCGGTGCACAATTTGCGCCTCGTGCACGACGTGCAACGCATCGGCCAGGTCGAGGGCCATGGCCGCAAGGTCTTCGCGCGAAATCGGAGACTGGGAGATGCGCTCGGCAAGGGTGGGTCCCTCGACGTACTCCATCACGAGGTAGGAGTCGTCGCCGGTGCCGATTCGGGCATCAAACAGGGTCACCAGGGCGTGGTGGTTGAGGGACGCCAGCACCTGGATCTCCGATGCCTTCCGCTGAGCATCCGCTGGGTCGGTTGCGCCCGCGCGAAACAGTTTGATCGCAACGGTGCGGCCGAGAAGCTCGTCGACCCCGCGATAGACCGTGGCCATCCCGCCCGAGCCCAGCACCGTGTCGAGGCGGTAGCGGCCGTCGAGGAGTTCACCGCGTCGCGGGGAGGCACCATCTACTTGTGACACGTGACTGACACCGTTGTTCTTCCGTTTCGCTGACGCGCAGAGTTATTCCGCGCGCGCCCACACGTCGGGGACGTGGCGGGCAGACTGCATCCACTCTATTGCGCGCCCCGTGCGCGGCTGCTCAGAAGAGTCGACCGACCGAGGCGAGACCGGCGCGCAGCAGGGAGCCGCGGCCACCCTCCATGTCGGCGGCGACGGCGTCGGAGGCCGCTTCGATGGGCGTCATCCAGGTCAGTTCGAGGGCGTCCTGACGGGGGTCGCAGGTTCCGGTGACCGGGATCACGTAGGCCAGCGAGACCGCGTGCTGGCGGTCATCGGTGAACTGGGCTCCGGGGAACGGGAAGTACTCGGCGACCGAGAACGGCACCGGCGACGCGGGAAGCTGAGGGAAGGCCATGGGGCCGAGGTCTTTTTCGAGGTGACGGTAGAGAGCGTCGCGCAGCGTCTCGCCGTAAAGAACACGACCGGAGACAAGCGTGCGGCTCATCGCGCCCTCTTCGTTGGCGCGGAGCAGGATTCCGACGTGAGTGACCTGTCCCAGGCCGTCAACGCGCACGGGGATCGCCTCGACGTAGAGCAGAGGCAATCGCGAACGAACGTGCGCGAGCTCCTCGTCAGAAAGCCAGCCGGGATTGGGATCAGGGGTTCCTACGGAGCTCATGGTCCATTCTTACCCTTCTCATGTTACAAATTGCCGCACGCGGGATGTCGGGGGTGCCGGAGCTGGCTCGCCGAGCATCCACCACCCGCATTTTTGACAGTGCCTCACATCGACACTGCGCCGCGAGCCCATTACCGTGGAGAACACTGTGCGCCCCCGCGTGCCCCATGAAGGAGATCCCGGTATGAGAATCGATCCGGATGTTGTGCTCTGGTCAGCTCCTGAGCGTGAGCGCGCCGGTCGGCCCCTGTTGGTGCTGCTGCACGGCTACGGATCCCATGAGGGTGACCTCTTCGGATTGTCCCCGCGCCTGCCACTCGGCCCCGTGATCGCCTCGGTGCGCGCACCCTTCCCCGAGAACGGTGGCAACGCCTGGTTCTCGCTCCAGGGAACGCCGAGCGATCCTCCCGCTGCCGCCGTTGAGGCCGCCGCAGACGCCCTGCTCGAGTGGCTCGACACCCTCGAATACACCAGCGTTGGCCTGCTCGGATTCTCCCAGGGCGCAGCGGTCGCGCTCCAGGCGCTGCGTCACGCGCCCACCCGATTCGCCGCCGTGGTCGCCCTGTCGGGCTTTATCGCCAGCGGCGCCCACCCGGGTGATGCCGAGCTCGCCCAGATCAAACCGCCCGTGTTCTACGGCCGTGGCACAGTCGACACCATCATCACGGGTGCGGCGGTGACACGCACCGAGGCGTGGATCCCCGCGCACACCACCGACACCTCGCGTATTTACGAAGATGTGGCGCACTCGATCTCGGCCGACGAGCTCACCGACATCGCGAAGTTTGTGGCCGAGCACCTGCGCTGAGCTGCGCAGCTCTGATCAACTCGACGGCGACCAGCTCAGGCCGCTACTGCAGTGCGAGCCGCATAATCGTCAGGTCGAGCCAGTCGCCGAACTTGGTGCCGACCTCGCGAATCTCCCCGGCGATCTCAAAACCAAAACGCTGGTGCAGGCGAATGGATGCCCGATTGCCCGACTCAATATCGGCAATCAGCACATGGAACCCCGCCGCTCGGGCGTGATCGGTGATCATCCCGAGCAGGGTTGACCCAATTCCGCGACCCTGCGCGGCGTCCACCAGGTAGATGGTGTCGGTGACGGTGTGACGGAACCCCGCGTAGGGACGCCACAGTCCGTACGACGCGTAGCCCACCACGGCACCGTCGATCTCCGCGATGAGCACCGGGAACCCGCCCTGCGCCTGGCTGGCCATCCACGTTTCACGGTCGGCCAGGTCAACGGTGTCATCGCGCCAGAGTGCGATGCCGTGGAGGATGGCGGTGTTGTAGATGGCGAGGATCGCGTGGATATCCGCCGGGACTGCTTCACGGATCGTGAGGGCGGCGTCCGGAGTCCCGTTGTTGGCATTCGTCACGGCTCATAGCGTAGGCCGTGCGGGCGACGTCAGGGACTATCGATGGACGCGAGCTGATCCCCCGAGGCAACAAAATCGCCGACGGCGCTGCGGTGGTTCAGGATGCCCGCGCGGGGAGCCACCACGGTGGTCTCCATCTTCATGGCCTCCATCACCGCGACGGGATCACCCGCGGCCACGGCGCTGCCGTCGTCGACCAGCCAGGTGCTCAGCGTTCCGGCCATGGGGGCGACGAGACCCGGTGCCGATGACTCCGACGCCTCCGCCTCGCCGGAGCTCGACGGTGACTGCCCCGCGCCGGAGAGCGCCCCAGACAGCGCGCCGAACGGAACCGACTGGGCGGGCATCCGCAGGGTATGCCGTCGGCCGTCGATCTCGATCCAGCTCTCGGTGACTCCCGGCTCCTCGGGTTCGGGGAGCAGGGCGTCGGCGGGCAGACGTTCGGCGAAGGTCGTCTCGATCCACTGGGTGTGCACCTTGAGAGCATCCCCACCCACAAAATCATCGTCGCGCAACACGGCACGGTGGAACGGCAGCACGGTGGCGACTCCCTCGAGCACAATCTCGTCGAGCGCGCGACGGGCGCGACGGATCGCGATCTCGCGGGTCGGGCCCGACACAATCAACTTGGCCAGCATCGAGTCGAAACGGCCGGAGACGAGTGTGCCTGTCTCGACGCCGGAGTCGACCCGGATTCCGGGGCCAATCGGTGGCTCGAAGCGGGTAATGAGCCCGGGGGTCGGCAAAAATCCCCGTGCCGCGTCCTCGGCGTTGAGCCGGAACTCGAAGGAGTGCCCGATCGGGGCCGGCGTGGCTTGAACCGACAATGGCAGGCCCTCGGCGATGCGCAACTGTTCAGCGACGATGTCGACTCCGGTGGTCTCCTCGGTGATGGGGTGTTCGACCTGAAGGCGGGTGTTCACTTCGAGGAACGAGATGGTGCCGTCCACGCTGAGGAGATACTCGACGGTCGCGACGCCCTGGTACTTCGCGGCGGCGCAGATGTCCGCCGCCGAGCGGTGCAAGCGCTCGCGCTGGTCGTCGGTGAGGAACGGAGCCGGGGCCTCCTCCACCAGTTTTTGGTTGCGGCGCTGCAGCGAGCAGTCGCGGGTTCCGAGTACTACGACGTTGCCGTGGCTGTCGGCGAGCACCTGCACTTCGACGTGGCGGGGTGCGTCGAGGAACTGCTCCACAAAGCACTCCCCTCGGCCGAAGGCAGCGACGGCTTCCCGTACCGCGGCGTCGAACTGCTCGCCCACCTCGTCGAGGCTGCGAGCCACGCGCATCCCGCGCCCGCCGCCTCCGAAGGCAGCCTTAATCACAATGGGAAGCCCGTGTTGTTCGGCGAAGTCGATGGCCTCCGCGGCGGTCGCGACCGGATCGGGAGTGCCCGCCACAAGAGGTGCGCCCACACTCGCGGCGATGTGGCGGGCGGCGATTTTGTCGCCGAGAAGGTCGATGCTCTCGGGGCTGGGGCCGATCCAGGTGAGGCCGGCCTCGATCACCTGGCGGGCGAAGGCCGCGCTCTCGGAGAGAAAACCGTAGCCGGGGTGCACGGCGTCGGCCCCGCTCGAGCGCGCGATGGTGATGAGCTTCTCGGCGTCGAGATAGGTGTCGTTCGGGCGGTCACCGTCGAGGCCCCAGGCCTCGCTCGCCATCCGCACGTGTATCGCGTCGGCGTCGCTGTCGGCATAGACCGCGACCGTGTCGAGTCCGCGGTCGGCGCAGGCGCGGATGATGCGCACGGCGATCTCGCCACGGTTGGCAATCAGGACTTTTTTCATGCTGTGACCTCGCGGAACTCGGCGAACGGGCCGATGGGACGAAAACGGATGCGGGCACCCGGCGGAAGCTGCCCGGCACGCGGCAGGTGATACGTGGCCACCGATCCGATCACGGGGTAACCCCCGGTGAGGGGATGGTCGGCGAGAAACAGCACGGGCTGGCCGTTGGGTGGGATCTGGATTGCCCCCGACACCGTGCCCTCGCTCGGCAGTTCGGCGTCGATGACCCGCGTGAGCGACTCGCCCTCGAGGCGCAGCCCCACCCGGTTGGACTTCTGGCTGACCAGCCAGCTCTGTCCGGTCAGCGAGTCGACGGCGTCCGCCGAGAACCAGTCCGTGCGGGGTCCGAGAACCACGTCGAGCACGATGTCGCTGCTGGACTCGGCGTCGGTTGCGGCGCTCGCACCCGCCGTGTCGGGCCATGCGACCGAGGGGATACCCCGGGCCACCGTCCCCACCGGGAGAACGGTCCCCGCGGTGACCGCGTTGGGGCCGACCCCGGCGAGCACGTCGGTGGACAAACTGCCCAGCACGGGGTCGATGTCGAATCCTCCGCGCACGGCGAGGTAGCTGCGGATACCGGATGTGGGCGCGCCGACAACAAGCTCCTCGCCGTCGGACAGCGCAAAGGGTTGGCCGAACGGGACGCTGCGCGAGGTTGGGCGGGCGTCGTCAGACGCGGCGGGGCTTGTCACGGCGGTGCTCGACTCGGCGGGAATCGTCGCGGCGGAACTTGTCACGGTCAGCGGCACGGGTGCGCCGGTCAGGGCGATGACGTGCTCCCCCCGCGCGAGCATCCGGAGTCCGCCAAAGGTCAGTTCGAGGCACCCGTTGCCGGCGTCATTACCCACCAACCGGTTCGCCTCGCGCAGGGAGACCGCGTCGAGGGCGCCGGAGGACGAGACGCCCATACTCGCGTAGCCGGGACGACCGAGGTCTTGCAGCAGCGTCAGCATGCCGGGGGCGAGGATCTCGAGACCGAAGTCGACCTGTTCCTGTGCGTCTGGCTCGACCTCCGCCGCTGTCACGGACGTCGACCCCGTGCTGCGTGACACATCGACGAATCGCACCCGGTCGCCCGGAAGGAGGAGGGCGGGGCGGTCGCGGGACAGGTCCCACATTTCGGCGGGGGTTGTGCCGATGAGTTGCCAGCCGCCGGGGCTTTCGCGGGGATAGACACCGCTGAACGTTCCGGCGAGCGCGACGGATCCGGCGGGGATTTTAGTGCGCGGGGAACTGCGGCGGGGCACGTCCAGGTCGGGATGTCCGCCGGAGAGGTACGCAAAGCCGGGGGCGAACCCGGTGAACCCGACGGCGTAGTCCTGGCCGGTGTGCATCCGCACCACGACGGCCGGGGTGACCCCCAACAGCTCAGCGACTTCGGCGAGGTCTTCGCCGTTGTACTCCACCGGAATCTCGATCAGGCTGCCCGCGCCGGCAACGCGCCCGCCGAGTTCGCGCGAGCGTGCGGACGCCACAATCTGCTCGGGCGACACCGCACTCGGTCGATACGACACCAGCAGGGTGCGCGCACCAGGGATCATCTCGCCCGTGCCCGGGATGGGGTCGCTCGTCAGGGAATCGAAGAGCGCGAGCGTCGTCTCGAGGTCATCGAGCTCGATCAACAGGGCGTCGTCGCGTACCGGGAGGAACCGCATGGTGGGTGCCACGCTACGCGGCCCCGGTGACGTTGGCCCGCGGCGCGAAGGCCGCGATGTCGATGTCCGCTGCGGCCAGGGCTCGACGCACTTGGCGCGCCATCTCCGTGGCTCCGGGGCTATCGCCGTGCACACAGATCGAGTCCGCAGACACCTGGATGGTGCTGCCATCGATCGCCGTCAGGGTTCCCTCGGTGGCCAGCTGCACCATCCGCACGGCGATCTGCTCGGCATCGTGCAGCACGGAACCGGCTTCCCGACGCGAGACCAGCGTGCCCTCGGGAGTGTAGGCCCGGTCGGCGAACGCCTCGGTCACGGTGCGCAGGCCCGCGTCCTCGGCGATCCGCAGCACCTCCGAGCCCGGCAGTCCCAGGATCGCCAGCGACGGATCGATCTCACGGATCGCCGTCACCACATCCTGAGCCTGCCGGGCATCGTGCACGATCGTGTTGTAGAGCGCGCCGTGCGGCTTGACGTAGGTAACCGTTGTGCCGGCCGCCCGCGCGATGCCCTGGAGCGCTCCGATTTGGTAGACCACATCCGACACAAGTTCGGCGCTCGAGACATCCATATTCCGCCGCCCGAACCCGGCAAGGTCGCGGTAGCCGACGTGCGCACCGATGGCCACGCCGACATCCCGCGCCCCGATCACCGTCTCGCGAATGACCAGCGGATCACCCGCGTGAAATCCACAGGCGATGTTGGCGCTGGTGACAATACCGAGCATCTCCGCGTCGTCGCCCAGGCTCCACCGGCCGAAGCCTTCGCCAAGGTCGCTGTTCAGGTCGATGATGCTCATGGGGCTGTCCTTTGCAATCGGGTGGTGGTGGATGCCTGAAGGCTAGAGCGCCAACAGCGAGAAGATCGGTCCGACCGCGTTGACGGCCATGTACCAGGTGAGTACCGTCGCGAGGCTACCGATGATGAGCAGCCACTTCGGGTACGTGTAGCCATTCATCAGGTCGCCACGGAACCAGCCGATGTACATAAAGATGGTGAGGCCGATCGGCAGGATCAGGCCGTTGAACCCACCAACGAACACCATCAGGGTGGCCGGGGCGGTGCCGATCAGCAGGTAGACGGCGAGCGACACCACAATGAAGACGATGGTGGCGAAGTCGGCACGACGGCCAACGATGGTTTTGGAGAACACCGGCAGGAACGACACCGAGGTGTATGCGGCACCGATGATGCTGGTGATCGCGGCGATCCAGAAGATCGCACCGAAGGTGCGGAGGCCGAATTCACCAGCTGCGGCTTGGAAGGCCTGCGCGGCCGGGTTGGCTGCGGCACCCGAGGTGTCGATGATCACACCACCGGCGACCACACCCAGAACGGCGAGGAACAGCACGTAGCGCATGATGCCCGTGACCAAGATGCCGTTGAACGCGGCGCGGTTGACCTCTTTAACGTGCTCGACACCGGCAGTGCCGCTGGCGAGCAGGCGGTGGGCGCCGGCGTAGGTGATGTATCCGCCGACGGTGCCGCCGACGATGGTGGTGATGGTCGCGAAGTTGATTTCGTCAGGGAACACGGTCTGGCGCAGGGCATCACCAATGGGCGGCTGCGAGATAAACGCGACGATCACGGTGAGCACAATCATGACGAGCCCAGCAATGACCACAACCCGGTCGACCACGGCTCCAGCCCGCTTGGCGAGGAAGATCGCGATGGCGAAGGCGGCGCTGAGCAGTCCGCCGATCTTCGCGTCCATTCCGGTGAGCACGTTGAGACCGAGGCCCGCACCGGCGATGTTGCCGATGTTGAACACCAGGCCGCCGAGGATCACCAGGAACGCAAGAACATGACCGCTATAGGGAATGGCGAGGTTGGCCAGCTCGGGCGCACGCTTGCCGCTGACCGTGATCATGCGCCAGATGTTGAGCTGCACGGCGAAGTCGATGAGGATCGACGCCAGGATGCCAAACGCGAACGCGGCACCCATCTGCGCGGTGAACGTCGCGGTCTGAGTAATGAAGCCGGGGCCGATGGCCGAGGTCGCCATCAGGAACAGCGCCCCGATCAGCGCCGTGCGACGGCTTTTCGCGATACTGGCCACGGTCGGCTGGTCGCCGGGTTTGGTCGAAGGGTTGGTGTCTGTCGAGTCGGTCATGGGTGCATCCAATTCATCGAGGGCAGAGTCAAGGTGGGATTACAGCAGATCGATGAGGAGAGCACCCCTCATCTGACAAGCGTAATTGCGTGAACGATGCCCAGACGATTGTTGAACAATCAATCGCGTAAACAGTACGTTACGGTCATGTTTCGGTGAACGAGGAGGGTTCTTAGCTTTCGAGCATCCCGAGCCCCTTTCGCTAGAGTGGCGACGTGGCTGATCATGACGAAGCGGGAGAGAGCATCTCGCGTGCCGATCAGGCCGCGCAACAACTTCGGCGCCTGCTGATCGCCGGCGACCTGGTGCCGGGCCAGCGCCTGTCGGAATCGGCCGTCAGCGAGCGCCTCGGGGTATCGCGAAACACGCTGCGCGAGGCGTTCCGTGTACTGACGCACGAGCGACTTCTCGTGCACAAACCGCACGCGGGTGTTGTTGTGGCTGTGCCGTCCCTGGCCTCCATCATCGACATCTACCGGGTGCGCCGGATGATTGAGTGCCAGGCGCTGCGGGTCTCGCAGGCTCGGCATCCCGCCAGCCGACGGATGCGCGCGGCGGTCGCGGCCGCTCAGGTCAGCCGGGATGCGGACGACTGGATCGCGGTGGGCACGGCCAACATGGAGTTCCACTCCGCGATTGTGGCGCTCGCCGACAGCGATCACCTCGACCGGCTCTACGCGAATATCTCCGCCGAGCTGCGCCTCGCGTTTGGTCTGCTCGACGACCCGGAATACCTGCACCGCCCCTACGTCGACCTCAACGCCCGGGTGGTGGAGCTGTACCTCGAGGGCAACTCCGAGGACGCAGCCGCTCTCCTCGAGGACTACCTCGTGCAGTCCGAACGCACCATTGTGGCCGCGTACGCGCGCCAGGTTCCGGCCTGACCGTCCCATCGGGTCGCGGCCCATCACGCACTACCCATCACTCGGCGCGCCAGCCCCGGGTAGACACTCACCCAGCCGTCGGACCCGTACTCCACGTCGACACCAGTGACGAAGTCGCCATAGCGAATCCGGTGGCCCCCGAGTGCCGTGTAGGTCTGCGCCGAGGCGACTACCTCGAGGGTCGGTGGCAGCACCCACGCGCTGACCAGCTCGGTGAGCTCTCCCGGCTCGGCGCTCAGCAGCCCGAGTCGCTGTACTGGCAGCGAGTTGGTGAGCGGAGACCCACCAATATCGATGTCGATTGCCGAGTGGATGCTTGTAAGGTTGTGCGCTCCCGGAGGGGCCGGATCTCGAATCCCACTGCCGTCGAATGACGCGAGACCTGGGTTGCCAACGGCGTCGACCTCGCACTTCCACCCGTCGCCGGAGCGGAGGAGTTCGAGGTCCCGTGTCCATCCGGCGCCCTCCGTGTGAGCGATGAGCCGTTTTGTTGCCCAGCTGGTGTCGGTCCACAACTCGTAGGTGAGGGCATACGGCACGGGATCGATGGCGTGCTGCGATCCGCGCATCCGGTGCCCCACATGCTCGACATGCTCGACATGCTCGACGACACCGAGCTCATCCACCGTGTGATCACTCACCGTGTGTTCGTCGACGGCGTTCTCATCCACAGCAACGACTTCGGAGCCGGGAACATCGGTGCGCACCCAGAACAGGTCCCGCAATCCGGGGATCCGATCTGTCTCCAGTGACATCTCCCCAGTCTGTCCGTGACCCCGCCACAATGCACTCCCCTGTCCGCTCCGCGTCCACTCCGCGTCCACTCCGCGTCCACTCCGCGTCCACTCCGCTGTGCACTTCGCTGTGTCTCGACCGAGCACCTCAGGCCAGTGTCAGAGGGGAGGGGCAAGATACCTGTATGGGCACAGTGCTCGACAAATTCACCCCCGCGACCCGCGACTGGTTCACCGGGGCCTTTCCCGAGCCCACCGCAGCGCAGCTCGGCGCCTGGGGGGCCATCTCCTCCGGGTCGCACGCCCTTGTTGTTGCCCCGACCGGTTCGGGCAAAACACTGGCCGCGTTCCTATGGTCGATCGACCGACTGATCCACAACCACGCTGCGGCCGCGTCGACCCCACCTGACCCCAAACAGCGCACCCGCATCCTCTACATCTCGCCACTCAAGGCGCTCGGTGTCGACGTCGAGCGCAACCTCCGCTCCCCCCTTGTGGGTGTGACGCAGACGGCGAAGCGCCTCGGGCTGCCCGCTCCCGACATCACTGTCGGCGTGCGGTCGGGCGACACGTCCTCGCAAGATCGCCGCCTGCTGGCCCGCCTCCCCCCAGACATCCTCATCACCACCCCCGAGTCGCTCTACCTGATGCTCACCTCGGCGGCGCGCGAGACGTTGCTCGGCGTCGAGACGATCATCATCGACGAAGTGCACGCGGTGGCGGCGACCAAGCGTGGGGCGCACCTTGCGGTGTCCCTCGAGCGCCTCGACGACCTCCTGCCGAAGCCCGCGCAGCGCATCGGGCTGTCGGCAACCGTGCGCCCCCGCGAAGAGGTCGCCCGGTTCCTCGGCGGTCTTGCCCCGGTGACCATCGTGAATCCGCCGTCGTCCAAACGCTTTGATCTGACGGTGGTGGTGCCGGTTGACGACATGACCGAGCTCGGCACTGCTCCCGTCATGGAGGGTTCGTCCGCGGGCACCCCCGCGCAGGGATCGATCTGGCCGCACGTTGAGGAACGCATTGTTGACCTCATCCTCGAACATCGCTCGACCATTGTGTTTGCGAATTCCCGGCGTCTGGCGGAGCGCCTGACCGGGCGTCTCAACGAGATCTACACCGAGCGGATGAATCCCGCCGAGGATCCACTTCTTGTCGGCGCTGCCCTTGAGGGCACTGCCCTCGAGGCCGGCCTGGGCCAGCCCGTGCCCGGCGAGTTGCTGCCAACCCACCTTGACGCTGCAGAAGCACCCTTGGTGCCCACCGCGATGTCGAGCGCCGAAGCATCCACCAGCGCACCGACCTCAACCCTGGTGATGCCTGCCCAGATGATGGGGCAATCGGGATCAACCGCTGGCGCGTCTCCGCTGCTCGCCCGTGCGCACCACGGTTCGGTGAGCAAAGACCAGCGCGCGATGATCGAAGATGACCTGAAAAGCGGCCGACTGCGCTGTGTGGTGGCGACCAGTTCTCTCGAGCTCGGCATCGACATGGGCGAGGTTGACCTGGTGGTGCAGGTGGAATCGCCGCCGTCGGTGGCCAGCGGCCTGCAGCGCGTGGGCCGTGCCGGTCACCAGGTGGGCGAGATCTCGCGGGGAGTACTGTTCCCGAAACACCGCGCCGACCTGATCCACACCGCCGTGGTGAGCGAACGCATGGTGGCGGGCGAGATTGAGGCGCTGGCGATCCCGGCCAACCCGCTCGACATCCTCGCGCAGCAGACGATCGCCGCGGTTGCGCTCGAACCCCTCGACGTGGAGGAGTGGTACACCACGGTGCGCCGCAGCGCTCCCTTCGCGACCCTTCCGCGCAGCGCCTATACCGCGACGCTCGACCTGCTTAGTGGGCTTTACCCGAGCGACGAGTTCGCTGAACTGCGCCCTCGCATTGTGTGGGACCGCGTGGCCGGAACCCTCACTGGCCGGCCCGGGGCGCAGCGCCTCGCGGTCACCAGTGGTGGAACGATCCCCGACCGTGGCCTCTTCGGAGTGTTTATGGTCGGCGCCACCGGCGACGGCAAAGCCGTGGGCGGCGGCCGTGTCGGTGAGCTCGACGAGGAGATGGTCTACGAGTCCCGCGTCGGAGACGTGTTTGCCCTCGGTGCCACCAGCTGGCGCATCGAAGACATCACCCACGACCGAGTGATTGTGTCGCCCGCCTACGGCCAGCCCGGCCGGGTGCCGTTCTGGAAGGGTGACGGACTGGGGCGCCCTGCCGAGCTCGGCAAAGCCATCGGCGCCTACATCCGCGAGGTGTCCAACGCTTCCCCCGAGGACGCCGTTACCCGGGTTGCCGCGGGCGGGCTCGACACCCGCGCCGTCACCAACCTCGTAGCGTTTATCTCCGAGCAGAAGGCCGCCACCGGCCACGTTCCCACCGACACCACCCTTCTCGTTGAGCGCTTCCGCGACGAACTCGGCGACTGGCGCGTTGTGCTCCACTCCCCCTACGGCATGCCCGTCCACTCCCCCTGGGCGCTGGCCATCACGGCGCGGGTACGGGAACGCTACGGCTACGACGGCGCCGCCGTTGCTGGTGACGACGGCATCATCGTTCGACTGCCCGACACCGATGCGGAACCACCTGGTGCCGAACTGTTTGTCTTCGACACCGGAGAGCTGGAGCAGCTCGTCACCGACGAAGTGGGTGGCTCGGCGCTGTTCGCCGCGCGCTTCCGCGAGTGCGCGGCGCGCGCCCTGCTGCTGCCGCGGTACAACCCCGGCAAACGGTCCCCGCTCTGGCAGCAACGCCAGCGCGCGAGCCAGCTACTCGAGGTTGCGCGCAAATATCCCAGCTTTCCGATCGTTCTCGAGGCAGTGCGCGAAGTACTGCAGGACGTCTACGACCTGCCCGCACTGATGGCGCTCACCGGCGAGATCGCCAGCCGGCGCATCCGTATTGTGGAGGCCGAAACCGAATCGGCATCACCGTTCGCGCGCAGCCTGCTGTTCGGGTACGTCGCCGCGTTTATGTACGAGGGCGACTCGCCCCTCGCCGAGCGTCGCGCGGCAGCCCTCTCGCTCGACCCGACCCTGCTCGCCGAACTCCTCGGCCGCGCCGAACTGCGCGAGCTGCTCGATGCCGGAGTCATCGCCAAAACTGAAGCCGAGCTTCAGCGGCTCGATCCCGAGCGACGCGTGCGCGACCTCGAGGGAGTGGTCGACCTGCTCCGCGTGGTGGGCCCGCTGTCGGTCGAGGAGATCATCGCCCGCAGCTGGTTGCACGACACGGCATCCGATTCCCCCGACCTCACCGCCCTGCGCGACGGGCTCACCAGCCTCGCCCGCGACAACCGCCTGTTGCGCGCCTCGATCTCCGGGTCCGACCGCTGGGCCGTCATCGAAGACGCCAGCCGTCTACGCGACGCACTCGGTGTGCCGCTGCCGATTGGTGTTCCCTCCGCCTTTGTGGAGCCTGTCGCCGACCCGGTGGGCGACCTCGTCTCCCGCTACGCCCGAACCCACGGACCCTTCGCCGCGTCCGCCGTCGCCGAGCGATACGGCCTCGGCGTCGCGGTGGTCCTCGACTCGCTGCGCCGCCTCGGGTCGGATCGCCGAGTGGTCGAGGGCGAATTCCGGCCGGGAGCAACGGGCAGCGAGTGGGTTGACGCGGAGATTCTTCGCCGCCTGCGGAGCCGTTCCCTCGCGGCCCTCCGGCACGAAGTCGAGCCGGTCTCGCACGACACCCTCGCCCGCTTCCTCCCGGCGTGGCAACACGTCGGAACCAGCACCAGCCTGCCCAAACTCACCGGCATTGACGGGCTGGTGCAAGTGATCGACCAGCTCGGCGGTGTGGCCCTGCCCGCCTCCGCCTGGGAGACGCTGATCCTCCCGTCGCGCCTGCGCAACTACTCCCCGGCCTGGCTCGACGAGCTGACGGTCACGGGTGAGGTGCTCTGGTCGGGTGTGGGTTCGCTCGCCGGCAGTGACGGGTGGGTGAGCCTGCACCTCGCCGACAGCTCCCCACTGACACTCGCCGCACCGCAAGACACCGAGACCACCGCACTGCAGCGCGAGATCCTGGTCAGCCTGGCCGGCGGCGGCGCCTTCTTCTTCCGCCAACTCGGCAGTGCGGTCGGATCGACGGATGATGCGGAGCTGACCACCGCCCTCTGGGATCTCGTCTGGGCGGGGCTCGTCACCAATGACACGTTCTCTCCCCTGCGATCGTTCCTCGGCGGCAAGGCGCCCACCCGCGTGCCGCGCGCCCGCGCCTATCGGGGCCGCGGTCGCCCCAGTCTGCCCACACAAGCCGGGCCACCGAGTGTCGCCGGGCGCTGGTCACTGTTGCCACTCGCCGAGGGCGACACCACCATCCGCGCGAAAGCGACGGCCGAGATGCTCCTTGAGCGCCACGGAGTGGTCACCCGCGGTGCCGTCGTCAGCGAAGGCATCCGGGGCGGGTTCTCCCTGGTCTACAAGGTGCTCAGCAGCTTCGAGGAGACCGGCCGTGCTCGCCGCGGCTACTTCGTCGACGGGCTCGGCGGCGCCCAGTTCGCGACCGGAGCCACGGTCGACCGGCTGCGGCACTTCACCCGGGAAGACGATTCCAACGAAGAACCCGTCGCCATCACCCTTGCCGCCACTGACCCGGCCAACCCGTTTGGCGCGGCTCTCGCCTGGCCGACTGCGACCGGGCACCGCCCCGGACGCAAGGCCGGTGCGCTCGTGGTGATCGTCGACGGATTCCTGACCCTCTACGTCGAGCGGGGCGGAAAAACCGTTCTCACGTTCACCGACGATGAGGCACGCCTGACCGCCGCGGCATCTTCCCTCGCCTCCACCGTTCAGATGCGGATCGGCAAAATGCGCGTTGAACTCATCGACGGCGAGTTCTCGATCGGCACCCCACTCGGCAAACTACTGATCACCGCCGGGTTCGCCGCCACCCCGCAGGGACTGCGCCTGCGATCGTGACGACGATTCCTGATCGCGCCTATCCGAAGCGGCCGTTCACGTAATCGAAGGTGCGCGAGTCGATCGGGTCGGAGAACATCGCTTCGGTGTCGCCGTGCTCGACAATGGCACCCGGTGTGCCCTGCGACGCGAGGAAAAACGCGCACTGCTGGGAGACCCGCTGTGCCTGCTGCATGTTGTGGGTCACGATGACGATCGTGACCTCGTCCACCAGCTCGAGCATGGTCTCTTCGATCACACGGGTGGAGGTGGGGTCCAGCGCTGAACACGGTTCGTCCATCAGAAGTACCCGTGGCTTGACCGCGAGTGAGCGCGCGATGCAGAGGCGCTGCTGCTGACCACCGGACAGTCCGCCGCCGGGCGCACGAAGCCGGTCGCGCACCTCTTTCCACAACCCCGCTTTCGCCAGGCACGACTCGACGAGGTAGTCCTTTTCATCGCGCGTGGCGCGCGTGCCGGTGAGTTTGAGCCCGGCCAGCACGTTGTCGTAAATGGACATCGCGGGGAACGGGTTCGGCTTTTGGAAGACCATCCCGATGCTTTTGCGAGCATCGATGAGGCGTCGGCGGGTGTCGTAGACGTCCTCGCCGTCGAGGAGCACCTCGCCGGCAAGGCTCGCGGACGGCACCAGCTCGTGCATGCGGTTGAGGATGCGCAGGAAGGTCGACTTTCCACATCCCGACGGCCCGATGAGGGAGGTGATGACTCCGGCGGGCATACTCAGCGACACCCGGTCGAGCACCTGGTGGTCTCCGAACCACGCCGAGATGTTGCGTGCATCGAGGCTCGCGAGAGGAGCGCGCGCCGGCCCGTCACTGAACTCGGTCGGTGCGGCAAGAGTTCTGTCGGAGACGGTGACGGCACCAGCGCCCGGGCCGGGAACAGTCACTACCTGCGCACGCTGGGCACGGCGGGAGGACGCAACGGGAAGCACCTCAGTCAGGTCGTTCGGAGTCGACGGGTCAGACATGGGAGTCTCGATTCAGGGTGAGTGTCACAGCAGGTTGGGCAGAAGTCGTGTGGTCTGGTCGGCGACGAGCAGCGCGGCGGCCAGGGTCAGCGGAACAAAAACGATCCAGGTTTTCTGAGGCCCGATCCGTCGCAGGGCCCAGACCGCGGCCACCTCGATGACCAACAGGAACTGGAGGGAGAAGACGAGGGCCCACACCGTTCTTGTGTCGGTCGCGAGTTCTTTGTCGGCGGCCGGCAGCGTCGAGTAAGTGGTCTGGCGTTGGCCAGCGCCCTGCACGTCGCCGCGCAGCTGCGCGTCGACTCGTGCGACACCGGTCGGCATAAAAGCGGGTCCGCGGGCGGTTTCGAGGATCAGACGGCTTTCGCCCGCCTTGGGTGGGGGCGGTGCGGCGTCGCCGGCGTACCGGACCCCGATGACCTCGTAGGTCTGCTCGCCCTGGCCCGTGGTGACCGTAAAGATTTCGCCCGGAGTCAGCTCCTGGATGCGTGCGAAGGGTCCGCCATAAGCGGCGGCGCGCGCCATCAGCACACTGACCCCGACCTGTCCGGGCAGAACGGTGTCACGACGATGGCCGGGACCAGCTGTCAACACCCCCGACGAGGTGCCTTCCGACACAATCTCGTTGATCCCGAGCGCAGGAATCTGCAGGGAGGCCACGGGGGCACCGTCCCGCAGGAGCACATCATTGAGGTCACCCTCGCTGACCGGTGCCGTGCCGTTGGCCAGCTCCACCTGGAATGCGTCGTGCAGACGTTGTTGGGCGACGAAGTGTTGCACATGGCTGAGCGCAACGAGGTTGGCCGCGAAGGCGAGCAGAACCACGGCAACGAGCATCAGCGAGCTGCGCACGATGGCCTGGAGCGGCGACAAGGGCATCGCGACCATGGCCGCGCGCGGGGGACGCCGTGGTGGCCGGGGTACCTTCGGTGTTTTGTGAGGTTTCGGCGAAGCATCCACCCGGGATGCCGGGATCAGCTCACCCTCCATCTCTACCTGGCGCTCGGGCGCGAGTGTCACGCGGTAACCCGCGCGAGCCGGACCCCGCGGGTGAGCTGCAGCAGGGACACAACCCCGTAGCCCGCCGCGGCGAGGAGCAAGCCGGCGAACGCGAACCAGGGTTCGACGAAGATCACGGCGTCGCGGGTGACCGGAACGAGCTTGGTGCCGTCGACCTCGGCCGGCGGGGTGAACGTCATGTGGGTGGTCAAGGCGGTCCATTGGCCGACGCCCGGCAAGGTTGCCTCGACCACGCGCGATTCGCCGGCAGCAAGGTCTCTCACGGTGACGGTGCGCGAGCTGAGCTTTGCCCCCACGACATTGGTGATCCAGAACTTCGCCGAGGCGTCCAACTCGTCGTCCGACACATTACGCACGGTGAAGCGCGTGGTGAGGGTGCCCTCGAGCGGGTTGATCGAGGGGTTGTTGGTGGAGGTGAGGCCGCTGATAAACACCACTCCGCCCAGCCCGACCTGGTCGTCGAGGGGGTCAGTTGACACAGTGTTGACCGCCGGGACCGAGGAGCTCGGAGTGCCTGACGAGGTTCCCCCACGCGGCGTGGTGGTTGTGGTGTTTCCGTTCACCGTTGTTGAGGTCGCGGGCACGGTGGATGACGGTGTTAGCGTTGGTGTTGACGACGGCACGGTGACGGAAATCCCGATTCCGCCGCCGCTATCGCCGTCCGCGGCCATTGCGCTGATGCCGCCGCCGAGCGATCCGAAGCCGGCAAGAGCGCAGAGCACGGTGACCGCAGCAAATCGGCGCGCTCCGGTGCGTGATGGTGTGGGTCGGGATGCTCGGGCGTGAGAAACAACAGTGTTCGGCATTGTTAGCGCACTCCCGCGTGGTTACTGGTCGACGTGGACGTTGTTGCTCCGGTGTGGGCGCTGTCACCCTCGGCGAGCCGGCGCAGTGTCTCGGCTTCGGTGTAGGCGACCCAGGCCGCGGCATTTTTGTCATCGCGGATGGCTCGAAGGCGGTAGATGAGGATGCCGAGAGCGATCAACACCACGATGATGACCAACCACCAGGGGGTGACGAACATGCTGAGGTCCCGTTCGACGCTGGACAGCGGTCCGGGGTTCAGCGCTTCCGCGTCGACGGACGGCGCCATCTGGACGTAGGGGTTGAGATAACCCCACTGGCCCACGCCGACAACGTCGACGGAGAACGTGCGCTCATTGCCCGGGAGCAGCTCCGGCAACTCGTCCCGCACCGGTGTGGCGGTGTTGATGCCGAAGAGTGCTTTTACTCCCACAATCATGCTGGCGCCGAGGGCGACGTTGCCCGTGTTTTTCACCGTGTAGGTGACGGTGGTGGTGCCCGCGAAGGGATTGACCTCCGCGTCGTAGCTCGCGGAAATGGTGCTGACGGTGAGAGCCGGCTGTAAGTCGCCGGGAACACGAACGTAAACCCGGGTGGCAACACGTCGATCGACGAGGATCTCACCAGAGGTGGACTGCACCGAGATAACCATTCCCGCAGCGTGGTCGCCGGGTGTTGCGTCGGCAGGAACATCCATCGCAAAGGGAACGATTTGGGATGCACCCGGGTCGAGCGGGATGCTGAGCTGCGTGGCCCCACCTTCGAAGGTCACCCAGGTTCCCGCGTCAACCGGTGTTTCGTCAGTGTCAAGCAAACCGAAGGAACCGTCGTCGGTGTTGTAGGCGTCGGTCGCGAACAAAACCATGGTCTGTGCCGTGGCGCCGGTGTTGCTCACAACGTAGAGATCGTCGATGTGTTGTCCGGGCGATGCCTGGTAGCTCAAACGCGATCGGGTGTCTGCGCCGGACTCGTCCGCGGGAGCACCCGAGATGCCGTCCGTGTCGTCAGCGTGTGCGGGTGATACCGCGAGCGTGGCCAGTATCCCCGCCCCGACGAGCACGGCGAGGAAGAGCGCTAGAGCCCGCACTATGCGAAGCGGGAGTACCGAGATTGAGGCCACAGTGCATTAGTCCAAACGAAGGTGTCTCGCGGGCGGCGACGAGCCAAACCACGGGTTACGAGCGGGAAGATGTTGCAGCGCCGATGTGCGCGGGTGCGCTGCGGCGATGAACGGGGAAAACCCCAGGAAGGAGGGACCGCGACTGGCGCGGCCCCTCCTGTGGTGCTGTAGTGCTGTGCTGCTGTGCTGCTGTGCTGCGCCTAGTTCGAAGTGAGCGTGAGCGTCATCTTCGAGCTGTAGGTGCCCGCGGCCTTGTCGGCCGGTGCGACGAACGTCAGGTCGGCGTCGAGCACGGTCTCGGCAGCAGCGCTTCCGG
>Ga0247740_1000455_pt1 | contig 19968 bp, 24 predicted proteins | sample UWRJL148409B2_FD_180942 | JGI IMG/M metagenome (GOLD analysis project Ga0247740, IMG submission 180942) | Plant litter microbial communities from Arlington Agricultural Research Station in Wisconsin, United States - UWRJ-L148-409B-2 | ecosystem: Environmental > Terrestrial > Plant litter >...
GCTGCAACGGTTCCTGGCCCAACGCGACCTCACCTGCACCTTCCCCGGCTGCGGCAGACGCGCCCTGGACTGCGACATCGACCACATCCTCGCCCGACAGCACGGCGGCACAACCATCCCCAAGAACCTCCACCACCTCTGCCGCAAACACCACCGCCTCAAACACATCAGCCGATGCAAAATCGAACGCACCGAAGACGGCACCACCACCTGGACCAGCCCCACCGGCAACACCCGCAACGCCGACCCACCACCCTTCTAATAGGGTCTGCCCCCTTGTGCTGCGCGCTCGCGCAGTTCGACACTGGACCTGATCGGGACTACACGCAGCTCACATCACGAGCAAGGGAAGCACCATGGCTGAAGTTTCTGACACACCCACCGTCGTCCTCGTACACGGAGCATTCGCCGACGCCGGCAGTTGGGCGGGAGTGACCGACCTACTGCTCGCCGCCGGCGTTAGGGTCCTCGTGCCCGCCAACCCGCTTCGAGGCGTTACCGGTGATTCCGCCTACACGGCCAGCGTCATCGCCCAGATCGAAGGGCCCGTGCTCGCCGTGGGCCACTCCTACGGCGGCGCGGTCATCACGAACGCGGCCACTCAGGTCGACAACGTGGTGGGCCTGGTCTTCGTCGCCGCCTTCGCGCCCGACGAGAACGAGTCGCTCGGCGAGGCCGAGGGTACGTCCCGCGACAGCGTCCTCTCCTCGGCCCTGCTCCCCAGGCAGTTCCCCGCCGGCGGAGACGCCGCAGTGGAGCTCTACGTCGACCCGAAGGAATTCCATCGCGTGTTCTCCAGCGACCTTCCCGAGGCGCAGTCCGCGGTGCTCGCCGCATCCCAGCGCCCCGTGGCGGCATCGGCGTTCGAGGAGAAGTCGGGGGTGCCGGCGTGGAAGACACTGCCGTCCTGGGCGGTGGTCGCCACCGGCGACAAGGCGGCGGGGGCCGACGTCATCCGCTCCATGGCGCAAAGGGCGAACGCTGAGATCCACGAGCTCGAGGGCTCCCACGTCATCATGATCTCGCAGCCCCGGGCGGTGACCGACGTCATCCTCGCCGCGCTGAAGGCGGTGTCCTGATGTCCGCGGCCGAACCCGGGGCGGCCGACGCTCTCGCCAACAGACTCAAGCGCACCGAGGTGCAGCGCGCCTCCTCCTCGATCCCCGGTCGCGAGATCGTGCAGGTTCTCACGGAGATACCGGTCGGCGTCGAATCCGGCTGGCACACGCACCCCGGGGAGGAGGTCGGCTACATCCTCGCCGGCACCCTGGAGATGAGGGTCGGCGGGCGGCCGACCCTGACGCTCAACAAGGGCGATGGGTTCCTGATGCCGCCCGGAACTCCGCACAACGCACTCGACCTCGGTCCCGACACGGGGCAGATGCTGTCCACCTACATCGTGGAGGACGGCAAACCCCTGGCCTCGTTCGTCGACGCCCCCGCGAGCACCTAGTTCAGCGCGGGCAACCCCTCCGGGATGACGCCCGAGCCGTAGAGGTCTTTCGCGAGATCCTGCAGCGCGAGGAGTGTGACCCGCTGCACCAGCGGGCCGTACGAGATGCGCGCAACACCCAGCTCCTCGTACTCCGCCGCGGTCAGCGCGCCCGGGAGTCCGATCACGCTGATCGTGTTGCGACCCAGCTCCGAGACGACCTGCTCGACGGATGCCCGGTCGATGAGCCCGGGGATGAAAACGAGTGCGGCACCCTCGTCGAGGTAGGCCCGACCCCGCTTGATCGCCTCGGGCAGTCGCTCGCTCAGCGGACCGGTTCCGCGGGCGATCGCGTCGGTGCGCGCGTTCAACTGGAACGGCACCCCCTCCGCCTCGGCGGCCGCGATCATGGCGCGCACCCGTGCCACCGACTCGTCGAAGGGCTTGAGGCGATCCTCGACGTTGGCACCCACGACGCCGATCGCGATGGCGCGCCGGATGGTTTCGCCCGGTTCCTCGTACCCGTCGTCCAGGTCCGCGGTGACAGGCAGATCAGTCGCGTTGACGATGATCTCGACCGCATCGAGAGCGACCTGCAGGGGCATCCCGCCGTCTTCGTAGCCGTGGCTCGCCGCGATGGAGTGCCCCGCCGTGGCGATGGCCCTGGTCTCGGGAAGGTCGGAGACGACCTTGGTCGAGATCGCATCCCACACGTTGACCACGCGGAGGATCTCGGGGGCGCGGTAGAGGTCGCGGAGGGCTTGGGCCTTGTCTGAGGTGTTCACCCGTCAACGCTATCCGCGCGGGCCGATTCGGATGCTCTGGCCCCGAGCTATTGACGTCGGCTCCGATGCGGGAGTAACGTACAACCAAATGGTTGTATTAGAACTCACCGACGAAGACGTGAACCGCATGTTCCGCGCTCTCGCCGACGCGACACGACGTGACATCGTGCGACGCACCATGGTCGCCGACGTCTCGGTGTCGCAACTGGCGGAGGCGTACGACATGTCGTTCGCGGCGGTCCAGAAGCACGTGGCCGTGCTGGAGGAGGCGAGGCTCGTGTCCAAAGAACCACGCGGTCGCGAACGCATGGTGCGGGGCAACCCCGACCGCGTTCGGCAGGCGCAGCGGCTGCTCGACCAGTTCGAGCAGCTCTGGCGCTCGCGCATCGACCGACTCGACGCACTACTACTCGAAAAGGAAGAAGAATAATCATGCCCGTCACCTCAGTCGAGAAAGACCTCGACCAGCTCACCATCACCATCGTGGCCGACTTCGCCGCACCGCTGACCCGCCTCTGGGACGCCTACACCGACCCGCGGCAGATCGAGCGCTTCTGGGGGCCGCCGACCTACCCCGCCACGTTCATCCGTCACGAGGCAGTGGCCGGCGGTCGCAGCGTCTACAAGATGACCGGCCCCGAGGGCGACGTGCACTGGGGCTCGTGGGACTGGACCGCCGCCGACGCTCCGAACTCGTTCGAGGTGCTGGACAACTTCGCCGACGAGACCGGCACGCCCACCCCGGACATGCCGACGACGCGCATGGACTTCGCCTTCAGCTCCACGGATGACGGCTCCCGGTTGATCACCACCTCGCACTTCGCCTCCCTCGAGCAGATGCAGCAGCAGCTCGACATGGGCATGCTCGAGGGAATCAAGGAGGGCATGTCGCAGATCGACGCCGTGCTCGCCGACCTCGCGGCGTTCGCCGCCGACCGGAGCGTGGAGACGCAGTTCCTCAGCGACACCCAGGTGCGCGTGTCCCGCGTGATCCGCGGCTCCGTCGAGCAGGTCTGGCGCGCCCACAACGATGCCGAGCTGCTCAAGCAGTGGCTGCTCGGCCCCGACGGCTGGTGGATGCCCGTGTGCGAGGTGGCCACGAAGGTGGGCGACACCTACCGCTACGAGTGGGAGCGCGAGGGCGGCGGCGACCGGTTCGGCTTCACGGGCGAGCTCGTCGAGTCGGAGGAACCGTACCGGCAGGTCACGACCGAGTCGATGATCGGCATGGAGGGTTCCACCCTCAACGAGCTGACGCTGACTCCGGTCGAGGGCGGCACTCTGCTCTCCCTCGTCATCACCTACGCCAACGCCGAGATGCGCGACATGGTGCTCGCCACGGGGATGACAGACGGTATGGAGACGAGCTACTCGCGGCTCGAGGGGCTGCTCGCCGTACCCGCCGCCTAGTGGCTCGGTTGGGCCGCCGATCGGCGGCCCAACCCCCGGTACTAGTGGGCCGCCGCGACGTCGAGGATCCAGGTCACGCCGAACCCGTCTGTGAGCATCCCGAAACCGGGACTCCAGGCGGATGCTGCGAGCGGCTCCACGATCGAGGCACCCACGGAGAGCGCGGCCCAGTACTTCTCGACCTCATCGAGGGTCTCACCGCGAGCCGCGACGAAGAACGCCTGATCGGTGATGGTCGTGCCGTTCTCCCGACGCGTGGAGCCGGCGCTCCGACCGCCGGACTGACCGGGGATGTCGTACGCCATGACGCGGAACCCGTCGGCGGACTCCACCTGTCCGAACACGACGCTGTCCGCCCCGGGAAGGCCCGCGGGCATCCCGAAATCGCCGTACGTCGCGACGGCGAGGTCGCCGCCGAAGACCGACTGGTAGAAGGTGAGTGCCGCACGGGCTTCGCCATGGAAGTTGAGATGGGTTGTTGTGTGAATGCTCATATGACCACCCTCACAGCCATATAGGACAGCTCTGGTCCTACATCGGAACTAGATTGGTCAGCATGGCGACGACGACCACGCGACTTCTCAACCTGCTGTCGCTGCTGCAGACCCGGCGCGACTGGCCGGGGGCCGTGCTCGCCGAGCGCCTCGAGATCAGCCACCGCACCGTCCGACGTGACGTCGACCGGTTGCGCGACATGGGCTACAGCATCCACGCGACGATGGGCCCAGATGGCGGCTACCGCCTCGACGCCGGGAGCGAGCTGCCGCCCCTGCTGTTCGACGACGAGCAGGTCGTCGCCCTCGCGCTGGCCCTCCAAGCGGCGACGGTCACCGGGGCCGCCATCGGCGAGTCCGCGCTGCGGGCGCTCACGACCGTGCGGCAGATCATGCCCTCCCACCTCCGCCACCGCGCGGACTCCCTCCAGTTCTCGACGATTCAGCATTCCGAGGAGGGACGGGCAGTGTCGCCGGTGGTGCTGATCGCGGTGTCGTCCGCCGTGCGCTCGCGGGAGGTGCTTCGATTCGACTACCGGGGCGGCCCCGACAGCGATTGGCCGAGACGGGTCGAACCGCACCACCTCGTCACGTCGGGCGGGCGCTGGTACCTACTGGCCTGGGACCTCGATCGAGACGATTGGCGTGTCTTCCGGGCTGATCGGATCGCCCCGCGCAGCCCGAGCGGCCCTCGCTTCGTCCCGCGCGAGGTGCCCGGCGGCAACCCCCGGGATTACGTCGCGGCGCGCTTCAAGGGCTCCGAGCTCGTGAACGCTTGGCCGTGCACGGGAACAGTCGTTCTGCACCTGCCCGCGAGCGCGGTCATCCCCTTCGCGGGCGACGGCACGGTGCACGATCTCGGCTCGGACCGGTGCAGCCTCGAACTCGGTTCGTGGTCGTGGGGATCCCTGGCGGCGTCCTTCGGAAGGTTCGAGGCAGACATGGAGGTCATGGGTCCTCCTGAGCTCGCGGCCGCGTTCGGCGACCTTGCTCGCCGCTACCTCGCGACCGCCGCCGGCTAGCGCAGGTACGTGTAGAGCGCCACGATGCGACCGTCCTCCACGAGCACGACATCGGTGCCGTTCACGACCGGGTCCTCACCCGCCGGACCGTACGACCACTCGAGCGTGCCGAGGTTCTGCACCTCGTGGAACTCCCCCGGCACGAACACGAACCCGGGGGTGCCGGCGTGCAGCTCGCGGATCCTCTCGTTGATGGCGTCGGGACCGATCGCCACTCCGTCATGGTCGGCGAAGCGGGCATCCGTCGCGTACAGCTCGGTGAGAACGGGGAGCCGCACCGACTCGTCGCGCTCGTTGAACACGCCGAGCAGGTTGCGGTGGAGGAGGTCGTTGAGGTCGGTCACGCTCCTGTCTACCACGGGGGCTGTAGTTTCTATCCAGTGACGGCAACCACCATTCCCCTCGTCGAAGCGACCCGCGGCGACCTCATCGAGAGCGTGCACTACGGCTCGTTCGTCGCGGTGGCGGCCGACGGCGAGGTGCTCTTCGAGGGCGGTGAGCCCGGGCATCCCGTGTATCCGCGATCCTCCCTCAAGCCGCTGCAGTCCGCGGCGATGGTCGAGCTCGGGCTCGACCTGCCGGACGACCTGCTCGCGCTGTCGGCGGCGAGTCACTCGGGCGCCCCGGAGCACCTGGCGGGGGTCGAGCGCATCCTCTCCATCCATCGGCTGGACGCATCCGCCCTGCAGAACATTCCCGACGTGCCCTACGGGTCCCTCGAGCGCCGCGAGTGGCTCGCCGCCGGGAAGGGTCCCACCCGGCGAGCGCAGTGCTGCTCGGGCAAGCACGCCGCGATGCTCGCCACCTGCGTGATGAACGGCTGGCCCGTGCACAGCTACCTCTCGTTCGAGCATCCCCTGCAGGTGGCGATCGCCGAGTACCTCGAGGAGGCGACCGGCGAGACCGCAGCGGCCAGCGCGGTCGACGGATGCGGCACGCCCGTGTTCGCGTACTCGCTCACGGGCATCGCGCGCGCGTACGGCCGGCTAGCGTCCGCGTTGTGGGAGACGCCCGAGGGCCGCGTGGCTCACGCGATCCGCACGCACCCGCACATGCTCGCGGGCGCGGGCCGCGACGTGACCGAGCTCATGACCGCGGTGCCGGGCCTCATCGCGAAGGACGGCGCGGAGTCGGTGCAGCTCGTGGGCCTCCCGGACGGGTCGGCCCTCGCGGTCAAGATCTCGGACGGGGGCGACCGCGCGCGGATGCCCATCACGGCTGCGGTCCTGCAGGCCGTGGGCGTGGATGCCCGTGCGCTTGCCCCCTTCCGCTCGAGCGCGGTGCTCGGCGGTGGCGAGCCCGTGGGCGAACTGCGCGCGTCGGCGGAGGCGCTGGCGATCCTGGGGCTCTAACTGGTGACTGGCTCCTTCGTGAGCCGCTGGCTGCGGCCCTCGTCCACGCCAACACCGGCGGGGCTACGAAAGTTCCGCGGCCCGCCGGTAGATTCCGACGATCACCCCGCCGCCCACGACCCTCGACTCGGCGAGCGCGAAGCGGGTCAGCGGGAAGCCCTCGGGGAACAGCTTCTTGCCCGTGCCGAGCACGATCGGGTAGGTCATCAGGCGGTACTCGTCGACCAGGTCGTGCTCCGCGAGCGTGCGGACCAGGTCGGCGCTTCCCCACACGCGCACCTCGCCCTCACCCGGCTGGTCGCGCAGCTCCTGGACGGCTGCGGGCAGGTCGGCACCGAGCAGGTGCGAGTTCTTCCAGCCGACCTCGGTCAGCGTGCGCGAGGCGACGTACTTGGGCACCCGGTTGTAGCGCCGGGTGAACTCGCCCATCAGGCCCTCGGCATCCTCGGGCCAGACTGCCCACGCCCCGGCCCAGATCTCGTAGGTCTTGCGGCCGAGCAGGAGCGCCTCGGTGCGGCTCTCCCACTCGAGGATCAGCCCGTCGTCGTCGTGGTCCCACTGCCAGCCGCCGTGCTCGAACCCGCCCTCGAGATCCTCCTCGGCACCGCCCGGTCCCTGGATGACGCCGTCGAGCGTGATGAACTCCTGAACCACGATCCTCATGCGTTCAACGCCACCAGCACGTGGTAGATCACGTACACCGGCCAGACGATCGCCTGCAGGAGCCCGAGTACGACACCCCAGAACGTGCCGTCCGACTCGGAGACGAAGTAGATGGCGGCGCCGATGTAGGCGAGGAGGAAGACGAAGCCCGACGGGCCCGCACGTTCCACGAATCGCACACGCTCAGCCATGGTGCCTCCCATCGTTCTCCACACCACTGTTGTCCGTCCCACCGCACCGAGGCAAGGGGTATCTAGGCTGTGACGATGGCCCAGCTGACCCACTTGACCGGTTCCGCCCTCGATCGCGAGGCCGTTCTCGCCCTCTACGACTCGGTCGGCTGGTCGGCATACACCAAGCACCCCGACACGCTCATGGCCGGTCTCGCCGGCTCGTCGACCGTGGTTGTCGCCCACGACGACGGCGACCTCGTCGGCCTTGCGCGTGTCATCTCCGACGGCGCCACGATCTGCTACCTGCAGGATGTGATCGTGCGCCCCGACCACCAGCGGACCGGGCTGGGACGGGAGCTCGTGACGATGGCGCTGGCCCCGTACGAGTCCGTGCGCCAGAAGATGCTGCTCACGGACGACGACGCCGCGCAGAAGGCGTTCTACGAGTCGCTCGGCTATCAGCAGGTCGAGGAGCCACTGCGCGCGTTCGTCCGGTTCGACTGAGGTTCTTGGATACCGAACATCGCGGGGCTGTGAAGGGAAGGGATCGGCCGCCGAATCCCCGACCCGAAACGGGGCGGCGGCCGATCCAATACCGGGATCCCCATCCCGGTATTACTTTCCGTTCCCATAGTGGGCCCCCACGCAGCATTCCTCCGCCCCTTGACACGGGCATCCTCAGAGCGGTAGACCACGTGGTCTACTAGTCGCGCTCGGTGCGGGCGGGCGTGTTGGCCTTGCCTACCACCCGCGTGAAGTCGTGGCCGGAGAGCGGATGCGCGTTCCTCTTGGTGTGGCCCGCGAGAAACTCACGATGCCCCTCCGCCGCAGCCGCACGGAGGTTCGTGAAGTAGCCGAGAACCTTGCGATCAGTGGACCGCTGGGCCCAGGTCGTGACGCGGTACCCGACCTCCTCACCGCGACGCAGGATGTCGATCATCCCGTACGGCTGCCGGTACTGGTCGAGCATCACCCAGCACCCCGGCCGGTACTCCTCGCACGCGAGTAGTGGATGCCACTCCGAACGTTTCTCTGCCACCATGCTCCCCTCTGGAAGCAGCCGGCCCTGCAGGTTCGATTGTAGGCACTAGTACGGATACTGTTCAGTGAGCTCGTGGATGTTCCGGACCCTGACATCGACGAGGGCACGGTCATGTCACATCAGGGACCCCTCGCGCGAGGACACCGATGGGAACCCTGACCTACGACTCGAAGATCGTCCTCAACTTCGACGACCGCGTACTCGCCCACCTCCAGGTCGTGATCTGGTCGAAGCTGCGCCGCCGTGAGCCTTTCGCCTTCACCGTCGTGGTGCCCGCGGGCCAGGGCTCCGGCCGCACCTCGATGTGGATGAGTTCCAATGTGTCGCTCACGTTCCAGTACTACTCGACGGCCCGACAGAGCCTCAACACGATCTGGATCGACGCCCTCATCAAGTCGGCGAACTCCCCGACTGGGCTGCAGCTGGTCGAGGAGCCCGTCAGCGCGATCTAGCCCCTAAGTTGGACTGTATGACAAAGCGGATCGAGACCACCCAGGCCGGGAGCCTTCCCCGCACCCCCGAGCTGATCGCGGCCAACGACGCCCGCCGCATCGCCGACGACGGCTTCACCCTCGAGCGCACGCCCGAGTTCGACGCGCTGCTCACGGGCGCGGTCGTGGACCTCGTCGCCCGCCAGCAGGACTACGGCATCACGGTGCCCGGCGATGGCGAGTTCGGCAAGGCGATGACCAGCGCGGTCGACTACGGCGCGTGGTGGTCGTACTCGTTCCAGCGGGTCGGCGGCCTGTCGGTGAACGAGAACGAGAACGTGTTCACCCAGAAGCCGATCCTCTCCGAGCCCGGCCACGTGCGCCTCACGAGCTTCACCGACCGCCGTGACCGCCAAGCGTTCGCCGAGGCCTACGCCTCCCCCGACTCGGGCATCGCGACCGGCAGTCGCGCCACCGCCTTCCCCAACACCACCGGCGAGCTGACCTACATCGGCCAGGAGGCCATCGCGTCCGATGTCGCCAACCTCCGCACCGCCCTCGACGCTGCGGGTATCGAGAACGGCTTCATCACCTCGATCGCGCCGGGCAGTGGCGCGCGCATCCAGAACGACTTCTACAAGACCGAGGAGGAGCACGTCTGGGCGTGGGCCGAGGTCATGCGCGAGGAGTACAGGGCGATCATCGACGGCGGACTGATCCTGCAGATCGACGACCCGTCGATCGCCGAGAACTGGGACCAGATCAACCCCGAGCCGTCCGTCGAGGACTACCTCGCCTTCACCCGCATCCGCGTCGAGGCGCTCAACCACGCGATCCGCGACCTGCCGGCCGACCGCATCCGGTACCACCTGTGCTGGGGCAGCTGGCACGGACCGCACACCACCGACCTCGAATTCGCCCACATCGCGAACCTGATGCTCGAGGTCAACGCCGGCGCCTACACGTTCGAGGCCGCCAATGTGCGCCACGAGCACGAGTGGAAGGTCTGGCGCGACCTCGAACTGCCGGCCGGCAAGAAGATCCTCCCGGGTGTCGTCAGCCACGCCACGAACGTCGTCGAGCATCCCGAGCTCATTGCGGATCGCATCGAGACGTTCGCTTCGCTGGTCGGCCCCGACAACGTGATCGCGTCGACCGACTGCGGTCTCGGCGGCCGCGTGCACCACCAGATCGCGGAGGCGAAGCTGCGGGCACTGGGTGAGGGCGCCCGCATCGCCTCGAAGAGGATCTACGGCTAGCTCTCGCCGTTGTCCGCCTTGCCCTCCGCGATGTAGGCGAGCCTCCGCAGCGTCTCGATGTTGCGGAGGTACAGGCCCACGTCGAGGATCGCGGGCGGCACCAAGGTCGCTGGACCCTTCACCGCCTTCTCCTCGATGCGCACCACGCAGCCCGCGCCGCGCGGCTTCACGTCGAGCGTCACCCTGGCCTCCCCGATCGGCCAGCCCTTCGGTTGGATGACCATCCTGCGCGGAGGGTCCCACTCGAGCACAGTGGTCGCATCGTCGATGAGCGTCGGCCACACACCGAAGGAGTGCTGCAGCTTCGAACCCTCAAGGGGCCACCGGGCATCCACATCGCGCATGCGGGACGCCCCGACAACCCAGGTCGGGAAGAGCCAGCCGTCGGCCAGCACGACGAACACCTCCTCGGGCGTGCAGTTCATCTCGCGGACGTTGACGGACATCGTTACCTCCCCAGGGCGAGCGAGGGACCGGCGGTGATCCCGAACTCGTGTCGAAGCGCGCTGCGCGCGGCGTAGTAGCCCGCCAGCCCGTGCACGCCGGGACCGGGCGGAGTGGACGACGACGCGAGGTACACCCCGCCGGCCGGCGTGCGCCACGGGTCGGTGGAGAGCACGGGACGCGCGATGAGTTGGCGGAACGTCGCAGCGCCCCCGGCGATATCGCCGCCCACGTAGTTGGGGTTCTCGCGCTCCATGTCGACGGCGGTCTTGCTCGCGGTGGCCAGGATCCGGTCGCGGAACCCGGGGGCGTACTGCTCGATGCGGTCGGTCACGGCCTTCGTCTGGTCGAGGGTCGAGCCCCGCGGCACGTGCGTGTACGCCCACAGCACCTGCTGCCCGGCGGGCGCGCGGAAGTCGTCACCGACCGACGGCTGGGCGACGAGCACGTACGGGTTGGCGCTGTGCCTGCCGAATGCCACGTCGGCCTCGGCGGCGGCGATCTCGGCACGCGTGCCCCCGACGTGGACGGTTCCGGCCCTTCTCAGGTCGACGTTGGCCCACGGCACCGGGGCCGAGAGTGCGAAGTCGACCTTCGCGACCGCGTTGCCGTAGCGGAAGCGGGAGAGCCTCCGCGCGTACCCCGTGGGCAGGCGTGAGCCCGCGATGCGCACGAGCGCCGCGGGGGTCACGTCGAACAGCACGGCCCGCGCGGGCGGTAGCTCGTCGATCGAGGTGACGTCGACGCCCGTGAAGACGGCGCCGCCGTGCGCGCGGAGGTCGTCCACCATCGCGTCGACGATGGCCTGGCTGCCACCCACCGGGATCGGCCAGCCGCGCGCATGCGCGTAGGTTCCGAGCGACAGGGCGGCCGCGGCACTCGCGAGGCCGGGCATCCGTTGGATCGCGTGCGCCCCCACGCCGGCGAGCATCGCGGGCGCCAGGTCTTCGGTGAAGCGGGAGTCCCCGGCGCGGCTGCCCTGCTCGAGCGCGCGCAGGCCGAAGCGGGCTGCGGTCAGGGGGTGCCGGGGCACCTGCAGCAGGCTCGACCCGGCGAACTGCGCGACGCGGTCGGCGTGCTCGACGAGTGGCCCCATGAGGCGGCGGTAGGCGGGGCCGTCAGCGCCGAGCCCCTCGACAGTGCGGTCGAGGTCGCGCCACGCGAGCCCCGCGCGGCCACCGTCGAGGGGATGCCCGTACGACAGCTCGGGTACGACGAGGTCGATACGGCGCTGCAGCTCGAACCGGCGGAAGAAGCCGCTCGCGAGGGCCAGCGGGTGCACCGCCGAGCACACGTCGTGATGGAACCCCGGCAGCGTCAGCTCGGCCGTGCGTGAGCCGCCGCCGATCGTCGGCTCGCGCTCGTACACGCGCACCGCCAGCCCGGCGCGCGCGAGCGTGACCGCGGCCGCGAGCCCGTTCGGTCCGGAACCCACCACGATCGCGTCGAGCTCGTCCATGGGCCGATCCTATGATTCGCGCCCACAGATGGCCGGATCGAAGATGACCCTTGACACCGCCCCAGCGGCCGTAGAGTGCAGCTATGAAGATAACTGTTCTCGGCGGGACCGGCTACACCGGAACGAACGTCGTCCGCGAGGCCGCCAGCCGCGGCCACGATGTCACCTCGTTCAGCCGAACCCTCCCTCCCGTCACTGTCGACGGCGTGCACTACACGACCGGTTCCCTCACGGATGCGGCGGTCCGCGAGCGCGCGGTCGCCGGTGCCGACGTGGTGTTCGCGGCCCTGTCGCCGCGGGCGGGACTCGAGGACTCCATCGGAGAGGTGTACCGCGCGATCGAGGAACTGGCTGCCGCTTCCGGCGTGCGCTACGGCGTCGTCGGCGGGTTCAGCTGCCTCCGGCCCACCGAGGGCGCTCCCCGTATCGCCGAGTCGGGCGACGTTCCCGAGGCCTACGCGGCCGAGGCGAACGCGCTGTTCGAGGTACTCGTCGACCTCGAGGGCAACGCCCCCGAGGGTCTCGACTGGTTCTTCGTCAGCCCCGCCCAGAACTACGGCTCGTACGCTCCCGGCACGGCGACCGGCGCCTACCGCACCGGCGGACCGGTCGCGTTCTACGACGCCGACGGGGTCTCGGCGATCTCGGGCGCCGACTTCGCCCTCGCTGTCGTCGACGAGATCGAGAAGCCGACAGTGCACCGGGCGCAGGTCTCGTTCGCGTACTGAGTCCTCCGGAGGCGGCATGGCGAACACCAATCCGACGCTCTACGACGTCGCACGCGAGGCGGGGGTCTCCCTGGCGACCGCATCCCGTGCCCTCAACGGCAGCGCTCGCGTGGTCAAGGACGAGTACCGCGAGCGCGTCGAGAGCGCCGCCGCACGCCTCGGGTACACCCCCAACCTGTCGGCGCAGGCCGTGGCCAAGGGCGCGTCGTCCACTGTCGCGCTGCTCGTGGCTGACATCGCCGACCCCTACTTCTCCTCGATCGCGAAGGGCGTGATGCGCGCCGCCGACGGGCTCGGCCTCGCCGTGACGATGGCCGTGACGGATCGGGACGCGGAGCGGGAGCTCGGCCTGGTTCGAGTCCTTCGGGGCCAGCGCCCGCGCGCGATCATCCTTGCCGGCAGCCGCTTCGTGGACGAGGCCGACCGCGCCACCCTCGTGGCCGAACTCGAGGCGTTCGTCGCCACGGGCGGCCGCGTCGCCCTGATCAGCCAGAGCGAGCTGCCGTTCGACACGATCTCGATAGACAACCGCGGTGGTTCCGCCGCGCTCGCTGGCGCACTCGTCGACCTCGGCTACCGCGGCTTCGCGATCCTCGCCGGTCCGCGGAACCTCGTGACGGCGACCGACAGGTTCGAGGCGTTCGCCTCGGCGCTCCCGCACCCTCCGATCGCGGTGGTGCACGGCGACTTCTCCCGAGACGCCGGCTACGCGGGGATGCTCGAGCTCATCGACGGCGGACTGGACGGTATCGACGTGGTCTTCGCGGTCAACGACGTCATGGCAACCGGCGCACTCGCCGCGCTCCGTGACCGCGAGATCGCGGTGCCGGAGCGGATCGCCGTCGCCGGGTTCGACGACATCTCCCTCGCCTCCGACGTCACGCCCTCCCTCACGACCGTGCACGTGGATCTCGAGTCGGCGGGGTCGGCGGCGGTGGGCCTCGCCCTCGGCACGGGTGACACCCCCACGGTGACGGCGGTCGGGGCCACAGTGGTCGTGCGCGCGAGCACTCCTCGGCGGTAGCTTGCGCTGCAGCCCGAAAAGCACTTATTCTCGACGTTGGTAAGCGCTTTCCGTTCTAGACAAGGAGCATCGTGGCCCCGCACAGTATCGGCATCATCATGAACGGCGTCTCGGGGCGCATGGGCTACCGGCAGCACCTGCTGCGGTCGATCCTCGCGATCCGCGAGCAGGGCGGCGTGCTCCTCGCCGACGGATCCCGCGTGCAGGTCGAGCCCATGCTCGTCGGCCGCAGCCTGCCCAAGCTGCGGGAGCTCGCAGACAAGCACGGAATCGCTCACATCACCGACGACCTCGACGAGGCGCTGGCCAACCCCGACTTCCCGATCTACGCCGACTTCCTCGTCACCACCAAGCGCGTCGACGCCATCAAGCGGGCCATCGCTGCCGGCAAGCACATCTACACCGAGAAGCCCACGGCCGAGAGCTTCGACGACGCGCTCGAACTGGCGCGCCTTGCCACAGCGGCGGGTGTGAAGAACGGGGTCGTGCACGACAAGCTCTACCTCCCCGGCTTCCAGAAGCTGCGCCGCCTGATCGACTCCGGGTTCTTCGGGCGCATCCTCAGCGTGCGCGGCGAGTTCGGCTACTGGGTGTTCGAGGGCGACTGGCAGCCGGCCCAGCGGCCCAGCTGGAACTACCGCACCGAGGACGGCGGCGGCATCGTCTCCGACATGTTCGCGCACTGGAACTACGTGATCGAGAGCCTGTTCGGGCGCATCGAGAGCGTCTACGCGACGGCCGCGACCCACATCCCCGAGCGCTGGGACGAGCAGGGAAACCGCTACGATGCGACCGCCGACGACGCCGCGTACGGCATCTTCCAGCTCGAGAGCGGCGCCGTCGTGCAGCTCAACTCGAGCTGGGCCGTGCGGGTGCACCGCAAGGAGCTCGTCGAGTTCCAGGTCGACGGCACCCGCGGCTCGGCCGTCGTCGGACTGTTCGGCTGCGAGATCCAGCCCCGCAACGCGACCCCGAAGCCGGTCTGGAACCCCGACCTCCCCGAGACCCACGACTACTTCTCCGACTGGATCGAGGTGCCGTCCAACGACGTGTTCGAGAACGGCTTCAAGGTGCAGTGGGAGCAGTTCCTGCGTCACGTGCTCGAGAACGCCCCCTACGAGTACGACCTGCTCGCCGGCGCGCGCGGCGTGCGCCTGAGCGAGGAGGGCCTCCGCAGCTCGGCCGAGGGTCGCCGCATCGACCTTCCTACGGTGACTCTGTGACCTTCGCGAAGCCCACGGCCCCGCTGCGGTCGCGCGTCGCGTACGCAGCCGCGCACATCGTGCCCCGGCAGAACGCGGAGAACGTGCCCGGCGCGCCCGCCGACATCGACTGGGATGCCACGCTCGCGTTCCGGCACCATGTCTGGTCGTGGGGCCTCGGCGTCGCCGATGCGATGGACACCGCGCAGCGGAACATGGGGCTCGACTGGCCGGCCTGCACGGAACTCATCCGCCGCAGCGCCGCCGAGGCCGCGTCGGTCGGTGGGGCGCTTGTGGTGGGCGTCAACACCGACCACGTGGCCGAGGCATCGATCAGCCTCGACGCCGTCATCACCGCCTACCTCGAACAGCTCGAGGTCGCGGAGGATGCCGGCGCCGGCGTCGTGCTCATGGCCTCCCGCCACCTCGCCCGCGCCGCGACCTCCGCCGCCGACTACGAGCGCGTCTACCGCGAGGTGCTCTCGCGCGCGGGCGCCCCCGTCGTGCTGCACTGGCTGGGCGACGCGTTCGACGCGAACCTTGCCGGCTACTTCGGGTCGACGGCCGTTCCCGAGGCGAGCGACACCGTCATCCGCATCATCGAGGGCAACGCCGACACGGTGCGCGGCATCAAGATGTCGCTGCTGGATGCCGACAGCGAGATCGCCGTGCGGTCGCGCCTGCCCAAGAGCGCGCGCATGTTCACGGGGGACGACTTCAACTTCGTCGGGCTCATCGAGAGCGGGTCGGATGCCCTCCTGGGCGCGTTCGCGGCGTTCGCGCCCAACGCGTCGGCGGCGATCCAGGCCCTCGATGCGGGCGACCTCGCCGCCTATCGCACCATTCTGGGACCGACCGAGGCACTGGCGCGACAGGTGTTCGCCGCCCCGACGCAGTACTACAAGACGGGCGTCGCCTTCCTCTCGTGGCTCAACGGCCACCAGCCGGCGTTCAGCATGGTGGGCGGGCTGCACTCCGCCCGCAGCCTGCCGCACCTCGCCGAGATCGTGCGCCTCGCCGACGCGGCCGGTGCGCTCGAGCATCCCGATCTCGCCGCATCGCGATGGGATGCCCTGCTGAAGGTGAACGGACTGTGAGCCGCTTCAGCCTCAACCAGGCGACCATCAAGTACGCGGGCCTGGAGGAGGCGGTACGGGTCACCGCCGACGCCGGCATCGAGTCGATCGGCCTGTGGCGCGAACCCGTGGCCGAGTTCGGGGTCGCGGCGAGCGCCGCCCTCGTGCGCGACGCCGGCCTGCGGGTCAGCAGCCTGTGCCGGGGTGGTTTCTTCACCGGAGCGGACCTCGCGGCGTCGCTCGACGACAACCGCCGCGCCATCGAGGAGACGGCGGCTCTCGGTGCACCCACTCTCGTGCTCGTCGCGGGCGGGCTGCCCGACGGTTCGCGCGACCTGGTCGGCGCTCGCGAGCGGGTGCGCGACGCCATCGGCGCACTCGAGGGGGATGCCCGTGCCGCGGGAATCTCGCTGGCGATCGAGGCGCTCCATCCCATGTACGTGACCGACCGCGCCGTCGTCTCCACCCTCGGGCAGGCGCTCGACATCGCGGAGCAGTTCGACGCCCGCGCCGTCGGCGTCGTCGTCGACACCTTCCACATCTTCTGGGATCCGCAGGTGCTCGACCAGATCGCCCGCGCCGGTGCCGGCGGCCGCATCGCGAGCTACCAGGTGTGCGACTGGACCATGCCGATCGCCGCCGACCCGCTGCTCTCGCGCGGGTACCCCGGTGACGGGCACATCGACTTCGAGTCGCTCACGGAGGCCGTGGTCGCGGCCGGGTACACGGGCGACATCGAGTGCGAGATCTTCAACCAGGAAATCTGGGACGCGCCCTACCCCGAGGTCGTTCGGCTGTCGCACGCAGCCTTCGAGCGGGTGGTCGCGCCCCACCTCGGGTTGCAGTAGCCGGGAGGCCGACCTATCCTTGGCGAGGTTAGGCTTCCCTAACCTCCCTCCGATCCAGGTGCGCCCATCCCTACGACACCCTCCCCGCACGCCCTCAGCGGCGACCGGTTGAGCCTGAGCTACGGCAAGTCGGTCGTTGTCCACGGCGTCTCGGTGGCACTGGCTCCCGGCAGGGTGACCGCGTTGGTCGGCCCGAACGGCAGCGGCAAGTCGACGCTGCTGCGCTCGCTCGCGCGCCTGCACCGGGTCGACGACGGGCACGTGACGCTCGGGCCCGAGGCGCGGGCGGCCTCCGCACTGAGCGCTCGGGAGTTCGCCCGCGAAGTCACGCTGTTCTCCCAGTCGCGACCGGCCCCTCAGGGGCTGTCGGCCGGGGAGGTCGTCGCCTTCGGGCGCCACCCCCACCGCCGCAACTTCACCGGCCTCTCACCCGACGACCGGCGGGCGATCGATCACGCGATGACGGTCACCGGTGTTCGGGACATGTCCGACCGGGCCGTCGGCGAGCTCTCGGGCGGCGAGGTGCAGCGCGTGTGGCTGGCCGCGTGCCTCGCCCAGGAGACGGGCGTCGTGCTGCTGGACGAGCCCACCAACCACCTCGACCTGCGCTACCAGGTGGAGACGCTCGACCTGGTGCGCGACCTCGCCGACGAGCACGGAGTCGCCGTCGGCATCGTGCTGCACGACCTCGACCACGCGGCGCGTGTCGCGGACGCCCTCCTCCTGCTGTCCGCCGGGCGCATCCACGCCGAGGGTCGCCCCGTCGACGTGCTCACCGCCGAGAACATCAGCGAGGTCTACGACATCCCCGTGGAAGTGCACGTGGACCCCCGCACGAACCGCCTCCGCATCGACCCCGTCGGCCGGCACCCCGCCCGGCAGCTCCCCCACGAAAGGACCTCATGATCCGGCCCCGCACTCTCTCCCTCGCCGCCGCCACGCTCGTCGCCGCGCTCGCCCTCACCGGCTGCGGAACGACCACCGTCGATGACGCGGCGCCCGTCGCCGAAGCCACCTCGGACGCCTGCGCTGCGGACACCACGGCCACCTCGACCGGCCCGGTCTCGATCGTCGACGGCGTCGGCCGCACCGTGGAGCTCGACAAGCCCGCCGAGCGCATCGCGGTGCTCGAGTGGCAGCAGATCGAGGATGCCCTCACCCTCTGCGTCACGCCGGTGGCCGTCTCCGACGCCGAGGGCTACGGACTCTACGTCAGCGCCGAGACCATCCCCGAGGGCGTCGTCGACGTGGGCACCCGCGGAGAGCCGGACCTCGACGCGCTCTACGCGACCGACCCCGACCTCATCATCATCGAGGCATTCAGCGCCGACGACGAGCTGATCGCCCAGCTCGAGGAGCGCGGCGTTCCCGTTCTCGCGACCCTCGGGGCCGACGGCACCGACCCCATCGGCAACATGAAGAGCGTGTTCGAGACGATCGCCGAGGCCACCGGCCGCACCGAACGTGCCGACCAGGTGCTCGAGGAGTTCGACACCTACCTGGCCGATGCCAAGGCGCAGGTCGCGGATGCCGAACTCGCCACCACCGATTTCATGTTCTTCGACGGCTGGATCGAGGGCGGCAACGTCATCATCCGCCCGTACGGCCAGGGCGCGCTGTTCACCGCACTCGGTGAGGAGCTCGGGCTGACCGGCGCCTGGACCGACGAGATCAACGACACCTACGGCAGCGGCGGTGTCGACCCCGCATACGGACTCGCCCAGACGGACATCGAGGGCCTCACCGCCGTCGGCAGCGCAAACCTGTTCTTCTCCAACGACGAGGAGGGCGGCTACGTCGCCGAGCTCGAGAAGAGCTCGATCTGGACCGCGCTTCCCGCGGTGAAGGAAGGGCGCGCCTACCCGTTCCCCGCCGGTGTCTGGGGTGCGGGCGGACCGCTCTCGAACCAGCAGGCGATCGACGCGTACGTCGCGGCAATCCTGCAGGGGTGACGACCCCGCCTCGCGCCGCCGCGGAACTCAGGTCGCCCCGTGACCTGAGTCTTCGCGGTGCCGCCGGCGGAGCGGGCATCCTCGTCGTCCTGCTCGTCGCGGTGATCGCGGTGGGTCTCTGGCACCTGACGCAGGGCACGTCGGGCGTGGGTGTCGCCGACCTGCTGCGGCTTCTCGGCGGTGAGCAGGAGACCGTCGGCGGGGTTCCGGTGAGCGATGTGTTCACCGGGTCGCGGCTGCCGCGGTTGCTCGCGGGCATCGCCGTCGGCTTCGCACTGGGGGTCGCGGGCGCCCTCCTGCAGTCGATCACGCGCAACGCACTCGCGTCGCCCGACACACTCGCCGTCACCGCGGGCTCGTACTTCGCGCTGACCGCGGTCGCGGCGTTCGGCGTCTCCGTTCCGCTCTGGGCGTCGAGCGGCGTCGCGTTCGTGGGCGGAATCCTCGCAGCGGCGCTCGTGCTCGGCGTGTCCGGTGCTGCGGCCGGGACCGGGACTACTCGGCTCATCCTCGCCGGGTCGGCAACCGCGCTCGCCCTCGACGCGGGCACGGCGATGCTCCTGATCTTGTTCAAGGAGAACACCACCGGGCTCTTCGCGTGGGGAAGCGGTTCGCTCGCCCAGCTCAACCTCGACGCGTTCGTGCGCGCCGCGCCCGTCATCATCGTGATGCTCTGCGCGGCCCTCCTGCTCTCCCGTCGCCTGGACGTGCTCGGGCTCGGCGACGACACCGCCTCATCGCTCGGGGTGCCGGTCCGCTCGACGCGCATCGCGGCCGTCGTGATCGCCGTGCTGCTGACGAGCATCTCGGTGACGCTCGCGGGGCCCATCGCCTTCATCGGACTCGGTGCACCGGTGCTCGCGCGACTGATCGCGACCCGGGTGCGCGCGCTGAACCGGCATGTTTTCCTCGTGCCGGTCTCCGGGCTCCTCGGCGCACTGCTCATCCTGCTCGCGGATGCGACCCTGCGGGCGATCCTCGGAGCCGAGGCAGCGGCGTCGATCCCCACGGGTATCCCGACCGCGGTTCTCGGCGCCGTGGTTATCGTCGTTCTCGCGCTGCGGTTGCGCGACGCCGGGCCGATCCGGCAGCCGCCGACCGCGCGCATCGGCATCAGGACGCGCCGCCGGTTCCTCCTCGCTCTCGGTGTCGCGGCTGTGCTTCTGGCTACC
>Ga0247740_1000457_pt1 | contig 19947 bp, 15 predicted proteins | sample UWRJL148409B2_FD_180942 | JGI IMG/M metagenome (GOLD analysis project Ga0247740, IMG submission 180942) | Plant litter microbial communities from Arlington Agricultural Research Station in Wisconsin, United States - UWRJ-L148-409B-2 | ecosystem: Environmental > Terrestrial > Plant litter >...
TGACATTGTTGATTATCAATGCGCCCCCAAAAATAAAAACCAAAAAGTAATATGATTAAAAAGGCCTCCATCGGATTACTAGTTGTAGCTATGTCTATGACTTCATGCGTATCCAAGAAAATTTACAACGATCTTGAAACGAAATATTCAGATCTTAAAAAAGAAAACCGTTTCATAGCAGATCAAAATGCCGATTTGCAAAAATCAAAAAATCAGTTAGAATTAGAACGTGATAATCTAACCAAAGATTTAAATGCAACCAAAGACGAATTAACAAAACAAAAAGCTGATTTGGCTGCAGCACAAAGCAAGTTCAAAGTTTTGCAGGATTCATACAATGCATTAGAGAAAAACAGCAACGATGCATTAGAGAAAAACATGGCTAAAAACCGTGAATTGTTGGCACAATTAGAAGCAAAATCAAAAAAACTTGCCGAAGAACAAGCGAGTCTTGATAAAACAGCAAGTCGCTTAAACGAACTTGAAGCGATGATTGCTGCGAAAGAAGAAGCAATGCGCAAATTAAAAGAAACTTTATCTAAAGCCTTAAACGGTTTTGAAGGTAAAGGACTTACTGTTGAACAAAAAAACGGAAAAGTATATGTTTCTATGGAGAACAAATTACTTTTTAATTCAGGAAGCTGGGCCGTTGGAACCGAAGGTAGAAAAGCTGTTGTAGAATTAGGAAAAGTATTAGGAGACAATCCGGATCTTTCAGTTCTTATCGAAGGTCATACAGATGATGATCCCTATGCAGGTTCAGGACCAATTGCAAACAACTGGGATTTATCGACTAAAAGAGCTACAGCAATTGTAAATATTTTAAGCGAAAACACTAAAATCAACAAACAAAAACTAACAGCAGCGGGCCGTAGCGAATTTTCTCCACTAGCGAGTAATGCTACCCCGGAAGGAAAAGCTAAAAACCGTAGAATCGAAATCATCTTAACACCAAGATTAGATGAAATCGCTGATATGTTGAATAGTATTAATTAAAGTTGCTAAGATTCTAAGGGACTAAGTTTCTAAGTTTTTTATAAGAAAGGTTCAAAGTTTTACTTTGAACCTTTTTTGTTTATCAAAAATAAAACTTAGTCCCTTAGAATCTTAGCAACTCAGAACCTTAAAAAAAAACCTTATCCTTTTTTTAACTTTTGTACAATTTTCATTTGAAAAATCCCGTCGTATCTTTGAATTTTATAATTCAAAAGCTGTAAACTTAGAATCCTAGTCACTCAGCAACTTAGCAACTCAAAAGAAATGAAGTATACCACACTACCCAACACCGACATAAAAGTTAGTAAAATAAACCTCGGAACAATGACTTTCGGGCAACAAAATACCGAAGCAGAAGGACATCAACAAATGGATTATGCACTGGAAAGAGGAATTAATTTTTTTGATACTGCCGAAATGTATTCAGTTCCGGCAAACGAAAGCACTTACGGAAGTACCGAGAAAATTATAGGAACCTGGTTCAAGAAAACAGGAAATCGCGAAAAAGTGGTTTTGGCCTCTAAAATTGCGGGTCCAAATCCTAATTTTACTTACATGAGAGAGAAAGTCGATTTCTCTCCGGAAAGTATTAAATACGCATTAGAAAATAGCTTAAAACGTCTTCAGACAGATTATATCGATTTGTACCAAATGCATTGGCCGGAACGACCAACCAATTATTTTGGACAACGCGGTTTTAAAGATCACGATGCTGAATGGGAAGATAATTTTAGAGAAACACTCGAAACTTTTGATGGATTAATAAAAGAAGGAAAAATAAAACATATTGGGGTTTCTAACGAAAATGCCTGGGGAATGATGCGTCTTCTTGAAGAAAGTAAATATCATAATTTGCCAAGAATTAAAACCGTTCAAAATCCGTATAATTTATTAAATCGTCTTTTTGAAGTAGGTTCTGCCGAAGTTTCAAAATATGAAAATGTTGGTTTACTGGCTTATTCTCCTTTGGCTTTTGGAGTTTTAACGGGTAAATTTTTAACCGGAGAAGCACATCCAAACGCAAGAATCAATCTTTTTCCGCAGTACACACGTTACAATAGCGATCAATGTTTGCAAGCAACAAGATTGTATCAGGAAATTGCTAAAAAACACGGCCTGACACTAACACAACTTGCATTAGGATTTGTTTTGCAACAACCGTTTTTAACCAGTGCAATTATTGGCGCAACCACAATGGAACAATTAAAAGAAAACATCGACACTATAGATGTATTCTTATCGAAAGAAATTTTAACTGAAATAGCGGGAGTTCAGGCGATAATTCCTGATCCGGCTCCGTAAATGAATAATGGCTTCGACTCCGCTCAGCCTGACAATCGTTAAAAGACGAATTGTTTCCTAATGTCATCCTGAGCGAAGTCGAAGGCTTGTTAACTAAAAAAATCCCGATACATTTTTTCTGTATCGGGATTTTATGTTTTAAAGATTCAAATTCTGGTCTTTTGGATATCTGACTTTATAACTAATTCTGAATTTCTTGTTTTCATTTGGTTTTAGCTGCAATTGCCAGGTCAAGATTCCGGTTTCTGTATTCACTTTTGCACCGTCACTTTGCAGTAATTCTACCTCAATTTCTTTATTGGTACTTAACGGATATTGATCTTTCAATAACAATTCAACCGCTTCTTTTTTATTGTTTCTAACCGTAATGTCAAAAGTAAAAGTTTGTTCTTTTTTATTAGATAAAAACTTAGTTCCTGATTTATCAGCCACTTTTTCGCGTTTTATCGAAACCTTTTTATCACGTCCCATGCTTAAATTCAAAGTATCGCTCGTTTGATTTGGTTCTATAAAAGTTTTACCAACATACATGCCTTCAAAAATAATATTGGCTTCGCCTCTTAGTAAATTATACTTACTGTAATCTGCAATTTCGGCCAATAGGAAAGCTTCATTTTCTACTCGCGGAACTGCATAATATTTGTAAGTTGCAGGAAGTTTAATCTCTTTTAATGAAACACTGTGTATTTTTCCGTTAGATAAAATGTCATAAGGAATATCAATATCAAACGAAACATTCAGTTGGTTTTCTGCGACAGTAGTATAATTTGAAACGGATGATTTTTCAAGTACTGGTGAAGGCATATCGATAGATTCGCTTAATTGTTCTTTTGAAATTTTAGCAACACTTCCCTGAATTTGATTCCTTTTACTTCTGGATGCGTAACCGCTCACGACAACTTCTTCCAGATAGGTTTGATTGGCTAAAAACCAAGAACTTAATATTGGTGCCTGATTATTTTGATTAGGCAATCCGCTTGATAAAGTCAGTTTTACTTTTTTCCAGTCGATACCGGTATTCTGAACAACTTGTGCTTTGTACATCATATTAATTGGCGCTGTAACACTCTCGGCACGCAAATCATAAAATGGTGTCCAGGTTGCATTATTAGTTAAATAAGAAATGTCAAACGGAATCACTCCTGCATTTTGATTCATCACCTGCAGTATTAGTTTTCCTGATGATGTTTTTTCTTCTTTATTAGCGTTTACTTCGAGCTTATTGTTGAGTTTTCGAAGTGTTTCATTCAGCTTTTGTTGTTTCTCAGAAAGTGTATTAATGTTGTTGGCAATCTCGATTTGTTTGTTTTTATAATAATCCACCATTTTCATTAATTCAGCTACGTTCAAACCTGAATTTACGCCCGAAATCTGCTGGTTTTTATCTAAAAGCTGTATCGTTTTGTTTTCAGAATTAATGGTATTATTCACTTTCTGAATTTCTTTCTGAACCAAAACAATACTGTCTCTTACTATTTTTAGTGCAGGAGATTTAGAATCGGTTTCGTATTCTGAAATATAATTATTGGTAAATTGAACCGAAAGAACGGTTACGCCAGATGGCGCGCCAATTTGCACAGAATTTTCATTTAAATTTACCGCAACATTTTTGATAACTATTTCGCTCGCACCGGCTGGTAATGTTGCGGTTGCAGTTTGAGATAGTTCGGCGGCATTAAAATATACGGTTGCTGATTGTACCTTGGCAGTAGTGAAAATAGGTTTTTGTGCCAATACAAAAGTAGTTACTAATAGCAAGAGCAATGTGGCTTGTTTTTTAATCATGAGTTAATAATTTAAGTTTAAATTTTGAAAGATATAGATTACAAATATCTAAAAGTTAAATTGATTTAGTAGTACATAACCAAAATGATTTTCTTTTTAGAATCATCAATCTTTTTTTCGATTACGCCAAAAAACTTTTCGTTGACCATTGGGCATCCCAAACTATTGCAAATAGGATTCATTTGCTCTTCAAAAGGAACGTCAACATATTTGTGAAGTACTATATTTCGGTCGAAAGCATTACTGTTTGTCTTGTCTAAACCGTATAATTTATAGGCTTTGCCAAATCTTCCGGAATAGGAACCGCCAACAGCATATTTTCCTAAAGAACTGCAATTCGAATTTTTGACATTGCTAAATTTTAGCTTTCCGTAAGTTCCTGTTTCTGATCCGGAGCCGTGTCCGACTAGACCTTTATCAAGTATTTTGTTGTGTTTTAAATCGTAAATAAAAAACCGGTTTTTTCCAGATTCAATCTTCATGTCTAAAAAGAAAACCACATCTGAATTGTATTTAGAAGTTTTCCCCAAAAAACTCCTGATTTCAGTGATCTCACTTTTTAGTTTCTCTTCGTAGGAATAAACCGGTTTTGAAGTTTTAATACTTATCGATTCTTCTTTTTTGTTCATACATGCAAAACTCAGACCAAAAATGCTGCACAGAAGTAAAAGGAAAATTTTGTTTTTCATGTTATGTGCTCTTTTATTTCTCAACTGTATAACCTTTTACTTTTGCAAAACCAACGATCGATGTATTGATGGCATTTCCCAGATCATCTTGTTTCTTGGTTTTCTTAGTCTCGGCATCAATAAATTGCTGGCGTTTTTTGCCCAATTCGCCAATTTCTTTCTGGATTGTGGCTCTTTCTTTTGTTTTTTGCTCGACAATTGTTTTGATTTCAGCTTCAGATTTATTCTGTAGTTCTTTTGGTAATTCTTCTTTTTTAATTTTAGAAATAGCCGTTTTATCCTCTTTGACTTTGTCTACCAAATCCCAGCTTTCATTTTTATAAACCGCTTTTGATTTGCTTACCGCACGTTCCGCATAATTGGAGGCAGAAACTTTTTGTGCATTTTTATCCTGTGTTTCCTGATTCATTTTTTTTGCAGAACCTTTGGCACCATAACTAATGTAAGTTTTGTTGATTTTTTCGTTGCATTTTGTAATTTCATCATCATACGGCGTCGCAATGTATCGCACAGATTCATTAGAATCAATATTAAAATATTTCCCTTTTCCGTAATCGGCACCGTTTTTCCATAGTTCGCGTATGCCTTGTGCTTTGTCTCCGCAATAAATAGTATTTACATAAATGCCATTTTTTAGGGCATCACTAATCGCTTCTTTATAATTAATCCCGCCCTGATTGAACTCTTCGTTTCCGGCAATATAAATCAGCTTCATATTGTTGCTGTCTTTCGCCCATTTTAGTTTTTTGGTTGCATCCTGAATAACAGCTCCGCAATATTCGCTGCCTCCATTGGTACTCAGGGCAAATAGTTTTTCTGAAATCAAATCAAGATCTGTAGAAAGAGGTGCTATTTGTCGTATATAATTCGATTTTTCAGATAATCCATCATTTCCATATTCATATAAAGCAATTTCGATATCAGGCGTTTTTCCGTCATATTTTAAAGTGGTCAGCGTATTTACAATGTTCCAAAGTCTTGATTTTGCCTGATCTATCAAACCATCCATACTGCCGGAGGTGTCCAGTAAAAGTGCTACTTGTATTTTGGTATTTTCTGTTGCTATTGGTTTTTCGATTACAATATTCTTTTTAGAATTTGCATTCGAAGAATTGCAGCTTGCAAAAGAAATTGCAGTGGCTAAAAGTGCTGAGATAAACAGGTTTGATTTCATGATTTCGAGTTTTTAATTGTTGATTACAGATCAAACTTAAAAACTTAAAGACCTCGTTTTTTGCAGAAAGGGTGAAACTGTATTTTGACTTGGTGAAATGAGTTGTAAACGGAATATAAAATACTTTACTTTACATTATTGTTTTTTGAAGGTTCTAAAGTTCTGAGAATCTTAGTTCCTAAGACCTTAAAAGATTTTTATTTATGAGAAGTTTACGATCAGGATTTATTATTTCTATAATGCTGTTATTGCTATTTCCAATCGGAATGATGGCACAGGATTCTATTGCCAAAAAGAAGGCGATGCCGGTTTCGAAAATGAGTAAAGCGGTAATAAGTCTTGAAAAGTCTCTGGATAAAAATGATGAGGGAAAAATTGCCGAGAACTACGAACAACTGGCAAATGAATTTTTGAATAAAGGGAATAATGCAAAGGCCGAGGAATATTTTAAAAGAGCATTAAATAGCTATACCAAATTAAAACGGACTGAAGATAAAACCCGCGTAACGCGCAGCTTGGCCAAAGTTCAGGAAAACCAAAAAAACTTTAATTCGGCGATTAAAAATTATGAAGTTGCGGGCGCATTATCAAAAGATGTTGCTGAAGAAAAAATAAATTTAAACGATGCCAACCGATTAAAAACGCAAGCGGCTCCAGTATCACAGGCAGTTTACGTTGACTCGAATATTGAATTGCTCAAAAAAGAAAATAAAGCTGGTGAAGTTGCTGAAGCTTATGTACAAAAAGCAGAAAATTCATTAAAGCAAAAAGATAAAAGTGTTGCAATAGAAAGCTATAAAAATGCACTTGCTTACGCAAAAGGCAAACCGGAGTCTGTAATTAAAATTAAAAATGAAATTGCCAATGTATATGCATCAGACAATCAGTTTGAAAAAGCAATCGGAATCAACGAAAAACTATTGGCAGAAGCCGTAACCAAACAAGATTTTAATACCCAAATCAAGCAACTGCAATCGCTGGCAGCTCTTTATTTTAAAAAAGAAGAACCAAAAAAGGCATTAGTTTCATTGAAAGAAGCGTATGATCTGGCGTCTAAAAAAGGAAATTCGGCGGAAGCCAAAAATACTTTATCGGCCTTGATAAAATACTATAAATCGAATGGGAATGAAAAAGAAAGTATGGCGCTTTACGAGCAATTTTTTCAAAATTTTGATGAGTTAATTCAATCTGATACGACTTTGATTAATGCGAAAACTTTTCAGGTTACAGAAGGAAAAATTCGTCAGCTCGAAAAAGAAAAATCATTAAAAGATGAATTAATTACCAAGAAAAACACCTTCAACTACTTTCTTTTAGGATCAATTTTGTTGCTTTTGCTCTTGTTTGCTTTTATTGTAAAAGCATTGTATTCGATAAAAACCAAGAACAAAGAAATCGCGTTGCAATCGTTACGACGCGAGATGAATCCGCATTTTATTTTTAATAGTTTAAATAGCGTGAATCAGTTTATATCTGAAAACAAAGAACTGGAAGCCAATAAATATCTTACTTCATATTCGAATTTGATGCGGGATATGATGGAGAATTCGAACAAAGATTTTATTTCGCTGGACAAAGAAGTCGAACAATTAAAAAAATACCTGGATCTGGAACATTTACGTTTTCAGGATAAATTTGATTTTGAAATTACGGTTGATGAAACTCTGGACACAGAAAGGGTTTTTGTGCCCAATATGATTATCCAGCCACATCTTGAAAATGCAATTTGGCACGGCTTGCGTTACCTCGATAAAAAGGGATTCTTGAAGCTTCAATTCCGGTTTGTTGATGGCAAAATTGTCGTGATTATTGATGATAACGGAATTGGTTTAACCAAAAGCCAGGAACTGAAAACGATCAATCAGAAAGTGCATGAATCCCGCGGTCTTAATAATACCAATGAACGAATTGGTTTGCTGAACGAATTGTATAAAAAGAATATTGCTTTTGAAATTAAAGAGAAAGCATTACCGGAATCCGGAACAATTGTTCAGATTATTTTTCCATTAATTGATACCATATGATGACTATTCAGAAAATAAAAAGTGTCATTGTCGAAGATGAATTGGCAGCGCGCGAAGTACTCAAAAACTATTTGAGTAAATATTGTCCGCAGGTTGAAGTTGTGGGCGAGGCGCAGAATATAAAAGAAGCTGTGCCGTTGCTGCATGAAATTCGGCCGCAATTGGTTTTTTTGGATGTCGAAATGCCTTTTGGAAATGCTTTTGACGTTCTCGAAGCGTGTAAAGATTTACAATTTGAAACCATATTTGTAACCGCTTTTTCTGAATATTCGCTAAAAGCCCTGAACCAAAGTGCTGCCTATTATTTGCTAAAACCCATTAGTATCGAAGAATTGATTGTGGCGGTAAATAAAGTGCAGCATCAAATCATGAATCATGAGATTTTCAATAGAAATAAAATTATTGTAGAAAATTTTCATGAATCAAAACCAGAAAAACAACAGGTAATTTTACCAACGCTCGAAGGTTTTGAAGTGGTAAAAATGGAAGAAATAGTTCGCTTGCGCGGAAATGGAAATTTTACAGATCTCTATCTAAATAACGGAAGCAAAAAAATGGTCTGCCGATTTTTAAAACACTTTTCAGAGATTTTGCCTTTGCCTTTTATAAGAGTTCATAAATCGCATATCATTAATATGAATTGTGTAAAATCGTATAATAAAGGAGGAATTGTAACGCTAAACGACGGAGCAGAAATCGAAGTTTCGCCTACTTATAAAGAAGATTTCTTAAAGAACTTTAAATAAGGTTTTGCCGCGAAGGCGCTAAGACACAAAGATTTTCTTCCCATTTTATGTCATCCTGACGCGGGAAGGATCACGCACGAACTCGACAAAGATTGTATTCTCATTGCTTAGATCTTCTATAAAGACTTTGCGACTTTGCGAGCAAATTTCACGCTAGTAGTAAAAAAAACTTAAAGTAATAATCGCGCAAAGACGCAAAGTTTAATAATAAAAGAAAAAAAACTTTGTGTCTTAGTGTCTTCGTGGCAAACAAATATTACAAGTCAAATTCCCCGTCGATCGACAGCGAATCATTTTTAACTGCAGTTGAATCCGGAGCTTTTATTCTGATTAAAGATCTTGCATTACCGGAAATATAAACGGGTAGTTGCCCTATTGTGTCTTCAGGAACTAAAAGACCGCGACGAAACATTAAATTCTTTAAAAACCTCTGATTTTGTACTGCAAAGTCTCTTAGATTTCCCTGATCGTTAAACTGATACATGAATTTTCTTGGTTTCGGAATAATAGTGGCCAAATACAAACATTCATCTACATTTAAAGCCGATGGACTTTTCTGGAAATAGAAATGGCTTGCTTCGCCAATTCCGTATACATTTGGTCCCCATTCAATAATATTGAAATACACTTCCAGCATTCTTTCTTTGCTTACTACGCGATTGTTTTCCAGAATATAAACCAGTAGAATTTCTTCCAGCTTACGCGAAAGTGTTTTTTCTCTGGTCAGGAACACATTCTTAATCAATTGCATGCTTATCGTACTAGCGCCGCGAGAGAATTTTTTAGTTTTAATATTCTTGAGGATAGATTGTTTGAAAGCTTCATTAATAAATCCGCGATGTTGGAAGAAAGACGGATCTTCGGTCGTCAAAACCGATTTTCGTAAATAAGGCGAAATCTGGTCCAAAGGCGTGTAATTAGGATTTGCATTTCCAACCAAAATCGGACGTTGCAATACATTCTGAATAATGGCGCGATACACAAATTCGCCGTTTAATTTGTTAAGGTCGGCTTCTCCGTATTTGGTGATTTTTAAATCCTCTTTGTTCAGTTTACTATCAAAAACTAAAGTATTCGGTTTGTTTTTATTGAATTTGAAATCCAGTTTATAGTCGAAATTTCCGGTAGCTTCCATTCCCTGAAAATGGGTGAACAATCCGTCAGGCAGGGAAACAATAAAATCCTGCGCCTTCATTTTCGGGATATCTACTTTCAAAGTATAAATAGTATCCTTTTCGGTACTGTATGAAATATAAGGTTTTACTTTTATCTTGTTGAGCTGCATGGTCGAAGTGCTGTCAATCGAAATAAAGTCATCTCCCAATAAAAAGCGATAATCAAAACGTGCATTTTTGATAATGACGTCTTTACTGGCAATTTTAGGGTGATTGATTTTTAAATTAGCAATCGAAGTGTAACCGTCGATATGCAATTCGCTGCCATCTTTTTCTATGTTTTGCACATTCAGTCGGATAGAATCGAAACTTGCTTTTAAGTTATATCGTTCGTCCAAATAAGGAACTCTGATGGCTCCGGTATCTAAATTGAAGAAACGAATATCGGCTTTTTTATTTCTTGGGTCAGCAAATCCTTTTATGTTCCATTTTTGATCAAAATCTTTACTTTGAACATGAAGATTGGTTTCGAGTTGTTTGTTGTCTAAAACGAGTTTATTTACAGCAACAGTAGTCTTTTTGCCATTGTCATCAATCCTGAAATTCAGGTTTACCAGTTTCATGTCTGTAGGAACCAGATTCAGTAATTTTGAAATAATACGATAGGCAAAAGCGGCGTATTTCCGTTTTTCGTTTTTATCAGTATCGGCTTTGTCTTTCTTTAAAAAAGCATCAAAATTGCGGACATTTCCTTTTTTAACTAATTGAATATAACCATTGTTTACTTTTAAAGTTCCAATTTGTACATCTCCAATTAGTAAATTCGATAAACTAACACTGGTTTCAATTTTTTCAATATTACAAAGTGTATCTGCATTTTTAGGAACCAGAACGACATTGGTTAATTTAATACCATTTAAACCATCAAACGTAGCCGATTTTACAGAAAATGTACTGTTGTATTCGGTATTCATTTTAGTTTTTACTTTGGCAATAGCTTGTTTTAAAAGTGAATCACGAAAAAAGTAAAAGCCTAAAAAAAGCACTACCAATACTAATGCAATTATCAGGAGTGCCTTGTATATTTTTTGTTTTGGGAATTTCATAAATGGAGATTGGTATTCGAAATTTTTCGCTTTTCAAAGCTAGTGTAAATTTAAATTTAAATTTATCAGCTTATAAAATTTTCCTTGTAAATTTTTAATAATGCTCTAAAGGTTTGATTTTGTTGTTATTGTGTTTTATGTTTTTCTAGATAATAGAAGGAATTTATGGTTTAACGTCAAAATTGAGAGAACCCGTAAAGTTTTACAATTTACACAATATATATTTGCGCAATTAATAATATTAAAATCAAACCAATGAAAGTCTTAAAAAAAATTATGTTTTTGTCTTTTGCCATTTGTGCAATGGTGTTATCGTCATGCAGTAGTAATGATTCTGATGATGAAGGAACTCCGGAAGATCAGGAAGAATTTATCAAATTCACATACAATGGAACAGTATACAATTTTGAGCCTGGCGTTATGTCTTCGTTAAACATGAATATTATGGGAAGTACAGGAATTGATAACACTTACAAAAAAATCTCATTATGGACGCCTTTGAATGTTACTAAGGGAAGCCATGACATCGTATATGATTTATCAAATATGGAGACTACTTATCAAGCGTCTTTTAGTTTTTTGCCTGCAATAAATAATGCTAATGCTAAATCTGGAAAAATAAATATTACTGCTGTTGATGATGAAAAAATTGAAGGAACATTTACTTTTTCGGGAACTTCAGGAGATCAGACATTTACTGTTACAGAAGGAAGCTTTAGGGTTTTAAAATAGATCTCATACTTCTTTAAATATAAATTGCTCATGAATATTTGAAATTTTCATGAGCAATTTTCTATATAATAGAAAATCTGTTTTTTGCTTTTATCCAAATAAAATACCGGCTACATCTTCAATTTTGGCAACAAGTTCAATTTTGATTCCAGGATTTTTTAAGGCAATTTTATTATATTTCGAAACAAAAATAGTCGTGAAACCTAATTTTTCGGCTTCCTGAATTCTTTGATCAACACGATTTACAGGACGAATTTCTCCCGAAAGTCCAACTTCGCCGGCAAAACAGAACCCTTTTGTTACCGGAATATCTTCGTTTGAAGATAAAATAGCAGCAACAACAGCAAGGTCAATTGCGGGATCATCAACAGAAATTCCTCCGGTTACGTTCAAAAAGACATCTTTTGCTCCTAAACGAAATCCGGCTCTTTTTTCTAAAACGGCCAAAATCATGTTGAGTCTTTTGGCGTTGTAGCCAGTTGTGCTACGTTGTGGCGTTCCATAAACTGCAGTACTTACCAACGATTGTATTTCGATCATCAGGGGACGCATGCCTTCCATAGTTGTAGCAATGGCAGTTCCGGACATTTCTTCGTCTTTGTGCGAAATCAATATTTCTGACGGATTGCTTACTTCGCGTAAACCGCTTCCTAACATTTCATAAATTCCTAATTCGGCAGTAGAACCAAAACGGTTTTTTAGCGAACGCAAGATTCGGTAAACGTGATTTCGATCGCCTTCAAATTGCAAAACGGTATCGACCATATGTTCCAGAATTTTTGGTCCGGCGATGTTTCCGTCTTTCGTAATATGTCCGATTAAAATAACCGGAATATTAGTTTCTTTGGCAAATTTGATCAATTCAGCAGTCGTTTCTCTAATCTGAGAAATACTTCCGGCTGTAGATTCAATATAATCCGTATGCAAAGTCTGAATCGAGTCGATAATGACAATTTCCGGCTGAATCGCTTCAATTTGTTTGAAGATATTCTGCGTTTTCGTTTCCGTCAAAATATAGCAATTGTCGCTGTTTGGCGTGATTCTTTCGGCACGAATTTTTATTTGTTTCTGGCTTTCTTCTCCGGAAACGTATAAAGTTTTATAAGGTAATTTTAAGGAGATTTGAAGCAAAAGTGTACTCTTTCCAATTCCAGGTTCACCGCCTAAAAGTGTCAAAGATCCGGGAACAATTCCACCGCCTAAAACGCGATTCAATTCTCCGTCAGTAGTATCCATACGAATTTCCTGAGTCGAGTCGATCTCATTAATTTTTAATGGGCGTGGAGCTTTTCCAGTTGGAGTAGGTTCGCTTTTCCACGCTACTTTTTCCTGTTTCTGAATGATTTCTTCAGCAATAGTATTCCATTCTTTGCAGGCATTGCATTGTCCTTGCCATTTGGCGTATTGGGTGCCGCAGTTCTGGCAAAAAAAGGAAGTTTTAACTTTAGACATTATTTACCGGTTTTTTCAAGTGTTTTCATCTGGTCGATTTTCTCGTACATCAAATCTTTGTTTAAATCGCCAATTGGCTCCATTTGCGAAGCATTCTGATATTTTTTTGAAGCTCTTTTAGGATCTCCCATTTTTTCATACATCAATCCTAATTCGTACTCTCCTAACATCGCTTTAGGATAATTTACATTTCCAATTTCCGCCATTTTACCTAATTCATCATAAGCATTCTTTTTCAAAATCAGAGTTTCTATAATTTTAAAATCGCTGATTCTTACCGGAATCTGAACTCCCATAACTTTAGACATAATATTGTATTTGTTCTCCAGATAATCGGCATAACCCGTTTCCAGAACAGCTATTTTATTATTGTATTCTGCAGAATTTATAGGTCTGTACACTTCAAATATCTGATACAAAGCGCTAGGAATTGCATGTAAAACCTGGGTATAATGTGTTGTGCCTTTAAATACATCGTATTTATAATTTACTAACGGATTATTGGCAATTTTAATATTGCTGTCTAATTTTTCAATTGGTTCTTTGATTTTTTTATTGTCTCCATCTGCTGCAGACAAATAATAGAATAAAGGTTCTGTAATTTTAGCAAATTTTTCAGGGATTCTAATTTCCATTTTATTAGCCAATTCAGGACTAAAAGAGATGTAAGCGCTAAAAAGAGGTTTTTCTTTATATAAATAAAAATTAATAAAACTTGCTGTTACATCATGGCCTGCAATCATTCTAAACGGAGATGTACGGTATTTTTTTTCGATATAAGGAACCAGTTCGGCACCAATAAATTCAAAAAAGTTGGCTCCTTTCTCAAACGGAAGACCTGTATTTTGGTCGATTGTGGTGTCGTCTTCGCGCTCGTCATTTTTATTTTGATGAACACCAATGATAATCACTTCGGGTAAATCTCCCCAATAAGATCCGTAGCTTAAGGCTCCGGAAAAAGGATCAAATAAATAATCGCCATCTAATAAATATAAAACAGGATATTTTTTTTCGGGATTAGCCTCGTAAGAAGCGGGAAGTCCGATGGTTATTCTTCGTTCTTCGCCAAGTTTTTCAGATTTGATGTTGTCGAATGTTTTCTGCGAAAAGACAGAAAAGGAAATTAGGGTAAGCAGTAAGTAAACTTTTTTCATGATTTGGGGCATTTCAGTGAATTAAAAAGTATTGAAATAGTGTAGCAATATAATACTTTATTTGCTTTTTTATTATTGTAGGATTTTTAAAATAGTAATGTAGATTCAGTTTGTAATGAATAAATCAAAATCTAACCGAAAAGTTCGCAAAGATTTTACGCAAAGGGTGCAAAGTTAAAGACAAAGCTTTGAGAACTTTCTGTTTTTATAGAAACCTTAAAGCAAATAAAACTTCCTGTACTTTTGGGGTTAATTTTTTTTTCTAAATAGAGATTTTGGGATTGTTCTTTTAAAATCAAAAATTGAATTCAGGCAAATAGAATGCTGTTCGTGCAAAGTAAATTTGACAAACTAAAGTTGGATAAAACGTAAAAGGAAAACTTAGGTTAACGAATTATCGTTTTCATTAGGGAAAATGATCCATGGTTTGAAGGTTTTTGCCTCTTCAAATTCCAGGGTTGCATAGGATATAATGATAATAATGTCGTCTTTTTGAACTTTTCTCGCAGCAGGTCCGTTCAGGGTAATTTCGCCCGAATTTTTCTCTCCTTTGATCGCGTAAGTTTCAAAGCGTTCGCCATTATTAATATTTACAATAGATACTTTCTCACCTTCAATAATGTTCGAGGCTTCCAGTAAAGTTTCATCAATAGTAATACTGCCAATATAATTTAAATCAGCTCCAGTTACTTTTACTCGATGAATTTTTGATTTTATAACTTGAATTTGCATGATGCAAAGGTAAATTAATTTAATGAAATGGTATCAATCAACCTTATAGAATTAACAAATACCGCTATAAATGCACGGTAGTTTTTGTCTTTACTTTTATGATCGATAGGTAATAATGTAGATTCGTCAGCAATTACAAAATATTCTAAGTCAAAATGCTCATTATCTTTAAAAGAATTTTCGACAAATTGAATCGTTTCTTCAGGAGTGCCGGTCTGAAATATTTCTTTTGCTTCAGTTAAAATTTTATATATAATAGCTGCTTCTTTTCGTTCTTCGGGAGTTAAGCGTTCATTACGAGAACTCATAGCCAATTGATTATCTTCTCTAAAAATTGGACAACCCACAACATTTACAGGTAAATGCGTTTTTTCGACCATTTTTTTAACGATCTGCAATTGCTGGAAATCTTTTTCTCCAAAATAAGCATTTGTTGGCGTTACAATTTCGAACAAACGTTTTACTATTGTTCCAACACCGTTAAAATGTCCGGGTCTGAACTTGCCTTCCATTTGATTTTCTAATCCGTCAAAATCAAAATCCTGAGAAACCGTGTTTCCTTCGTAAATATCTTCGACAGATGGAGCATACAAAATCATTTTATCGCTCAAACCGCGCATTTTTTTTACGTCTTCTTCAAGTGTCCTTGGATATTTTTCGAGATCTTCAGGGTTGTTAAATTGCGTTGGGTTAACGAAAATACTTACAACGGTATCGTCGTTTTCTTTTATTGATCTTTGCATTAACGCCAGATGACCTTGGTGTAAAGCGCCCATTGTTGGTACAAATCCGATGGTTGAATTTGCGGTTTTGATAGTTTTTAAATAAGCTATCAAAGCTACTTTACCGTAGAAAATATGCATGGCAGTATTATTAAAATTTAGTGCAAACATAATATATTAGTTATAAACTGCATAAATTTTTGTAATTTTGCAACGTTTTTATTACCAAAAATTAAGTAAAATACTATTATGAAAGATAAGAGGATATTATATGTATCATCTGAAGTCGTGCCTTATTTGGCTGAAAATGAGGTTTCTTTAATGTCTTATGACGTTCCAAAAATGATCAACGATCAAGGAGGTCAGATAAGAATTTTCATGCCAAGATATGGAAATATCAACGAAAGAAGACACCAGTTACATGAAGTTATTAGACTTTCAGGAATGAATTTGGTAGTGAATGACTTAGATATGCCATTGATTATCAAGGTGGCTTCAATCCCCAAAGAAAGAATTCAGGTTTATTTTATTGATAACGATGAATATTTTAAACGTAAAGCAACCTTTGCTGACGAAGAAGGTGTTTTGTATCCGGATAACGACGAAAGAGCCATATTTTTTGCTAAAGGAGTTGTTGAAACGGTGAAAAAACTAAATTGGGTTCCGGATATCATTCACGTGCATGGTTGGCTGGCTGCAATGCTGCCAATTTACATGAAGCACTATTATAAAAATGAGGCTTTGTTTTCTGAAACCAAAATTGTCACTTCTGTTTACGGACAGTCTTTTGATGAAAATCTGGATTTAGAAATGATAAATAAGGTGAAATTTGATGGTGTGCCACACGAGGCAATCTCTGATTTAGAAACGCCAAACTACGAAAATGTGTTAAAGGCTAGTATATTACACTCTGATGCTGTAATTATAGCGTCTGAAAACGTATCTCCAAGTTTAACAAAATTTATAGAATCTTCAGGAAAACCTTTTTTACCTTTCGCCACGAAAGATGCATTCGCTGAAGCGTATACAAATTTCTATAAAACAATGGGTCTTTAAATTTTAACATTATTATTAAACATGTATAATACTTCTTTTATTAAGAAAATTCTATTAGTAGCAACTGTTGTCCTTTTATATTCTTGTGATAAAGATTTTAATGAAATTGGTGAGGGTTTAATCGGAGACGATCATTTTGGTCTGGAACATACAGAATATGATGTTTTAGCTTATAATCAGGAAGTAACTCCGGTTCAGTCAAACGGATTGACACTTAATGGTTTGGGTATTTATGATAATGCGGTTTTTGGTACTACCACTGCAAATTTTGTAAGTCAGGTTGCCTTAGAATCAAATGCGCCAACTATTGGTGAATCGCCTGTAATAGAAAGTGTGGTGCTTAGTGTTCCTTATTTTAGTCATGCGACAGGGGCAGATCCTAACGGAGGAAATCTTTATGCATTAGATTCTATTTATGGAGATAAGGTAAATGGTAAACTTAAGCTGAGTGTTTATGAGTCTGGTGTTCAGATGCGTTCTTCGTATATAGATGGCGGTTCTCAATTTGCTCAATTATACTATACTGATCAGGACTCTGATTTTTTTGCAAATCTTGTTCCAAAAACGACACCTAAGCTGCTAAATGATGATCCTGATAAGAGGCAAAATGAGGCATTCTTTTTTAGTAACCTTCAGCAGAAAAAAGATTCAACTGTAATAGATGCTAATGCTGTCGAAAAAAAGTATACTTATACGTATACTGCTCCTGAGATGCGTTTAAAATTAAATAAGCAGTTTTTCCAAGATAAAATTCTTAATGCGCCAGCTTCAAAGCTTTCTTCTACAACTGTTTTTCAGGAGTATTTTAGAGGGTTGTATTTTAAAGTAGAAAAATCTGCAGACAGTCCAACGACGAATCTGGCATTATTAAATTTTTTCAAACAAGGTGATAATGCTAAAATTACGATCAGGTATAAGGCAAAAACGGCTATAACTACAGATGGTGATGCAACAGAAGATAAAACATTGGTTATTAATCTAAGCGGAGCTGCGGCCGGTTTATATAATGATGTTAAAAATCCTGCTTATGCTGCTGCTATAGCAAATAGAAATGACCAAACGGGAGACGAACGCCTTTATTTAAGAGGAGGTCAGGGTTCGCTTGCGGTACTTGAATTATTCGGTAAAACTGATTTACTAAGTTACGATGATCAGGGTAATGTAGTGAATAAGCCTAACGGTGTTTCAGATCAATTAGATGAAATTAGAAATAATGTTAAGCATAAAAACTGGCTGGCCAATGAGGCTAATTTAGTTTTTTCTATCGATGCGGCTAAAATGACCGGGGTTTGGGAGCCAAAAAGAATTTACTTATATGATTTAGTGAATAATATACCTCTTGTAGATTTCAGTACAGACGGATCTACTGACGGTGTTTATAATAAAATTGTATACAGTGGAGTAATTAATGTAGATGCTACTACAAAGAGAGGTACAACGTACAAGATTAGATTAACGAATCATATTCGTAATTTAATAAAAGATGCAGCTGTAAAAAATGTGAAATTAGGTTTGGTAGTAACAGGAGATGTAAACACGATAACTTCAGGTAAATTAAAAAACAGAATTTTAATTGATCCGGCTAATCCAAATGATTATTTTTCAGAAGTACCAAGAGCTTCAATTATGAGTCCGTTAGGAACAGTATTGTTTGGAGGAAATATTCCTTCAACAGATGCTAACTATGCAAAAAGACTTCAGTTGCAAGTGTACTATACGAAACCAAATTAATAAATAATATATGTGTGGAATTGTTGGATATATCGGTCATAGAGATGCCTATCCTATTGTTATAAAAGGATTAAAGCGTCTTGAATACAGAGGATATGATAGTGCGGGTGTCATGTTATATGATGCTGAAACAGGTATAAAAGTTTGTAAAACAAAAGGTAAGGTTTTAGATCTTGAAGCTAAAGCAAAAGAGGGCTTTACGACAAACGGAACTATAGGAATTGGGCATACACGTTGGGCAACACATGGTGTTCCAAATGATGTAAACTCACATCCTCATCTTTCTAATTCAGGTGAGTTGGTAATTATTCATAATGGAATCATTGAGAATTATGCGCCGCTTAAAGAAGAATTAATCAAAAGAGGTTATACATTTAAATCTGATACAGATACTGAAGTTTTAGTCAATTTGATTGAAGAAGTTCAGAAAAAAGAAGGAATAAAATTGGGTAAAGCAGTTCAGATTGCTTTAAATCAAGTGGTAGGAGCTTATGCAATTGCTGTTTTTGATAAAAAAAATCCAAATGAAATAGTTGCTGCAAGATTAGGTAGTCCGTTGGCGATTGGTGTTGGCGAAGGAGAATATTTTATTGCTTCTGATGCTTCACCTTTTATCGAATATACTTCGAATGCCATTTATCTTGAAGATGGTGAAATGGCAAACATTAGATTGCACAAGCCGCTTAAAGTTAGAAAAATTAAAGATGACTCTTTAGTAGATCCTTATATCCAGGAGCTTCAAATGAATTTGGAGCAAATTGAAAAAGGCGGTTATGATCATTTCATGCTGAAAGAAATCTACGAACAGCCAAGTGTTATAAAAGATACTTACAGAGGAAGACTTCATGCGAATGAAGGAATTGTTCAAATGGCAGGTGTTGAGGATAATTTAGAAAAATTCTTAAACGCAAAACGTATTCTAATTGTAGCATGCGGTACTTCATGGCACGCAGGTTTAGTAGCGGAATATATTTTTGAAGAATTTACACGTATTCCTGTTGAAGTAGAGTACGCTTCTGAATTTAGATACAGAAACCCAATTATCAATAAAGATGATGTTGTTATTGCTATTTCTCAATCTGGAGAAACGGCTGATACAATGGCAGCTATAAAATTGGCTAAAGAAAACGGAGCTTTTGTATTTGGTGTTTGTAATGTTGTGGGTTCTTCTATTTCAAGAGAAAGTCATGCAGGTGCTTATACGCACGCAGGACCGGAAATTGGAGTAGCTTCTACAAAAGCATTTACAACGCAAATTACGGTTTTAACCATGATCGCATTGCGATTAGGTAAAGCAAAAGGAACTTTGTCGAATACTGATTACCGTACGTACTTGCAAGAATTAGAAATAATTCCTGAAAAAGTAGCAGAGGCACTACAAACAAACGATAGAGCAAAAGAAATTGCAGCAATATTTAAAGATGCTCCAAA
>Ga0247740_1000458_pt1 | contig 19871 bp, 18 predicted proteins | sample UWRJL148409B2_FD_180942 | JGI IMG/M metagenome (GOLD analysis project Ga0247740, IMG submission 180942) | Plant litter microbial communities from Arlington Agricultural Research Station in Wisconsin, United States - UWRJ-L148-409B-2 | ecosystem: Environmental > Terrestrial > Plant litter >...
CCCTCGTAACCGGCCATGACGGTTGCAACGACACGGCCGTCGACGGTCCCGACCAGGAAGAGTTCGCGCTGCACCTCGAGCTTGCGTGCGATGTCCTTGCGGGGGTCGTTCCAGGGGCGCGTGAGGGCGCAGCGCTCCCACAGGTCGACCACGGTCTCGGTGTCGGCCTCGTCGAACGCGCGAATGTGCATCCGGCAACGCTACCCGCCCGTCGAGTACGCCGACTTCGACGTCGATCCGGGTGAAACGGGTCGATCGTGGCGAACTCGGCTCCGGGAACGGCGAAGGCGCCCACCCCCGGGAGGGATGGGCGCCTTCGTGTGCGGCTAGCTACAGCGCGGCGAGCTCGGCGAGCAGCGCGTCACCGGGAGCGGCGTACTCGCTCTTGGCGTCGATCTCGGCGCGGCCCAGCAGCTCGTCCATCTTGCGACGGCGGTTGCGGTTGATGAGCGTCACGACCGTGCCGGCCTTGCCCGCGCGGCCCGTACGGCCCGAGCGGTGCAGGTAGGTCTTGTACTCCTCGGGAGCGTCGGCCTGGATGACCAGCGAGATGTCGTCCACGTGGATGCCGCGCGCGGCGACGTCCGTGGCGACGAGCACGTTGACCCGGCCGCTGGTGAGCAGCTGCAGGTTGCGCGTGCGGCGCGACTGGTTCAGATCGCCGTGCAGCGAGGTGGCGGGGATGCCCGCATCCTCCAGGTAGTCGCTCATCTCCTCGGCGAACGCACGGGTGCGCGTGAAGATGAGCGTCTTGCCATCGCCGGCAGCGAGCTGCTCGATGATGGCGCGCTTGTCGCGCTGCTCGATGAGGAGCACCCGGTGGTCGATCGTGGAGGACGCCTGGTCCTCACCGGCGACCTCGTGCACGGCCGGGTCGACGAGGAACTGCTTGACGAGGGTGGCGACACCCTTGTCGAGAGTCGCGGAGAAGAGCAGCTTCTGGCCGCCCTCCTTGGTCTCGCCGAGGATGCGCTGCACGGGCTCCAGGAAGCCGAGGTCGCACATGTGGTCGGCCTCGTCGAGCACGGTCACGATGACGTTCGAGAGGTCGAGACGACCCTGCTCGATGAGGTCCTCGACACGGCCGGGGGTGGCGATGATGATGTCGACGCCGCGCTGAAGGGCGGAGACCTGCTTGAACTGGGGAACGCCGCCGACGATCGTCGTGGTGAACAGGCCGACGCTGCGCGCGATCGGCTGCACGGTGCGGTCGATCTGCATTGCGAGCTCACGCGTGGGGGCGAGGATCAGCGCGCGGGGCTTGCGGCCCATCTGACGGTCCTTGCCACCGTTGTTCTCCATGAGACGCTCCACGAGGGGTGCGCCGAAGGCGATGGTCTTGCCCGAGCCGGTCTTGCCGCGACCGAGGACGTCCTTGCCGGCGAGCACATCCGGGATGGTCGCTGCCTGGATCGCGAAGGGAGCCTCTGCGCCCATCGTCGCGAGCTGGCGGACGATGTTGCTGCCGAGACCGAGGTCTCCGAAGCTCACACCCACGACGTCGCTGGCCGTGATGACTGCCGCCTCGAGGCGCTCGAGCACGACATCCTCGACCGGACCGGTCGTGGTGCGGGCCGTGTAGTAGTCGCTCTCGCGCTTGGCCGGACGGTCGTCGCGGTCGAACGAGCGGGGAGCGCGGTCGTCGCGGTTGTAGGCCGGACGAGCGGGACGGTCCTCGCGGTTGTACGCGGGACGGGCCGGACGGTCGCTGTTGTAGGAGGGGCGCTCGGAGCGCTCCGGGCGGTCGTAGCTGCGGGCCGGGCGGTCGGCGTTGTAGGCGGGACGCTCGGTGCGCTCGGGACGGTCGTAGGAACGCGCGGGGCGGTCGTTGCCGTAGGCAGGACGCTCCGTGCGGGCCGGGCGGTCGTTGTACGCGGGACGCTCGGTGCGCTCGGGACGGTCGTACGAACGCGCGGGGCGGTCGGTGCCGGCAGCGCGGTCATTGTACGAGGGGCGCTCGGTGCGAGCCGGACGGTCGTTGTTGTAGGCGGGACGGTCGCCGTAGGCCGGGCGCTCGGTGCGCGGGGCGCGGTCGTTGCGGTCGCCGTAGGCGGGACGGGCGGGGCGCTCGTTGTTCGAGCCGCCGACGCCGTAGCTGCGGGCGGGACGGTCGCCGTACGAGGGACGCTCGACGGCGGGACGGTCGCCGTAGCTGGGACGCTCGGGGCGACGGTCGCCGTACGACGGGCGGTCGGCGCGGTTCGCGGCCGGCTTCTCGCGCGGCGTCCAGTCGGGACGACGGTCGTCGCGGGCCGGACGAGCCGAACCGGTCGGGCGGTCGCCGGTGCGCGCGGCACGGTCATCCTGGGTCCAGCGCTTCTTGGGAGCGGCAGCTGCGGCGTCGGCGCGGTAGCCGCGGTGACCCTCGCGCTGAGCGCCCTTGGGGCCGCCTTCGGACTTGTAGGGCTTCTTGCCTCCGTAGCTGTTACCGGCACTGGAGGGCTTGCTGAAGTTAGGCATAGTTCTTTCCGGGTTCTGTGTTGTGTGTTGCACACAGCGCATGAAGGTAGAACGCCGTGGAACACGTCCTACTGGATACCCGGGCAGTCTTTGACCGAGGCCGTCACATACATTCGTGTGATTGTCACCACCTAGGAGTTAGGTGGCAAACCGGCCCGCAAGACTTACAAACCCATGCGCCTGAAAATGGCGCTGTCTTGAGCCGACTACGCAACATTACTCCATCACAGGCGAAAGCACTAGGTTTGACCGGATGACACGGCCCACCGCTCGCGCCGGCCTTGCCGCGCTGGCCCTGGCCGCCCTACTCCCGATCGCCGCGTGCGGCCCGACGGGCAGCGACTCCGACCGCGTGGACCCCACGGCGCAGCCGGTCTACCCGCAGGTGACGAGCTACCCCGACATCCCGGTCATCCAGGACATCCCGTACGGCACGGCCGACGGGGCCCCGCTGCTGCTCGACGCCTGCTTCCCGGGGGACGCAGACATCGACGATGCGGGTTCGGCGCCCCGGGCATCCATCGTCGTCATTCACGGCGGCAGCTGGCAGCACGGCGACAAGGCGAACCTCAACTGGCGCAGCGTGTGCCAGTGGCTGGCGTCGGAAGGATTCGTCGCGGTGTCGGTCAACTACCGGCTCGTGCCGACGGCGACGTTCCCCGCGCAGCTCGACGACGTACAGGACGCGGTGCGCTGGCTGCGCGACCCTGCGCAGGTGCTGCGCTACAACCTCGATCCCGATCGCATCGGAGCGTTCGGCGGTTCGGCCGGCGGCAACCTCGCGGCGCTGCTCGGCACGGTCGGCTCCGGACCCTGGACCGAGGATGCCCGTGTCGCGGCCGTGGCGGAACTCAGCGGCCCCGCCGACCTGCGCGAGCCCATCCCCACCACCGACAGCTACAACCAGGACTTCGGCCAGGTCGTGCTCGACTACCTCGGCTGCACCTCGTACCCCGACTGCCCGGGCGCGGCGAAGGCCTCCCCCGTGTTCCTGGCCGACGAGACGGACCCGCCGTTCTTCATCGGTCACTCGACCGAGGAGTTCATCCCGATCTCCCAGTCCGAGAAGCTCGTGAGGGCGCTCCGCAACGAGGGCGTCGATACGACGTACGTCACGGTGGACGGCACCCTGCACTCGATCGCCATGCTCGACGACGACGTACGTGCCCGGGTGATCGAGTTCTTCCGCGCCACGCTCGGCCCGGACCCGTTCGAGGCGACGCCCGAGCCGCTCGATGCCACACCGGCGCCGGTGACCCCGGAGCCGCTGCCGACCTCGACCGACCCGGCAGAATGATCTGGTGAGCGTCAGCATCGAGTCCCCTCGCGAGCCCGGCATCGCCGAACTGCTGCGCGCCGGCGAGGAGTACGCCGAATCGCTCTACCCCGCGGAGGACAACTTCATCCTGCCGCTCGAGGCGCTCGAGAAGCCCGGCGTGACGGTGTTCGTCGCCCGCATCGACGGGGTCGCGGTCGGGATGGCGGCACTCGTGGTGTCCCCGTCCGGTGCCGAGGTGAAACGGATGTACGTGGACGAGGCCGCCCGGGGCCGGGGTCTTGCGGGGCTGCTGCTGGCCGCTCTCGAGGAGCATGCCCGCACGGCCGGCGTCACGAGCATCCGTCTCGAGACCGGCAACCGGTCGGACGCCGCGCTCGCCCTCTACGCCAATCGCGGGTTCGTCGAGATTCCGCGGTTCGGCGAGTACGTCGACTCGGAGTCGAGCATCTGCATGGAGCTCGTGCTCTAGCTTCGGCCCCGCTCGTCGAGTTGCCCAGTTCCGACAGTGCTCGCGGTCGGCGACTGCCGGAAGTGGGCAGTTCGGCGGCGAGTGTCGAGCCTACTGAGCGGCCGGGACCACCGCGGCCGCGCGCTTCGCCTCCCGGCGCTCCTTCGCGCCCTCGACGAGGTAGTACAGCACCGGCAGCACGATGAGCGTGAGGAGCGTCGACGACACGAGGCCGCCGATCACGATGATCGCGAGCGGCTGTGAGATGAATCCGCCGTGGCCGGTGATTCCGATTCCGAGCGGGATGAGCGCGAAGATCGTTGCCGCAGCGGTCATGAGGATCGGCCGGAGTCGTCGGGATGCGCCCTGGATGACCGCCTCGCGGGCATCCATTCCCCTGGTTCTGTACTGGTTGATGAGGTCGACCAGTACGATCGCGTTCGTGACCACGATGCCGATGAGCATCAGCACTCCGATGAGGGAGGCGACACCGAGCGGGATGCCCGAGATGACCTGCAGGATGATCGCCCCGGTCGCCGCGAACGGGATCGAGACGAGCAGCAGCAGCGGCTGGCGGAGGCTCTTGAACGTCGCCACCATCACGACGTACACGATGAGGATGGCCACGAGCAGCGCGAGCCCGAGCTGCTGGAACGCGTCGGTCTGCTGGGCGGTGACGCCGCCGAGCTCGGCCGAGGCTCCCGCAGGCAGGTCCGCGTCGTCGACGGCGGTGGCGATCGCGGTCGACGCCGTGCCCACGTCGTCGCTGTTCGGGGTGACGCTCACGGTCGCACTGCGCACGCCCTTGATGGTCACGATGCTCGCGGGGCCGTTCTGCTGCTCGACGGTGGCGATGTCGCTGAGCGGGATGATGCCGAGGGCGGTCGGGATGCTGAACGCGCGCAGCTCCTCGATCGTCACAGGCGAGGACGAGTTGAGGATGTAGATCGACAGGGTCTTCTCGTCGATCACGACGGAGCCGACCGCGCTCGGGTTCATCGCCGCCGTGACGATGCCGCCGACCGCGATCTCGCTGAGGCCCCGCTCGGCCGCCGCGTCGCGGTCGACCTGAACGGCGATGTAGGGCTGGTCGTCGGAGAGGTTGCTCGACGCCTCGGCCGTGACGTCGAGGTCGTTCACCGCGGCGAGCACGGCGTCGGAGGCGTCGCGCAGCTCCTGCTCGCTCGTCGCGGTGATGTTGATCGCGATGTCGCTCGACGCGAAGCCGGAGCCCGCGGCGGCGAGGGTGACCTCGCCCGCGTCCTCGATGCCCGCGACCGCGTCGCGCACGTCGGCCTGCAGCTCGACCTGGTCGGCGTCGGGGTCGGTGGTGAGCGAGAACGAGGTGCTTCCGCTGCCCGAGAAGGCGGCGCGCAGCGAGCTGCCGCTCGACCCGATCGAGGTCTGCACCGTCTCGACGCCGGGAACGTCGAGCAGGACGGCCTCGACCTCCTGCGCGGCGGTGTCGCGAGCCTCCAAGGATGCCCCGACCGGCAGTTTCTGGCTGACCGTCAGAGTGTTCTGGCCGCTGTCCCCGATGAAGTTCGTCTTCATCAGGGGGGCGAGGGCGATGGTACCGCCCAGCACGAGGACGGCGACGAGCAGGGTGACGAAGGGGAACTTGAGGGTCCAGTGGATGATCGGGAGGTACGCGCGCTGCAACCGACCCGGCTTCTCCTCCACGCTCTCCGTGCCGTCGGAGGTGTGCTTGTGGCTCGTCTTGTTCCCGAGGAACCAGTACGCGAGCACGGGCACGATCGTGAGCGACACGAACAGCGACGACGCGAGCGCGATCGTCACGGTGAGGGCGAACGGGCGGAACAGCTCGCCCGTGATGTCGCCGACAAGGGCGATCGGCAGGAACACGGCGACGGTGGTGGCGGTCGAGGCGGTCACCGCGCCGGCGACCTCCTTCACGGCGCTCAGGATGGCGGGCAGCTTCTCCTCGCCGAGGGTGAGGTGGCGCTTGATGTTCTCGATGACGACGATCGAGTCGTCGACGACACGGCCGATGGCGATCGTGAGCGCGCCGAGGGTGATGACGTTCAGGGAGTACCCGGCCACGAGCATCCCGATGAAGGTGATCAGCACCGAGGCCGGGATGGAGATCGCGGTCACGAGGGTGGAGCGGATCGACAGCAGGAAGAGAAGGATGACGATGACCGCGAAGGCGAGGCCGAGGAGGCCCTCGGTCGCGAGCGAGTTGATGGACTCCTCGATGAAGGGCGCCTGGTCGAAGGCGATCGTGAACTCGGTGTTGTCGCCGAGCGCCTCCCGCAGCTCGGGCAGCATCGCGTTGACCGCCTGCGAGACCGCGACGGTGTTGCCGGCCGGGGTCTTCGTAATCGCGAGCGTGAGGGCGGGCTCGCCGTTCACGCGGGAGATGCCGGTGGCCGGCTCGTCGGTGATCTCGACGGTGGCGACGTCGCCGATGGTCACGACGTCGAGGCTGCCGCCGCCGAGCAGCGGGAGGGCCGCGATGTCGTCCACCGACGAGAGACGCGTGCCCGCCTGCACGGTGAGGGTCTGGTCGTTCTCCGTGATCTGGCCGGCGGGCAGCAGCACGCCGTTGGCGTCGAGGGCGTCACGGATCGACTGCGTGCTGAGGCCGCGGGCGAACAGCTCGTCGGTGTTGGGTGTGATCGAGACGCGCTTCTGCGTGTCACCGAGCAGGCTCACGTCGCCGACGCCCTCGATCTTCTCGAGGTCGATGATGGTGGACGACTGGAGCTTCGCGGCAAGGTCCTCGGGAGGGAGGTCGCTCGAGACCGCGATCTGCATGACGGGTAGATCGGTGAAGTTGAAGCTGAACACCTGGGTGTCGGCGCCATCGGGCAGCCCCTGCACGCGGTTGATCGCGAGCTGGATCTTCTGCTCCGCGGTGGCGATGTTGGTGCCGTAGGTGAAGGCGGCCGTGATGCTCGAGACGTTCGCGCTCGAGGTGGCGGTGGTGGAGTCGAGCCCGTCGACGCCCTGGATCGCGGCCTCGATCGGGGTCGAGACATCCGCCTCGACGACCGCGGGCGACGCACCCGGGTAGCTCGTGATGATGAACAGCTGCGGCAGGCTGAGGCTCGGGATCAGCTCCTGCTTGAGCGTTGTGAGCGAGATACCGCCGAACACCCCGATGACGATGGTCACGAGCGCGATGAGCGCGCGGTTGCGCAGGCTGAAGACGGAGAGTAGATGCACGCTCGATTATCGCCCGCGCCCCTGTCGCGGCGCGTACTCCGAACGGATTAGTTACACGACCGACGCCGAGAGATCCGCCTGCGTCTCGGGCATCGGGTGACGGCCGACGGATGCCCAGGCTCGCGCGAGGGCATCCACACCCCGCTCGGTCTCCTCCGCGGAGTAGGAGAACGGGATGCGCAGGAACCGCTCGAAGGCGCCGTCGACCCCGAACCGCGGACCGGCGGCGATGATCAGGCCCTCGTTGCGCGCCGCGATCGCGAGCTGCGAACTGACCGGGTGCCCGAGGTTGACCCACGCCGTGAGCCCGCCCCGCGCGTGGGGAACGTGCCACTCCGGGAGACGTTCGGCGATCAGCCGCTCGAGCAGATCGCGCCCCTCGCGCAGGTACGCGCGCCGGGACTCGAGGATCGCGTCGTAGTCGCGCAGGAGGTTGGTGACGATGAGCTGCTCGAGGATCGGCGTGCCCAGGTCGCCGGACGAACGCGCCCGGATGAAGCGCTGGATGACCGTGCTGTCCGCACGGATCCACCCGATGCGCACCCCGCCCCAGACCGACTTGCCGACCGACCCGATGAGGATCGCGGCGCCGTGGGCCGCGAACGGGAGCCGGTGTATCGACCCCTCGAGGGTGAGCTCGCCCATGGTCTCGTCGGCGACCAGGGTGGTGCCGTGCTGGGCGGCCAGGCCGAGCACGCGCTCCCGCAACTCGTCGGGCATCGATGCGCCGGTCGGGTTGTGGTTGTCGGGCATGAGGTAGCCGAGAGACGGGCTCGTGCGCTGGATGACCTGCTCGAGGGCGATCGCATCCCAGCCCTCCTCGGCGGTCACGCTCACCGGGGCGATACGCGCGCCGGCCGCCTTGAGCGCGTCGAGCGCGTGCGGGTACGTGGGGTTCTCGATGAGCGCGCGGTCGCCGCGGGCCATGATCGTGCGGGCGATCAGCGAGATCGCGTGCTGGGCGCCGATGGTCACCATGATCTGGTCGGGCGTGGTCGGGAGTCCGCGGGCGGTGTAGCGGTCGGCGAGCGCCTCGCGCAGTACCGGGATGCCCACCGGGTCGAAACCGGACTCCCCGAGATACGCGGGCAGCTGTTCCGCTGCGAGCTGCGCCGCCGCGACGACCCCGGGGATCGACGGCATGGCCGCCTTGCTGAAGTCGAGGTACCCGGGCTGCGCCTGGAACGTGGAGGGCGCCCGGAACGGCAGTTGCGCCACGCTGCCGGAGCCGCGAAGGCTCTGGAGGTAGCCGGCGTCGCGGAGCTCGGCGTAGGCAGCGGTGACCGTGGTGCGGCTCACCTCGAGCTGGGAGGCGAGCTCGCGCTCGGCCGGGAGGCGGGTGCCGGAGGCGATCCGCCCGTCGAGGATGAGCAGGCGCACCCGGTCGGCGAGCGCCGTGTACGCCACGCCACTGTCGCGCCAACCGACGAGGAGGGTGGCCAATTGGCGTGCCGAGAGAGTGCTCATCCGGCCACCGTACAAGAATTGGCCTCTTGTTTCCAGTCCAATACAGGAATTGGATTGCTCTCATGACTCCAGCACTGCTCATGACGCGCCGGGTGGCCCAGCTGCTCGTCGGCCTCTTCCTCTACGGTGTCGCGATCGCGATGATGATCCGCGCCGCACTCGGCATCGCTCCATGGGACGTGCTCAGCCAGGGGATCGTGCTGCACACGGGAGCCAACTACGCCGTCGTCACCAACGTCGTCGGAGCGCTCGTACTGCTGCTGTGGATCCCGATCCGCCAGCGCCCCGGGCTCGGCACGGTCGCCAATGTGCTGCTGATCGGTCCGTCGATCGAGGTCGGGCTGGCATTCATCCCCGTCGTGGACGACCTGCTCCCGCGCATCCTCCTGCTGGTCGGCGGGTTGGTCGTGCTGGCCATCGCGACCGGGCTGTACATCGGCGCGCGGTTCGGCCCCGGGCCTCGTGACGGGCTCATGACGGGCATCCACCGCCGCACCGGCTGGCCGATCTGGATCGTGCGCACCGGCATCGAGGTGACCGTGCTCGCGATCGGGTGGCTGCTCGGGGGCAACGTCGGTATCGGCACACTCGCGTTCGCGCTGCTCATCGGGCCGATGGTGAACGTGACGATGCCGCTGCTGCGGGTGCCGGAGCGCGCGGTGCCCGAGCAGCCCGTCGAGAAGGTGCTCGCGTGATGGTGCTCGTGGTGCTGAGCCTGCTCGCCACGGCCGCCGTCGCGGGTACGATCCGCGCCATCGTGACGGACGGCTCCCGACGGGTGCCGGTGCGCTGACCCGTCGAGTTCGCCGATTCGGCCCATGCCCGCGGGAGACATGGGCCGGACCGGCGAACTCGCGGCCCGCTAGAGGTTGCGCTCCGCGTACACGCGCATCGCGTCGCGCACGAAGGTCGCACCCTCGACGCCGCCGTAGTTCGCGGCGAAGCGCTCGTCGGCGACGTACATCTCAGCGAGGCCCAGGTAGTAGTCCTTCGTCGGCGCGCCGGTGCCGCTGCCTGGGGCTCCCGGGATGCCGCTCAGCCAGTCGGCGTGGCGCTTCGCGAGCGCTTGGGCCTCGTCGCTGTCGGGCGCGACTCCGCGGTCGGCGGCCTCGATCCAGTCGAAGCCCAGCTCGGCCACGAAGCTCTTCCAGGTCGCCTTCTCCCCGTCGGACATCGACCGCCACCAGCGGTCGCTGTCCTCATAGGCCTGCTTGCCCCAGCGCTCCTCGACCTCGTCCTTGTACTGCGTGTGGTCGAAGCCCTTGAACATCTCTTCTGCCATCAGTTGTTCACCTCCCTCCATCTTCCTGATCGTGGTCTCGACTGCGGCGATCTGCCGGTCGAGCCGTTCCTTCTCCTCGCGCAGCCAGTGCAGGTGTCCCGCGAGGGCTGTCGCGTCGTCGCGCTGGCCGTCGAGCACCTCCGCGATGGCAGGGATGCCCAGGCCCAGGTCGCGCAGCATGAGCACGCGCTGCAACCGCGCGAGCGCCGGCCCGTCGTAGTAGCGGTAGCCGTTCGAGCCGATCCTGCTCGGCTCGAGCAGGCCGACGTCGCCGTAGTGCCGCAGCGTGCGCGACGTCGTGCCCGCCAGCCGAGCAATCTCCTGTATCGACCAGTCCATGTCAACCACGGTAAACGTTGACGCTGCGTCAAGGTCAAGGCCGGGCATCCGTACAACTCGCGATATAGCTTGACTTCGCGGCACACGCGATATAACGTGACTTCTAACACACGCGATATAGCGCGAGAGGGGAGGCCACCGTGGCCCAGGAGAAATGGCTGATCGACGGCGAGAAGATCATCGACATCGACAACATCCGCAAGCTCAAGGTCGGCCTCGTCGCCGGTCAGGTGAACATCGTCGGGCACGACGAGCCGCACGTGCACATCGAGGTTCACTCGGTGAAGGGCAAGGACCTGCTCGTCAGCGTCGACGGCGACACCCTCGAGATCGACCACGCGCAGTGGACGTGGGACAACTTCATCGACGTGTTCAAGTCGTTCCGCGGCTCAGCCCGCGCCGACGTGAGCATCCGCGTGCCGCGTGACATCGCGCTCAAGTTCGGCGTCGTCTCGGCGAGCGCGCTCATCAGCGGCCTCACCGAGGATGCCTCGATCAGCACGGTCAGCGGCGAAGTTGTGGTCGACGGCCTCTACGGCGACCTGTCGCTCAACGCGGTCAGCGGCGAACTCTCGGTGCGCAACCACTACGGCAAGATCAGCGCCCACACGATCAGCGGCGACATCACCGCGTCGGGCGAGCTCATGCGCTTCACCGGCGACACCGTCTCGGGCGACGTCTTCCTCGACATCACGGGTATTCCCGACGAGGTGCGCGTCAACACTGTGAGCGGCAGCATCACCGCCCGCCTCGAGAGCGGGGTCGCCGCGCAGTACAAGATCAACACGGTGAGCGGGCGCATCCAGCTCGACGACTCCGAGATCCGCGGCGTGCGTGGTGCCTACACCGGCAAGTACGGCTCGCTCGACCAGCAGTGGCTCGAGTTCAAGGCCAACACCGTATCGGGAAGCATCTCCGTGCTGCACCAGGTGTCCGCATGACCCCGCCCGTCTTCGCCCACGGGCACCTGCGGCTCTACCTGTTGAGCCTGCTCGCCGAATCCAGCGAGGGGATGCACGGCTACGAGCTGATGCAGGCACTGGGAGACCGTTTCGGCGGAACCTACGTGCCCAGTGCCGGCACCATCTACCCCCGACTCGCCAAGCTCGAGGAGGAAGGACTCGTCACCAAGGTCGCCGACGGCCGCAAGACCGTCTACGCGATCACGGATGCCGGGCGGGCCGAGCTCGCCGACCGCGAGTCCGAGCTCGACGGTATCGAGAACGACGTGACCGACTCGGTGCGCCGCCTCGCCGACGAGGTGCGGTCGTCGGTCAACGACGCCATGCGCACCCTCAAGGCCGAGCTGGCCGCCGCAGCGCGTGAAGCACGCACCGAGGCTCGGGATGCCGGGCGCTCGACGAAGGCGGATCCCGCTGACCAGGGCGTGCCGGGCAGCCGCAACCAGCTGCAGCAGGTCGACGCGGTGCTCAACGAGTTCCGCTCGGCGGTGCGCGCGGAGCTGCGAATCAGCGTGGCGAAGGGGAACGAGCTCACGGGCGAGACCGTGGACGCGCTGCGTACCGGGCTCGACGACCTGAAGCGGGCCGTGCTGGGCAAGTAGCTCAACCCGCGAAGGCGACCGGGATGTGCAGGTCCTGCACACGGTCGCCGAGCGCGGTGTGGTCGTTGCGGGTGAACAGCCCGCACGCCTGCACCGTGCAGTCGAAGCTCTCGCCGACGGGATCGCCTACCTCTATATAGGCGGTGAAGGTGCCGGTGGAGAGGTCGTCGTAGCTGCGTGCGCCGAACAGCTTCCACGCCCAGTCGTCGTTGATCCAGTTGCTCGGGCCGTACTGCACGGTGCCCGCGTCGACCTGTTCCTGCTCCTGGTCGGGGACGCCGCCGATGCACGGCCCGGGCTTGACCGCAGGGTCATCCGGGATCACGCAGATCGCCACGTAGATACCGCGCGAACCGTCGTAGCCGGATCCGCTCACGATCAGCTGCTCGCCCACCCTGAGCGCCGAGGTGTCGACCGTGCCCCCGGGCTCGGGCGAGACGACCATGAGCTCCCGGGTGCGACCGTCGTCGCCCTCCGCGGTGACCGACGTCGGCCACTCGATCGCCGGCTCGTCCTGGTGCGAGACGCCCTGGCTCTGGTGCGTGACGATCGGTACGGCAAGGATCGCGACCGGCACGAGCAGGACGACGATCACGGCGCCGACGATCCACGGCCAGCGGCGGCATCGACGGGTTTCGGGCATGGGGGAATTCTAGGCTCGGCAACGGAGTTGACACGTTCTGCGCTAGGAGTAGGCTCGCCCCTCGTGACTAACGAAGCGCGGTCGCCGAAACGTTGGTTGATCGGCGAACCGCTTGCATCCGAGAAGCTCGAGGGCCAGCTGCTGCCGAAGCACCTCGCGCTCCCGATCTTCGCGAGCGACCCGCTCTCCTCCGTGGCGTACGCGCCCCAGGAACTGCTCATGATCCTGCTGCTCGGCGGGCTGGCCTTCCTCTCCTTCGCACCCTGGGTGGCGGCGGCCGTCGTCGTGCTGCTGATCGTCGTCGTGCTTTCCTACCGCCAGCTCATCAAGGCCTATCCGAGCGGCGGCGGCGACTACGAGGTCGCCTCGAAGAACCTCGGCGAGAAGGCCGGCCTCGTCGTCGCCTCGGCGCTGCTCGTCGACTACGTGCTCACCGTCGCGGTGTCGGTCGCCTCGGGCGTGGACAACATCATCTCCGCGATCCCCGAGCTCAATCCGTTCCGGGTCGAGATCGCCGTCGCGTTCGTCGTGCTGCTGGCCGCCGTCAACCTGCGCGGAGTGCGCGAGTCGAGCAAGGCGTTCGCCGTGCCGACGTACCTCTTCATCGGGTCGATCGCCGTGATGATCGTCACAGGGCTGATCCGCACCCTCGCCGGGGATGCCCCCGTCGCGGAGAGCGCCAACATCGTCGTGCAGGGCGAGGACCTGTCGAAGATCGCGTTCATCCTTCTTCTGCTTCGCGCTTTTGCGAGTGGATGCGCGGCCCTCACCGGTGTCGAGGCGATCTCGAACGGCGTTCCCGCGTTCCGCCGGCCGAAGATCCAGAACGCGCAGAAGACCCTCGTCGCCATGGGGGCGACGGCGATCCTGCTGTTCTCGGGCCTGGTGGCCGTGGCCGTGATCGCCGGCGTGCACTACATCGACTGCACCGAGGACGCGCTCGAGACCCTCGCGCAGTGCGGCTCCGATCCGCAGCGCAGCCTCATCGCCCAGATGGCGTCGGCCACGTTCGGCAACAACTCGATCCCGTTCTTCCTGATCCAGGCGGTGACGGCCGCGGTGCTGCTCCTCGCGGCGAACACAGCGTTCAACGGGTTCCCGTTGCTCGGTTCGGTTCTCGCCACCGACCGGTACGCGCCGAAGTCGCTGGCCACCCGCGGCGACCGCCTCATCTTCAGCAACGGCGTGATCGCCCTCTCGGTGACCGCGGTCGTGCTGCTCGTGATCTTCCGGGCCGATGTCACCACGCTCATCCAGCTCTACATCATCGGGGTGTTCGTCTCCTTCACGCTGGGGCAGACCGGAATGGTGCGCCACTGGCTGCGGATGCTCAAGAACGGCTGCGACGACCCGGGCGCCGTCTGGCGCGGGCTCATCATCAACGCGGTCGGCGCCGTGATGACGGCGAGCGTGCTCATCATCGTGACCGTCACCAAGTTCACCCACGGCGCGTACATCGTCTTCATCATCATGCCGATCCTGTTCGCCCTGATGCTCGGCGTGAACCGCTACTACCGCGACGTCGACAAGGAGATCGAGGCCGACCCGATCACCCGCTTCGGCGCGAAGGGCGACCACGCGATCGTGCTCGTCGGCCGCATGCAGAAGCCGGTTCTCAAGGCCCTCGACTACGCGATCGCCGCCCGCCACGACTCGATCGAAGCAGTGCATGTCTCCATCGACGACGAGGCGACGGCCCAGCTGGAGCGGGATTGGGTCGCCCAGAACATCAAGGTGCCGCTGAACGTGCTCGAGTCGCCGTACCGCGACATCAGCGCGCCGCTTGCGAAGTACATCAAGGCCCGCCGCGAGACGCACGGCTCCGAGGTCGTCACCGTCTACACGCCGCAGTACATCGTGGGCCACTGGTGGGAGAACTTCCTCCATAACCACAAGGCCCGGCGCATCCGCCACAAGCTCGCGCTCGTGCACGGCGTCGTCATCGCGCTCGTGCCGTGGCTGCTCGACTCGTCGACGCTCATCTACGGCCGCCGCTCCCGCCCCCTGCCCGGCCAGGACCGCCGCGGCGAGCCGCGCCGCCCCGTCGCACGCAAGCCCATGCCGCCTGCCAAGGGGGCAACGGCCACCCTCGTCAAGCCGAAGACGGAAGCTCCCGTAGCGAAGAAGCCCGTCGAGAAGAAGCCGACCGGCGAGTGAGTCTCGGTCGCGACCTGCTCGCCGTCATCGTCGGCGGAGTCGTCGGCACCGGGCTGCGGTTGGCGATCGACGCGGCGATTCCGCACGGGTTCACGGAGTTCCCCCTCTCCACGCTCATGATCAACACAGTCGGGTCGTTCCTGCTCGGGGTGCTCGTCACCCGGGTGTGGCCGGTCGCGCCGTCCTGGCTGCGGGCGGGCCTCGGTATCGGCGTCCTCGGCTCGTTCACCACCTTCTCGGCGGTCGCGGTCGCCGTCATCCCCCTCGCGCAGACGGGGCAGGGGATGCTCGCGCTCCTGTACATCGCAGTGACGCTGCTGCTCGGCCTGGGAGCGGCGTGGCTCGGTCTCGTCCTCGGCCGTCGCGGGGCCGCGGCGTGATCGTCGTCGTCACGCTCGCGGCCGGCGCCCTCGGGGCCGTGATGCGGTTCCTCGTCTCGCGCGCGTTCGGCGCCCGCGCGGGAGTCGCCGTGCTCGTCGTGAACGTGGTCGGCTCGGCGATCGGCGGTCTCGTCTACGGGCTCGCCGTGATCGGGGATCTGGACGCGGGCGCGCTCACGGTCATCCTCACCGGGTTCTGCGGGGGGCTGACGACGTTCAGCACGTTCAGCGTCGAGACGGTCCAGCTCGTGATGGCCGGGAAGGGCAGGATGGCCGCCCTCAGCGTCGCCGCGAACCTGGTGCTCGGAATCGGGGCCGCCGCCCTGACCTGCGCGGCGGTCATCCTCACCCGCTGAGCAGGCGTAGCGTCGAAGTATGCGCTTCGGATTCCACTTCTTCGACTTCACCATGCCCGATCACTCGCAGGCCATCGCTCCGGCACTGCGCGCCTCCGCCCGGACGGCGGACGAGATGGGGGCGAGCTGGTTCACGGTGATGGACCACTACTTCCAGATGGAGCAGTTCCGCACCGCCCACGACCCCATGCTCGAGGGCTACACGACCCTCGGCTTCCTCGCCGGCATCACGGAGCGCGTGAAGCTCGGCACCGTCGTGACCGGCGTGACCTACCGGCATCCGGGGCTGCTCTCGAAGATCGTGACCACACTTGACGTGCTCTCGGAGGGACGCGCGTTCCTCGGGATCGGGGCCGCCTGGTACGAGCGCGAGCACCTCGCCCTCGGCGTGCACTACCCGCCGCTGGCCGAGCGCTTCGAGCGACTCGAGGAGACGCTGCAGATCGCGCTGCAGATGTGGAGCGACGACGAGGGGCCGTACGAGGGCAAGCACTTCCAGCTCGCCGAGACCATCAGCGTGCCCGCCCCGGTGCAGAAGCCGCACCCGCCCATCGTGATCGGCGGGTCGGGCGAGCGCAAAACGCTGCGCCTCGTCGCCCAGTACGCGCAGGCGACCAACCTGATCGTGCCCGACGCGGAGGCCGCCGCGCACAAGCTCGCGGTGCTGCGCCAGCACTGCGACGACCTCGGCCGCGACTACGGCTCGATCGAGAAGACAGCGCAGGCGCGGCTCCAGCCCGGCTTCACCGCCGACGAGGTGCTGTCGACCGCGGAAGCCCTCGCGGCTGTGGGCATCGAGCACGTGCACTTCGGCGTGCTCGGCCCGGACCCGGCGGCATCCATCGCCCGCTTCGGCGACGAGGTCGCCCCGCGGCTCGCCGAGATCGCGGTGCGCTAGCCGCCGCCCCGAGCGCCACCGCCGCGAGCTCCCGTTTTGCGAAATGACGGAAACTGACCGCTCATCCTGGTTGGTCAAGCGCTGAACTGGTGCTTTTAGCGCCCGAACTCCGTCATTTCGGAAAATGCGCGCTCACTTCGGGAGACCGGAGCGGCCTGGCCTACTCGGGCGTCGAAGTGCTCTCGACCGCGACCGGCTCCTTGCGGAAGGCGACACCGCGTGCCATGAGGATGACGCCGTAGACGCCGCAGCCCACGATGACGATGTCGGCGACGTTACCGATGAAGAGATTGCCGTAGCCGATGAAGTCGACGACGTGCCCCTGCGCGAAGCTCGGCTCCCGGAACAGCCGGTCGCCGAGGTGGGTGGTAGCGCCGCCGAGCAGCAGCCCGAGCAGGATCGCCCACGCGCGCGAGGTGACCCGCCACGCGAAGATCGCGATGGCGACCACGGCGATCGCGGCGATGATCGTGAAGATCCACGTGTACCCGACGCCGATCGAGAACGCGGCACCCGGGTTGTAGATGAGCTGGAACCGCAGGAGATCGCCGATGATCGGCGTGGACTCCCCCACGGTCAGGTTGTTCTCCGCCCAGAGCTTGCTGCCCTGGTCGAGGAGGATCACGAGCAGGGCGAGCCCGATCGTCACCGCGTAAAGGCGGTGGGAGGGGCGGGGAGCTGCGTCGGTCATGCGCCCATTATCCCAACTGAATCCTGAATGAGAATCTCCGACAGTTGTCGGCTAAAAGGGAATTATCGGTTCACGGCCGGTCTTGTCAAGGGCGTCGTGCACGGCATCAGCGCCGTCTACGCGCCCGTTCCTGCGCGACGCTACCGATGTATCGGGCGCGTCGCGCAGTCGCTGGCGCGCGGCCGACAGCAGGGTAAGGATGCCCGTGCGCGGGCATCCCCGTCAGCCCTTCTCGCCGCCCTCCGAGGTCGACATGATGCGCTTCTGGAAGATGAAGAAGATCACCGCGACCGGGATGGACATGAGCACCGCCGCGGCGAGCTGCAGCGGGTACTGGTTGCCGCTGCCGAGCTGCCCCGAGGTGAGCGAGGCCACACCCGTCGTCAGCGTGTTCAGGTCGGCGCTCTGCCTCGAGATGATGAAGTGCGAGAACTCGTTCCACGAGCCCTGGAAGCTCAGGATGAACAGGGTGATGAGCGCCGGGCGCGCCATCGGCAGCACGATCGACCAGTAGGTGCGGAAGATGCCCGCACCGTCGAGGCGGGCCGCCTCCTCCACGCTCACCGGGATCGCCTCGAAGAACTGCTTCATGATGAAGATGCCCGCGGCGTCGATGACGATCGGGATGATCATCCCCGCGAAGCTGTCGTACAGTCCGAGCTGCTTGAGGATGAGGAAGCGCGGGATCAGCAGCACGACGTTCGGTACGGCCATCACCGCGATGAGCCCCGCGAACACGACGGTCTGGCCCTTGAACTTGAGCCGCGACAGCGCGTAGCCCGCGAGCGAGTCGAAGAACACCCGGCACGCGGTCACGATGATGGTGATGAACGCCGAGTTCGCGGTCCACTGCAGCAGCGGCACCGTGGTGAACAGCCGTTCGTAGGCGGCGAAGCTCCACGTCGCGGGCAGCAGCGACAGCGGGTTCTGCGTGGCATCCGCGTCGGTCTTGAAGCTCGAGGCCACGGAGATGAGGAACGGGTAGATGTAGATGAGCGCGAGCAGCCCGAGAATCACGTAGGTCAGGATGATCGTGGCGCGAGCCCCCGCGGTGATGGTGTGGCGGCGATGAGGTAGGCGCTCCTGCTCGATCGCGACCGTGGCCGCGGCTTCTGTGGTGGTCATCGCTTCGCTCCCGCCGCGGCGTCGCGCATCAGTCGCGCGAGCGCTCTCTTCTGTCGTCGAACTCCGGATGCCCCCAGGTCTCGGTCGCGCAGCACCCACCGCTGCAGCAGCGTGAGGGCCACGATGATGCCGAACAGGATGAACGAGATCGCCGCGCCCTGGCCCCACTTGAGGTTGGAGAACGAGGTCTCGTAGGCGAGGAACGCCGGCGTGAGGGTGGTCTTGCCCGGGTCGCCGCCGCCGGTCAGGTAGATCTGGTCGAAGACCTGCCAGGTGCCGATGAGCCCGAGGGTCAGCACCGTGAACAGGGTGGGCTTGATCATCGGCAGTGTCACCGAGAAGAACTGGCGGAACGGGCCGGCGCCGTCGACCGCCGCCGCCTCCTCGATCTCGCCGCTCACGTTCTGCAGCGCCGCGAGGAAGAGCAGCATGAACGTTCCCGAGGTCGTGAACACCGCGAGGATGATCAGCACGCACATCGCCACGGATGGTCCCGACAGCCACGCCGCCCAGTCCAGGCCCAGCGGACCATCACCGGGAACGCCGCCGGTGAGGGGCGAGAAGATGCCCGTGGGGGTCGCGAACCAGTTCGGGCCGTTCACGCCGAACCAGCCGATCACCTGGTTCACGGCGCCGGACGAGGTGAACAGGAAGATGAAGATCGTGGTGATGGCGATCGAGCTCGTCACCGACGGGAAGTAGAAGGCGGTGCGGAAGAACCCGCGGCCTTTGAGGAGCCTGCGGTTCACCTGCACAGCGAGGAACAGGCTCAGCGCGGTCTGCAGCGGCACCACGAGGAGCACGTAGTAGAGGTTGTTGCGGATGGCCGTGCCGAAGTCGCGCTGGGCGAGACCCGACTCGAGCAGCACCTTCGAGTAGTTGTCTCCGCCGACGAAGCCGGAGTTGCCGAGCGGGGAGCCCAGCCCGTTCCAGTTGCTCAGGCTCACGTACAGCGAGAGCAGGATCGGCAGTACGAGGAAGACCCCGATGATGAGGACGGCGGGCGCGACGAACAGCCACCCGTAGCGGCCTTCCGGCCCGCGGATTCCCTTGCTCATGTGGTGCCCTCCCTCGGTGATCGAGCGGAGCCGATGTCTCGACTCCGCTCGATCAGCGGTTGCTACTAGTTGCCGTTCGCCTCGTCGAGCGCTTCCTGCAGCGACTCCTGCAGGCTCTCGAGGATGGGCTTCGCATCCCCGCCCGCGAGGTTCGCGAGCTGGGCGTTGAAGTCGCTGATGACCGTCGCCGAGCCGGCGAAGTTCACCGGGCTCACCGCGTAGTCGTTGCCCGCGACGAACGAGGCGTTCTCCGGGTGCTGCTCCGCGTAGATCGCAGCGGCGGACTCCGTGGACGGGAGAACGCCGAACGCGTCACCGAAGGCGAGCTGCTGGTCGTCCGCGGTCAGGTACTCGACCAGCGAGACAGCCTGGTCGCGCGTGTCCGAATTGGCGGGGATGCCCCAGCAGTTCGTGAACGTGAACGTCGACTGTCCGCCGGGGCCGGCCGGCAGCTCGTACGCGGCGTAGTTGGTGTCGGGGAAGTCGCCCTGGATGCCCTTGATCCACGGCCCCTCGATCACCATGGCGGCCT
>Ga0247740_1000459_pt1 | contig 19845 bp, 19 predicted proteins | sample UWRJL148409B2_FD_180942 | JGI IMG/M metagenome (GOLD analysis project Ga0247740, IMG submission 180942) | Plant litter microbial communities from Arlington Agricultural Research Station in Wisconsin, United States - UWRJ-L148-409B-2 | ecosystem: Environmental > Terrestrial > Plant litter >...
CGAACCTAGGTTGGCTCTACAATCGCCGCCCTACTTACGACCTCACGCAATCACATATCACCTCCGACGAAGAGTCGAGTATTGAACAAGAGCCGCAAGAGGAAGAGAAGCAGCTCGATGGCTCAGCCGAGGATGTTACAGGGCACCTGCGACCTACCCCTACTAGATTGACAACGTCGAATACTATATCTTCGGTGCTCACCGGAGTCTCCGAGAGCCACAACTATGCCGTTTTACCACATGGAGCGTCTCTGCCTGGCTGGACTGCCGAAGAGAAGGCGATGCTCAACGATCATGTGCGCCACCTGCTCACGTCTCGCCGAGCAAGGTTCAAGCGTAGCATGCGCGGTTTCGGCCGCTATGTTAAGAAGCCGCTTGGCTTCCTCGTCACGCTCTATGCCTTCCTTTTGACCTTCTGGGGCGCTGCTTGGGTGCTGTTTCTGATTGGTTGGATAAGTGTGGAAGGGAGGCAGGCATACTTTATTGAGATTTGCGATCAGATCTTGACCGCTCTGTTTTGTGTCGTCGGTATCGGACTCGCGCCATGGCGCGCCATTGATACGTACCACATGATTTACGTTGCGAAGTATGCACACAAAACCTGGAGAGTGAGGAAAGAGCGCGGACTACCTAATTTGCGGAATCACAACGAGCTGCCAACTCGGCCCGAAGCGCATGCCTGGGAAACGGGCGACGACAAAGATGTTCCCGAAGAAGAGCCAGTTCTGAAAGCAGCCGAGCAGACGAAGCTGGAATACCACCAGAACAAGCTCGCCGCATCGCATACCTTCTACAAGCCACATGAGACGACTACGCATTGCGCCTTCTCTATTCGCCTCCTGATCGCCATCGTGGTCTTACTCGACTGCCACTCGCTCTTCCAGATGGCGCTCGGCGCGACGACATGGGGCATCTACTACAAACATCGGCCCAAGGAACTAACAGCTATTATCCTCACTTTTAGTATTAGTTGTAATATTTCTGCGGGCATTACCATCACCGTGGGAGATCGGAGGAGCCGGAAGAAACTGGTCGTGGAGCAAATGTTTAGACAGGGGGTTACTGAAGAGGCGCTGGATACGTTGCGAAAGGAGAGGGGACTTGTTGCGAGTGGGCTTGCAAGGAAGGCGAGTAAGTCGAAGAAAAAGGGGAAGAAGTGATGGGTTCTGCGGTAATATTAATGGAAGCGAGTTCTGTGTATCTGCTCATTCTTGTGCCCTATTGTGAACCGTTCGTGCATCGTATGAGCATGTATGCCAGCATCACGGAGCTAGTTTTAACATTTGAATCGCGTGGACTGTCTGGATTTTGAGCGGGCTCCCTACCCTTCAATGGAGATCGATGAAATGCGTTTGCTCGCGATGAGCAATAGGATCCACATCAGCACCCCAAAGACCCTTCTTGGAACCAGGGTTCCAGCAGTCCAGTTCTAGAGCGGCCCAAAGATGGCATTCCATCACCACGCGGTAGCGCAACCAGCCAGTCTTGCGTAGGATCAAGGGAGCCCTCACCCCATCGATTGCCCATATCTCATCACCCTCTCGAAAGCCCAGTAGTGCGATCCCGATACTGTAAGTAGTCTCGAATATCTTCTCCTGGTACCCAGTTCTACTCGCCTTGTCGAGGAACTCGCGCAAGTCCTCCAAGTTGAATCTGAATGTAGTACCGCTGTCGTGGTCTTTGACAAAGTATCGGAAAAGTTGGAGAGCCCGGGCACGCAGCTTCGGGTTATGAATATCCATAGGGTGGTGGGGATACTCGGTTTCCGCATTATCTGATGCTCCGTACGAGTTATGTACTGTATCGGTTCCGATTGCCCCAAATGGTAATGCCGCGTCGTGACCATCCATGGGGTTGTTGAAATACTCGGTTTCCTCATCTCCGTACGAGTTATCCACCATGTCGTTTCCGATTTCCCCAAATTGTGCTGCCGACTCGAAATTGGGGGTTGGTTGGTGTCCTATAACGTCTATGAAGTGGGCTCGAACTCGCATTCGCGGGAGGATGGTCACGCGTGGCGCTTGCGGTGACTGAGTTACTATTTCGACAAGTACTGAGGGGCTGGCGAGCTCTTCTGTCAAGGTCTCTGAGAAGAAATTCCTTGTTTCTTGCACTCTTACGGCCGATCGCCATGGACCCTTGCTTTCTCCGTCAAATTGGATGATTGGCTGCACATAACCTAAATCCTTCTCTTTGGCGCGATTAGCTGACGTTAACGTCGTTGTCTGCACCAGATAGCGCTGGAAATGTTGGAGAGACAACGCGTCTGTTGTGCGAGTGCTGTTTAGTTCGTATTGTCTTACGTAGGATAGGATGCTGAGATCGTGTCGAACTCGAATAATGGCGGCGAGGGCATTGGCATAGACTTGCTGAGGTCCCAGCGAGTAGTCGATCGGGATCAAAGCTCGCGTCTGTGGATCCAACAAACTCATGACGGCATACACTTTGTCCTGTGAATCTGTTGATTCGCACTGGATGGTGGCTACAAGCCAATCAAGGAGGTTCGATTGCACATGCTCCCCCGGTACGCGAAGTAAGATTTCGGGAACTGTGACGTTGTCGAGCGCACAGAGATCCCATAACCGATGGAGGACTTTTCTTGACAACAAAACGCTATCGGCGTTGACGTGCAAGAAAGCAGCTCTAGCTAAAGCTACTTCTTGGATGACCCATACTCGACGAAAGTATCGTGAGGAAAGAAGCTTTCTAGCCATAATAGTTAACGGCATTTCTCCCATCTTGGAAGGAGGTGTGTCGTTCTCCATCCTCAGCCATTCGAAGAGGTCGAAGTAGGAACTGTGCCGATCTTGAATGCATATCAAGACCCGTGCAGCTGTTGAGTAAATACGATCCATGAGGCCGACTTGATGGTTCCGTTCTTCGACACACGACTGGTTGATACAGACCGCATCGACCCACAGCCTTCTCTTGAGCCCTGGCTTTCGCAGGTTGCGAAGAGCCGCCTCGCAGTTGATGGTGACATCGATAAAGCTTCCATCGAGGCAGCGAATACGTCGAGACTTTTGCACGTCTCCTCCTTCTGTTGCCCACGTGTACGAGACCGCTTCGTATTCGGGCGTGTCTTCGAGGTTGGCATGCAGTATTTCACACACAATCGGTTCCAAATGCTGTCCGGGCTGGACGACAACCAGGCGGATCTGGAGTCCCAGTGCCGGATTCAAATCGACGTAATCGTAGTTGCGTAGAGTCTGGTCGATGCCTTCGTCAGCCACCAAGGCTGCCGCTTCGAAGACTGCCTCTCCGCACGCGAGGCAGCAGCGTACTCCATCGAATTGCCGTATGTCTGGATGGGAACAAGGCATCTTCTGGTATTATTCGGAAAGAAGTTTGGTGGTTATTAGGTGGTTGTGTTTGTCGAGGTGGTTGCCTGCCTGTTCGAAAGTTGCTAACCGGATGGAGCGTATTGCGGGGTTAGGCCGAAAAGTAAGCTCTCTACTTATACACATTTTCTAGGTGCAAGTGGTAACACGATAGGCGACTAGGCGACCACAAAAAAGCTATCGCCTCCTTTATGGCCCCAAAGCTGAGCATAAGCAAACTCCACTCCATAGTGAGGCATAGTGGCGTTGAACTGGAAAATAGCGAATGCAGGATGTGTGCGGGAAAAGATTGCTCGGTCATCTGCGATCATGATGTATGCATATCGTTTTCCCATGTTACATGTGCTGGAAAGATGAGTTGTTTGATGAGAAGCTGTGGTTCTGATTCCTTGACTCGGCTTTAGATAGGCTTGTACTAACGCCATCCCAAGCGAGTCTAACAAGAACGAGGCCGGACATAGGGGGCTGGGTTTTGTTGATTTATCGATTCGCGCAGCAACAAAAGGGTGCAGTGCGCAAGCTTGTGCGACGATGTCTTTGGTCGTGAGCGAGTCCGGTTTGCTGAGTGTCTTGATGTCTTTTTTGGTTTGACGTCCCGGCTCGAGGCTCGCTTGGCTGCGGTATGATAGTTGATGAAGGGGTTGGGCTTATCATGAACTTCTTCCTCAAGGCTTGAAATTATGGTGTTCGCGTCCACCGAATCGAGGATGTAGATGGATATGAGGTAGTCTTCAGCAGGTTTCTTGGACGGATACTCCCGGCCTTCATCATTTTGTCCTCCCCCCGCATCTGTGGGTCATTCCACCTTTTCACTCTTCGCAGTGAAGCCCTCCACCTCCTCCCCTTCCTCCTTTCCGGGCAGCAAATCAACTCTGTAATGCTCCCGACACTCTGTCCAATCCGAATTGGCAATCTGCAGATTCTGCACGGTCGACCCAGCACCTTCTGGCCTGCAAAAAAACGAGTCGATTCCAGGAGGCTCATCGTCATTTTCCAGCGTGACGAGCAACACCCCGCGCTCCTTCCAATCCTTCTCAACTACGACGACGAAGAAAATGGGGTCGAATTCGCCTTGGGCACCGAGCTGCAGATGGGTGTCATACACAGCTTTAAGGGATTGGGAGACGAAGTGAGGCTCTGGGGCTGGGCGCACAACTTTACCCTCCTCAAGTCCGCTGTCAAACTCGCATGCGCAGGCCACTTCATGCAGTTCGTCTTCAGATAAGATAACTAGAGTGTAAAGAGCGGCTGGGAGAAGGTCTGTTCCCGGGTTTTGGGAGAGGTAGGATGCTGATGCGGTAGGAGGTAGAGTGAGGTCGAGGTTGTGAGCCATGGTGAAATGCGCAATACTTTTGAAATTGTGTTCGTTCGGAATTGACTGATTGAGCAGAAACAACATGAGAAGGCTAGATTTGATGCCACAATTAGTTCGTGGATGTGAAGGGCGTTTGGTATACCCGCAGTAATATGACGTGTTGGTGTGCTGCTTTACCCGTACGAAAACCCCCGCGGAAAGCGTACAGTAGGCCTTCCTGCGTGCCTTTGATTGGCTAGCTTGTGCGCGTCCATAGCTTTATCCTCGGACGATCCGACCGCCTTCTACCACTCTTCTTCTCTCCTTACGTGCGCGCCCATCGTACTTGCTTAGGTTAAATGCCCAAGCACGACTGGCCACAATGTCTACTCCACACTCCGCAAACGAAACAGTTCACCACAGAACTAGCCTTCTAAAAGCAATGCAAGGTTGTCATGCGGTTGAAACGGTTTTGGAAGGTGTCCGCCTAGGGTGTATGCCCCGCATTTATGCCAAGATTCCTTTACGTCGGGAACATTCCCTAGCGCGGATTGGCGCATAGTGTGCCACACTACGACTTCATGCTGCGTTCCGACTGTACACTCGACCGGCCAACCATCGCTCTCTCATCTAGACGCATTGTTCTCTTGCACATGCGCCGCCATCACGCGTCTATATACCCTGAAGCACCATCATCACGAGTCAAAACGCCTGCCCACTGGCCCATCAATAGCCATCATTTGAACACTCGTCCGAACATTCACCATGCGTATAAAAGAGATCTCAAGTTCTCAGCCAGGCAATCCACATGATTTGATTGTTCGTTATACACGTCTACAGTACGATTTCCAGGAAAGACCTCGGCCTGACACTCGAGACCCAGTCGCCATGAGCCAAACCGTTGTACATCCGGATCACACACCGGACTGGGGCAACCTCAAAGTCCTTCACCGGAATACTCTCCCACCACGAAGTCATTTCCATCTCTACGACTCTGAGGCAGATGCACTATCTGGTGACGTTGGCGAATCCAGGGCTGCTCTACTCTCCGGTACTTGGGGATTCGACCTGTCGACTACTCCCTTTGCTGGACCTCGCGAGTTCTATCGTAACGACTTTGATCATGCCAAGTGGAAATTGGTCAATGTCCCTGGAATGTGGCAGCTTCAGGGCTTCGGCAAGGGTCCCCATTACACCAACGTCAACTTTCCCTTTCCCGTCAACCCACCACACATCCCGTACAACGAGAACGAGTGCGGTCGCTATGTCACACGATTCGAAGTTCCAGAGAGGCTCAGGCATGGCAAGCAGCTAAGGCTTCGATTTGAAGGGGTCGACTCTGCTTTCACTGTGTGGATCAATGGCCAAGAAGTGGGCTACTCGCAGGGGTCTCGCAACCCAAGCGAGTTCAATGTGACTGAATTTCTCGACTTGAAAGCTGAGAATATGTTGTGTGTTGAGGTCTACCAGAGGTGTGATGGCACATATATCGAGGACCAGGTACGACGCATGATTCGGCTGCATATTCGGAAAAAGACTGTTAACACTCTCTGCAGGATCAATGGTGGCTGAGCGGCATCTTCAGGGACGTATGGCTACACTCATTTCCGTCCGTTGCCATTGAAGACTTCTTCATCAGGACCTTTCTGGACGACGACTACGAGGATGCAGTGCTCAGCATTGAAACCACTTTGAGCAAAGCCGATGAGCGCGTGCACTTCAAAATGCTGGACGCTGAAGGTGGTACGGTATTTTCCGGGTCGTCACAACAAGCGGAGAGGAAGTTCAAGTTCGAAAAACGAATCAGTCGGCCCCACAAGTGGACAGCAGAGACACCTTATCTCTATACGCTCGTGATCTCTGTGGGAGATGTGTGGGTGACCCAGAAGGTCGGGTTTCGAAGAGTGGAACTCATTGACAAGATTTTTTGCGTCAACGGATCTCCAGTCAAGTTCCGAGGAGTCAATCGACACGAGCACCACCCGCAATTTGGCCGAGCTGTGCCTTACAACTTCCTCAAGCGAGATCTCATCCTGATGAAGCAACACAACATCAACGCAATCAGAACCTCGCATTATCCCAATGACACCAGACTGTATGACCTCGCGGACGAGTTTGGGCTATGGATCATCGATGAGGCTGACCTGGAGTGTCACGGATTTGACCCAACCGGTGTCAATCCTGCCAGTTGGGCTTCTGATAATCCCGAATGGAAGGACGCATACGTCGACAGAGCCCATCAGATGGTCATGAGAGACAAGAACCACGCCTGCATCATTATGTGGTCTTTGGGCAACGAAGCGTTCTATGGCAGGAACCACCAGGCCATGGCTGATGAGCTTAGAAAGATCGATAGCACGCGCCTCCTTCACTACGAAGGAGATAAGGAAGGACCCGAGGGACATGAGGCTCAAACCGTTGACGTCTTCAGTCGGATGTACAACCATATCGATGAGCTGAAAGGCTTTGGAGAAGCAAAGGAGTGGGCGCAGCCGTTTCTCATGTGCGAGTACGCGCATGCTATGGGTAATGGACCAGGAGCTCTGACGGATTATCTCGAGATTATTTACAAGTATCCGAGGCTGATGGGAGGCTTCGTATGGGAATGGGCCAATCACGTAAGCCAACGACCGACAACTGCATTCATCATTGTGTACTGACACAGCGCAAGGGGTTGCTTACCGAAACGAAAGATGGCGAGAAGTACTTTGCCTATGGAGGCGACTTTGGAGATGAACCGAACGACTATAACTTCGTGATGGATGGCCTCTGCAACGCCCGACACGATCCGATGCCGGGATTATTGGAATACGCGCATGCCATACAGCCCGTACAAGTCCTGGAGATCAACGGTCTCGAAGTCACGATTATCAACCGGTACGACTTTCTGACGCTAGACCACCTGACTTGCCACTGGGACTTCGTTCAAGATCGTCAGGAGTGGCTCGGAAAGGAAATTGAGATCCCCAAGGGTATTAAGCCTCATACCAAGGCCATACTGACATTCAAAGAGGGCATGTTGCCGCGGACCTTTTCGTCAGAGGCGTGGCTAGAGTTACGCTTCCGGACTTTCGATAATGCCCCATGGCGATCGTATGGGTTCACGGTGGCGAGCGCACAGCTCCCGCTTTCTCCACCGCGCTCTCTGGCACTCCTAAAGGCAGTCTCGACACGAGATCGACCGCGTATCCACAAGACCGAGGACCTTTACTCCGTCACCATCGCCAACGGCACAACATTTGGCTTCGATACTGCCAAAGGCGCACTTTCTTTGTTAACGAGCCCAAGATTTCCAGGCGAGAACCTGATCACGGTGCCCATAGCGCTAGACTTCTACCGGGCACTGACTGACAACGACCGTGGCGGACCATTCGGCAAAGAGTGGCTCGACAAACGCGTACACCAAACCCGCAACGCTCTCACAAGCATGACGACTTCTGAAACGGACGCTGGCTGCATTGTCACCATCGAATTGCGCGTAGCACCGCTAGTCCTAGCCTGGGCCGTAGATGCAACCATCACGTACACCTTCACGGCAGAGACTTGCAGCATTCGAGTCCGCGCACGCCCGAACGGTCCGCTCTTACCTTCCACCTTCGCCCGCTTCGGTCTATCCTTCGGCATGAAGCAAGTCCGCATCGTCGAATGGTTCGGCCGCGGTCCCGACCAATCCTACCGCGACATGAAATCATCCCAGTTCATCAACACGTGGGGTCAAGCCGCGGACACCCTCTTCGTCGATTACGACTACCCACAGGACAGCGGTAATCGGACAGACGTGCGATGGGTCGAGCTGCGGTCGAAATGGGGCGGTGACGAGAACGGCCGCTTGCTTAGAGCGAGGTTCGGAGACCACGATGGTGCTAGTTTCAGTGTTATGCCGTACACGACGGAAGATGTTGACAAGGCGCAACACCCGTATGAGTTGCATAAGAAGAAGAGAGATGACATGATCGTGAGGCTGGACTGGGAGCACCATGGGTTGGGGACCGGGAGCTGCGGGCCAGCTACGTACCCTCATTATCAGCTTAAGACTGATCGTGAGTTCGATTTTGAGTTGTTGTTGGATTAGGTATGGGGGTTTGAGGTTGGCTTGGTATGACGATGCTGTTGCGCTCGACACGTTTGATATTTAGGAGCCTGTTCATGTTTTATGGTGATACTTCTAGGTTACGTTTGTACCACGTTTGCGATATGCGGACGCGGTGATGGTCGATAATAGCTTCTGACCGAACCCACGACAATGACAAATGCAATGCCTGGCTTTTTGCAAACGCAGTTGAATCAATGATCTCGGAATTGAGGGGTATAGTGTCGGCGGGCCCGATAATCCATCTAGAATCTGCCTTCGAGTTGACAGATGCTGGAGTGGTGAGGTTGTGGCAGCCGCTCAGTAATCAGTGGGATTACTAACACCAACGAACGAATACGTTGTCAGCTCGCCTCGGTTCGCTTATCATTTATGCGTCGGCCGATGCATGACTGCCAAATGCAGCCGTAGGTAGGCACCTGAGACCTGTACACTTGAGCGACCTCATCGCTACGCATTGTGAGTAAGCTATGCTAGCATGTGTCACCTTAGAAGCTGGTTATCGATGCTCTCACTCAATAGGTCGGGACTACTACCGGACGGCGGGTAATCACTTGTTTGATGTATGATGAGCGGCGTTCGTGATTAGTCTGGTTGCGCGGCGGTGTTGCGGGTCTGAGAGACATCCGGTCGAGTAGTGCAACCTGCTGAGATTGAGTTAGCAAGTAGGCTGGAGGAAACGAACATAAAGAGATGGCTTCTCTCACCAACAAACCTGCATCAAAGATCTCTGAGTTCACCAGCTACAGCACTACACCCAGCAGTCCCTTAAATCCAACATGACGACAGCACCAGCATCCGAGTACGCCGTCTACCGCGGAGCCGAAGGCAGCATCAAGAAGTCTACTGCAAAGATCCCACAGCTCGGCCCGAAAGAAATCCTCGTCAAGATCACGCACTCTGGTGTGTGTGCCACAGATCTTGCATACGTCGAATACGGCATTGCGCTCGGCCACGAAGGCGTTGGTACCGTGGAAGCAATCGGAAGCGATGTGACGCAGTTCAAAGTCGGCGAGCGAGCCGGCGGAGGTTACCATCGTAACTCCTGTGGCCACTGTAGCTACTGTCTGTCTGGACAGGACATTTGGTGCTATGAGAGAAGCGTCTTTGGCGAGACGGACTATTCCAACGGGACTTTCGGGTAAGAACAGCGTAGTGATTTCTGGAGAGGTTGCTGATGTTGACACAGCGAATACTACGTCGGTGTAGAGACGTATCTCCATAAGATCCCGGACAGCCTTGCTAGCGAGCACGCCGCGCCTCTCCAGTGCGCCGGAGCAACCACATATAACGCGATATCTTCCGTGGTCAAGCCGGGCGAGCGCGTCGGCATCATCGGCATTGGTGGGCTGGGTCATCTTGCGATCCAGTTTGCAAGCAAGCTCGGAACTGAAGTCGTTGTCTTCAGTACTAGCAGGAACAAGGAAGATGAGGCTCGGAAGCTTGGTGCTTCTGAGTTCTACCTGCTGGATGAGCTCGACAAGGTGCAGAAACCAGTGAATACGCTCGTTGTTGCGGGTAATACGTACCCGGATTGGAACAAGTAAGTGCACTCCTACTTTGTCTAGGCGGTCACTAAAGGATCTGCAGGTTCTTAGTGAAGAATGTAGTTGCTCGCGCGGGCAACATTATTCCTCTAGCTGCGCCCCACGGCCCAATAGAACTCCCGTACGTATCTCCCGAAGCAGGAATCGATATTACCTGCTAACAATAGTCGTAGTTCCTTCCAGCTCTTCTTTAACGGCTACAACATTCGTTCTAGCCTCGTCGCGTCGCGTGCCAAACACGACGAGATGCTCAATTTTGCTGCAACTCACGATGTCAAGCCGTGGGTAGAGGAGTTTGAGCTGAGCGAGAAAGGGATCGGAGAGGCTGTGGAGAAGATGAAGGGGAATAAGATTAGATATCGTGGTGTGCTTGTCGCGGCCTAGGACATGTTTCCCGAGAGCAAGTCGCAACTCGGGAAGGAGCTAGAGCTGCAATTAGCTCATGGTAAGAGAAGTAGTTTGCTATAGATGAATTGATGATACAAACATATTCTGTTAGGGTCGATAATGCTCGTAATTTTTGAAGGATGAATCTCTTCACGCATTGGGTGGAAGCAGCGGCCAAGTTACGTCATCCGGATTCACCTTCAACAGGATTTCAACATGTCTAACAATTGCACCTCCGACTTACTGAGAACTATCAATTCTTGAGTGATATGAGTCATTTGTGTTACTTCTACGCTGGGCTGTTTCAACGTTCGTTCAAAAGTATGTAGCAACGCGAGCGCACGTGGCAATGACGATGGTTGCACTAACCCAGAAATCGGCTTTCGGCAAAACCCTGTACCGTCCTGGAAGCCGGAACCTCGCACGCGACGACTTCAACATCAATCTCCTGTATTACTATCTTTCCTATATACCCAATGGTTCCTGGATCAAATGTACCGCACCCAACATTCTCATCTGCTAGGTGCTTTGCTGATCAGTTTAGGATTCGAAACCGCCGCCCTTAGTCTCCCTCGCCGCTGGCGGTGTGGCAGGCGGCATCGAAGCATTCACATCTGTACGCCTTCCGGTTCGAAAAGAGCTGTCTGAGATGCTAATTGAGGGGAACAGTATCCATTTGAGTTTGCTAAGACGAGAGTGCAACTAAGAAGCCGAAAAGGCATTCCGACGCCGCGGAACCCATTCTCGGTCGTTACGCAGGTCTATCAAACGGAAGGATTACGGGCGCTGTATAAAGGCTGCGGTGCTCTTGTTGTGGTAGGTAATTTTCCATTTTGTTCTTCTCTCGGCGCTCTCTCACCCTCGCGAACTATGATATTCGTTGCTTCATTGTTTTGTTGTTTCGGATACCCTTTTCCGGGAATGCCCGGATTTTCTCATTGCATCCCAACAATCGAAACAACAAGATCACCAACAAGTGCATAGGGATCCATAGCGAAGGATGGTGTCCGCTTCCTGTTCTTTGATCAGATAAAAGAAGCCTTCGCCGACCCCGAGACTGGTACGCTCTCGCCTCTACGCAATCTCCTTGCAGGCTCGACTGCTGGAGTAGTAGCCTCCATCACCGCCGTCACTCCAACTGAACGCATCAAGACCGCTCTCATCGATGATGCGCGCAATGAAAAACGCTTCCGTTCCGGAGTGCACGCGACCAGAGTCATCTGGCAAGAGCATGGTATCTTCGGTCTGTACAGGGGTTTCGCAGGAACGACGATGAAGCAAGCCAGCGCAACGGCGTTCCGAATGGGCACGTATAACATCTTGAAGGACTACGAAACTGCACGAGACATCAAGCAAAACACGTTGGTCAACTTCGCCAATGGTTCGATAGCTGGGATCGTGACAACGTTGGCTACGCAGCCGTTCGATGTCATTAAGACTCGGTCGCAGAGTGCGCAGGGAGCTAGCACCGCGGAGGCCGTTAAGACCGTACTTCTCGATTACGGTATTAAAGGGTTCTGGAAGGGGACGACTATGAGATTGGGTCGCACGGTCTTTTCCGGCGGTGTACTGTTCACCAGCTACGAGACGGTGGTCAAGATTATCAATCCGATGTACCATCGATTCAATCACAAGGCGGATGCTGAAGTTGCATAGATCAGACTACTGATAACTCTATACATGTCATTATCCTCGTCCAGGTCTACAAATTTACAACTTTCCGTCGTATTCGTCAATGACGCTCACAGGCTTCACGAACTTCCCTAGCGGCTTGTACTCGAGGTGATCCAACCCAAAGCTCTTCGGGCCACCAATCTCAATTCCCTTGGGACTAGTCCACCGCTCACTAGCCGTGATCCCGATTACCAGCACCAACAGCCCATACCGGTATTCCGGCGTGCCAATAGCCTCTCCATTCTGGGCGTCAATCACCGATATGAGATCAGGCACGATCGCTAGAACGTCTTCGTTCTTCTCCTCGCCGGTTTTACTCTCTTCGCCTTCATGGAGCTTAATGGCAGCGATGTTCTCGTTCTTGAACGGGATCTTAATCTTGCCGGAGTATTCGGAATCGGCGGGGCCTTCGATAATGACTTCGCCGTAGACGTGACCCATCCACAACTTCCGCTCCACGCCGACGATTTTGCCTTTGAAGAGAACGCGTGCGGTGTCTGGACCACCGACTGCGTCGATGATGGCTTCGGCGACGTTGTCGGTCCGACTCTCCTTCCGCGCTTTTGCCACTTCGCGGCCGATGCGCCATGATAAACTCAAAGTATGTTCCACAGCCCATCTTCGCGTCTCAGCTCCAGTGACAGGTCCGTCTGCGCAACCGACATGACTGCCCATCTCGCTGAGTGCTGCGCGGATCACTTGCTCGACTTTGAGATCACTGGTGGCTGTCGGCATGTACAAGACATTGCCGTTACCATCAGCTACCGCCACTGGAGCGAAGACAATCTCGCGCTCGCCAAACACAACGGGCGTAGTCTGCCATTTTGTGGGGTACGCACGTCCCATCCAGTCACCATCCACGCAAGGTACGTTCATGTTAGTCGAAGCGCCGAGGACAAAGCCTTGCAGACCGTTAGAACCGCCGATCTCGAGGGGAAGGACGTGTGTTGCTGGGCCGCCGGTATAGAGCTTGTATAGGCATTCTTGCGCTTGCATCATCCTACGCCTGTTAGCAACGCTCTCTTCTCAGGAAGAAGGGAACGTACTCGTCACCAGCCAGCTTCTCAATGCCTACCGTAGGGCTTCCTGCACCTCCTCCGCACCCTACTCTATCGTCGTCCTTCAGATCGTCGGGACTCACAACGCGGATTGTACCACCCGCTCGCAGCATACCGCGTACGCGCAGCATCGTGGAATAAGGCGAACCACCGCCGCCCGTTCCAAGGATGTAACAGCCTATTGTTATCCATTGGAGATCAGTCTCGGAGATGTACCATTCGCGCTTTACCACCTTGGGAGCATAGGTTGCGAAATCGACGTCTACTGCCGGATCTTCTTCGTGCTCGGTGGCTTCGGTTGATGGGGGTGCGATGATGGTTTGCGGTTCGCTGTCCTCGGATTCTGTCTCTTCATCAGAGACTTCCAATTGAGCGAAGTCGGTTGCGCGTAAGAAGTCGATTTCGCCAGCGGCGCGCACCATGAAGCGTGTCTTGTGAGCGACGTACTGCAGCGGCAGCGTCTCCACTTCCACGACTTCTACGGATTCAGCCAAGGCACCCGCTTCGACCGTCTTTTTTCTTGCTTCAGCTTCGATCTCGGCCAGGATTTCTTTGGACGTTTTCTTCTCAGTAGACTTGACGGTGTCGACTACGGCGCTCACTCTCGCCATCGCGGCACCAATTGCGTTAGCTACGCCGGACCATTCAGGTTTGATGACGCGACTGGCGCCTTTGAGCTCGTCGGGTGCGATGACAGCGCCGCCTCCAACGAGTAGTACGGGGAGATCGTCTGGAGAGGTCTTCATCGTGTCGATGAGTTGCTCGAGCATGCGTTTTGTTTCTGCTTTGAACGCCTCAACGTCCTCGTCCTTCAACTTCCCGCGCACTTTCTCCGGCTCTCCAATATTGACTTCGGTCGATGAAGCAACCGTGTAGTCAGTAGCCGTTGCCACATCGCCACCAAATACGAGCGCCTTCTCTGGTAGCTTGTAACCTACACTCTCCGGTCCAACTTGCAGCTTTCCATCGACTGGTCGAACTAACGATCCTCCGCCAAGCCCTATGCTTTTGACGTCCGGATAGCTGAAGTTCATCCGGACGCCACTGAGTTCTGAGTAAGCAGCCTGCTGTCGAGGGAAGCCATTAGCTAGCAACAGTCCGACGTCTGTTGTCGTACCGCCTACGTCGACGACCATCATTGCTTCGCCCTTGCCATCTTTGTTACCAACCAAGAACGAAGCACCGCGCATGCTGTTTGTAGGACCGGAACTAAATGTGCGAATGGGCAATCGAGCTGCTGCCTCACCGCTCAGAATAGTTCCGTCATTCTGCGTTATAAAGACCGGACAGCTCAGCCCGAGCCTTTTGATAGGGGTTTGGAACGAGGCAATCGTCTGTCGAGCGAAAGGCAATATGGAAGCGTTCAGTATAGCCGCATTCTCTCTTTCCAAAAAGCCGAGGTTCGCGACCGTCTTGCTCAATACCACGTCAACGTCTCCCAGCTCCCTCTTCACAATCTCTGCAGCGCGTTCTTCCTGTTTTTCAATAGTATCAATCGGCGAGAAGACTCCATTGATGACAATACTTTTAATACCCATCTCTTTGATGACTTTGCACTGCTCCACGATCTCGTCCTCCTTGATATCCGAGATGAGACTGCCATCAACTTCCAGACCACCTTTTACAAGAGCGTAGTGCCCGAGGATGAGGTTTCGGAGAGGAGAAGGCCAGTCGATGCAGGGAGGTGCGTGTTTGCTGAAGGGGCCAGAGAGACGGAGGACAGCGACGCGGCAGAGGCGGGTGGTGTCGCGGGTTATAACTGCGTTGACGAAGTGTGTGGTCCCGATAGTGACGCTTGCTATGGAGGATGGGTCCACAGAGGCTGATTTGAACATTTTGGTGATTGCTTCGGCGATGCCATGGCTTGGATCGGTCGTTGTGGGTGCCTTGTGCCTGTTGACGGATTAGTCGAGGACTGAGAGGAAGTTGTGGTGGTACTGATCGTCTGTGATCATATGTACGCACTCGGCTAAGCTCGAGTAGGATAGGTTGAGTGAATGTGCGATGACGCGCATTCGGTCTTCCAAAGTTGGGGATCCTCAGTCGTACCATGCGATAATGCCCCTGTCTGTTTCCGAAGAGCGCGTAGGGTCAATAATAACTCCATCTGTGTTTGTCCTATAGGCTAGTCAGTGGCTGCAGTGCGACGATAACTAATGGCGTAGCGCACCCTCCTACATCGACGCCGATGCGCAAATTCTTGTGCGATGATCCAGATACCATTTTTGCGAGCTGTCTTTCACAGAAGAGACGCCACAGCGATTATGCAGTGATACAAGGGAATTAGATGCCTCGGATGCCCGGCAGTGGTGTGTGGTGTTGTAGTGCTGTGGAAAGATCAGATAAGATAAGGTAAGCGACAGCCGAGTCTAACGCCGAACATCGGACATAGCTCCGGATGCTGATGCACCTGTGCGCGCTCCCTGCTTGTTGATAGCCCGGCAGCATGCATCCTATATGCAAGAGCGTTGATCCTGCAAGGTTGGTATTGATAGCCAACACGAATTTACCCCACTTTCGCTCGACATGAACCATGCCCCGCGTATCAACACTTCCGGTTTCGAAGGGCCGCTGACATCGGGGACATGGCATAAAACCATGGGATTACGCTATAGTGCTTGGCCGGCGTTGCTCTGATAAGGTGCGAGTTGACTGGGCTGCATCTCGACTTCGTCTCCCTCTACAGCGTACAGTCAACGGGCGTTCAAAATGACACTTCGACGACGATTCGCCTCGCTCCATGACAAGATCCGCCTGAAAGGCGATGAAGCACTGCACGAACAGACGGATGCATGGAGCAACCGCGATTTGATCCCCCTGCCTCCAGCGCGTAGGACGTGGGGATGGTTCAACTATTATGGCTATTGGGCCATTGGAAGCTTGAACATTTCGAACTGGCAGACGCCGAGCACATTTCTGAGTATGCAAACAGATCGATTGCTTCGAATACCGTGTTCCGGACTAACAGCACCAGCTATGGGCCTCTCAGTCCCGCAGGCCATGGTCATCATCGTTGTCGGCAGACTGCTCATTGCAGGCTTCTCAACGCTGGTTGCCTGGGCCGGTCTCAAGTGGCATATCGGCTTCACCATTCAGAACCGCTATTCGTGGGGAATGAGAGGGAGTTACATCCCACTTCTGCAACGCATCTTGCTGAACTTCATCTGGAATGCTGTTCAGTGTAAGCCTCCGCGGTCATACATGGCTGTATCCTGCTGACTTGACCGTAGGCTGGAACGGAGGTAGACTCGTCGCAGTTTGCCTAACCGCCATCTGGCCGTCCTTCGCGCGCATTCCAAACTCATTCGGCCCAAATATGCCAACCACAACGTATGAGTTCGTTGGCTTCGTTCTGTTTTGGTTTCTCTCAACACCCTTCCTATTGATTCGACCAGAGAAGTTCAAAGTGCCTTTCCTCATCGTTTGTACATGGTGTGGGCTGGGCATGATTGCATGGATGATCTGGGCGTTGGCTGTCGCAAAAGGTGTTGGTCCACTATGGTCCAGCGGGGAACAGCTCCCCGCAGCTTCTCCATGGGGCTCATCGTGGTTGATCATGGCTGGCATCAATCAGACACTCGGCGGTCTCGCAGCCGGCATCACGAACGGGTCTGACTTTTCGCGTTACGCTCGTAGGCCGCGAGCCTACCTTATTGGAACGGTCAGCAGTTGCATTATTACAGGTGTGCTGGTGTCCTTGATTGGACTCGTTACAGCTGCTGCTGCGCAGAAGATTTATGGCGAAGTATATTGGAACCCACCCGACTTGTTGATGGTAATGATGGACAACGGCAACGGCTCTTCGAAAGCTCGAGCTGGTGTCTTTTTCCTCGCTGCTGGATTTGCCTTGACAGCCATGTTCGAAAACATCTGCGGAAATGCGATCGCTGGTGGCATCGACTTAGCAGGGCTTTTTCCACGCTATATCAATATCCGTCGCGGCGCCATTATCACGTTTGTCGCTGCTTGGATCGTGCAGCCATGGCAACTCATCAATCGCGCAACGACTTTTATCGCCGTGCTATCCTCCTTCTCGGTCTTCCTCGCACCGATCATTGGTATCATGACATGCGACTACTTCCTGCTTCGCAAGCGGAAGATCAGGCTTACACATTTGTACCATACGGAGGATTCCTGCTACTACTTCTGGAAGGGAGTCAACTGGAGAGCAATTCCGGCATGGATATGCGGGTGGGCGCCCACAATCGGTGGTCTTGTGGTAACCGTTCGACTTGATCCGAGTCCGCCTAGACCTTTAGTGCAGATGTACTACCTCGCGTTTTTCATCGGTAAGTACAACTGTTCTGGAGCCACCAACGTCGCTGATACCTCTCTTTGCAGGGTTCTTTATTAGCGCTATCGTCTTCTACGTCCTTAACGTACTCTTTCCTGTCCCAGATATGGATCAGATCGATGACCTGGACGTATATGGCACCTTTTCGCCGAGCGAAGCGCGTAGGGCTGGTGTCATGCCTCTCGATGAGGATTCTACTATCATTGGGAAGGTCGGTGTCGAAAACAAGAGACTGGCTACGGACCACAATATCGGCCATATTGAAAGTGAGAAGAATGTGTAGGTGGTGTCAGAACTCCCGACTTCCATCAAGACTATGACCCAAATTTGAAGCTCGCATACGTTGAACGAAAAATCCTCTGCCTCAGGTAACAGGGCTTCTTTGATTGACCCAGGCCTTGCTTCATAAGCAGACTATTCATTTTGCCAGTGTGTTGCTGTTGCAGATGCTTAGTATATTCCTTTGTTTTGATGAGTCACAGCAGCAGGCACACGACGGCCCCACAAACTGAGTGAGACTCGATGTACTCTTTATAATGATCCATATACTTGTATTTGATTGCAAAATTCAAATTGCGAGAGAGTGTATGGCAATTCTAAGGCTGTCCACGCTTATGTTAGATAAATGCGCATCTCTTCATCTGGTAAGGGATGAACCAGCACGCAGTGCTCGGCCTCTGGCCATCAGCCAATGGAAAGTTATCGAAACCCTTCCTGAGCGCCAAAACCCCCTGGTCAGCCCTTTTGTGCGGTTCTCAGGGCTCCGGAAAATTGCAGATCTCATCGTGTATGCTTGAAGCATGTCTTCTCCAAGACAGCTAGATCCAGGACAATCTAATTCCGTTGGCTGGGATGCTCCACTACGACAATCCGCAGAGCAGTGTATTCTGCGAGGCTGTGTGACTATGCTCCAAGGCCAAGAAGGCGAGAGTCTTGGTTAGCAAGAGCAACTACCGAAAGCTGAAGAAGCAGTACGAGGATATGGCTGAGCACAAGACGGTACGTATGAAGTCGAAACGTTAGAGTTGCTACGCTTTACAGCCCGACACGGAGTAAACCGGAACCTGATAGCGGTGGGAATAATTGGGAGATGCCGTCGCTCTAGATGAAAATTATCTGAGTTTTGGGACTTCTCCGGCTTAAGCCATAACGTGAGAGGATGGACATGTACGAAAGGTGTAGAAATTTGATGACGATGGATAACTTAGCATTGTCTGGGAGCAAAGGGCTTCGTGCTGGTTACACCTGCATGCAACAGTGTCTTGATAAGGTACCTCTGCCCTGGGGAACAATTCGAGGCTTTCCCATCGGTCTTTCGATGACACATGCTCTCAGGTATCGTCAGCTTGCGCCTATATGGTGACGTTAACACATACGAATCGAATCGCATGTGGTGTTGCACAGCTGTAAGGTCTCGTTGATGACGGCTCGTTGGCAGCGAAGTCCCTTTGGGGGAGTAAGTGCCGTAGCATTTTAATTATTAAGGATTTGCAAACTTCCTTCGTAAGCTTTAGTAGCTTTCCAAGCATATTAAGCTGTGCAGGCCTTTTATGGCTGCGAACTTATTGGGTTGGTAATACTGTTGATAGTGGTACACGGTGGATTCGCTGCTAGCCCAGAAGAGCGAGGCTTCCTGTCGCCTAGATCTCGCTCAAATGCAAGCCGTATTCAAGGCGATCGATTACGTGCCTGAACGCTTCGATGGGTGGCCTCGTGTGGTGGAAATGAAGTCGAGTTGGTTGTGCCGCTAGCGCCGCCTCGTCGTAAGATTTCTCGCTTTGCTGACGACAGCTCTTACTACGCTTAACGGCATAGTGGGGGGCCGCACCCATTTAGTTGTGTGCTACTACAGTACACATCCGACTAACGTTAAAAAGCAGCAATTCCGCAGACAACGCAACCAGATCTAAATTACAAGTTGACTTCTCTACACGCACCAAGTTATGACGACTAAATGTTTAGAGAACGTGACATGGCACAACGAGCTCCTGCCAAACGTTGTCGACCACTTGGCGAAAGTATCACCCACGGCACCATACGCCTTGTATCCCAACTCGCCAAACACATATGACGACGGTTACCGCACCGTAACGTACAAGGACTTCGCCAATGCCATCAATGGGTTTGCATGGTGGTTGACCAAGACCCTGGGTTCATCTG
>Ga0247740_1000460_pt1 | contig 19837 bp, 14 predicted proteins | sample UWRJL148409B2_FD_180942 | JGI IMG/M metagenome (GOLD analysis project Ga0247740, IMG submission 180942) | Plant litter microbial communities from Arlington Agricultural Research Station in Wisconsin, United States - UWRJ-L148-409B-2 | ecosystem: Environmental > Terrestrial > Plant litter >...
TGGCTTCAACGATTACGACTTCACGCAACACGAACTCGATGCGCCCTTCCCCACGTTCGGGAAAGACGCCCTGAACAGCTCCCAGGGGGCGGTGCTGAAGGTGACGCAGGCCGCACGTGAACAGGGTCTGACGTTGCGCGAGGTGGCACTACGCTTCGCCACGCCGCGCGGGAACTTCGTCGGCACGCCCGAACAAATCGCGGACAAATTCGAACTTTGGTTGAACTCTGGTGGGTCAGACGGCTTCGTGATCGGCGAGTCACTGCCCGGGCAGTTCGAGCGCCTGGTCGAAACGGTGATCCCGATCTTGCAGGAGCGCGGTTCGTTCCGACGGGATTACGAAGGCTCGACGTTCCGAGAGAACCTCGGAATCGATGTGCCGGAGAACCGCTATACGCGCGCCAAGGGCGAACGCAGCGTCGCCTGATGCGCGAAGGCATTGGCGGAGCACACGGCCCGTGATCTCCGCCAATGCAGGTTCAACGAGCTTGCGTACTCGAGTGCTCGCCCTTAGTGTTCCCGCGTGGCTCACGAAGCGTTGATTGATCCGAAAGAGCTCGCTGCGCGCCTGGCGAACGAAGACCTGGTCGTTGCCGACTGCCGCTTCTCCCTCGCGGACCCGGGCTTGGGGCGTGCGCAATACGAACTGGCGCACGTGCCAGGGGCGTACTTCTTCGACCTCGCGCGCGATCTCTCGGGCCCAGTGGCTCCGCACGGCGGGCGTCACCCGTTGCCCGAACCGAGCGATTTAGCTAGCCGCCTGGCGCAAGCCGGTGTTCGCACCGACTCACTCGTCGTGGCCTACGATGACTCGCGGTTCGGCTTCGCCGCGCGGCTTTGGTGGTTGCTCCGTTACCTCGGGCATCGCAACGTCCGCGTGCTCGATGGCGGCTTCAAGGCCTGGGTCTCCGCGGGATTACCGATCAGCGCAGAACTGCCAACTCCGCGCGCCGGCAGCTTCGTCCCGCGCCTCGACTCGTCGATGCTCGCCACGCGTGAGGAGGTCCTGGAACTGGTCCAAACGGGTGGCGGCGAGATCCACTTGCTCGACGCCCGCGAATCGAAGCGCTTCCGCGGGGAAGAAGAGCCGATCGACCCGGTGGCGGGTCGCATCCCCGGCGCCCGATCGTTCCCGTGGCAAGACTTCACTACGAGTGACGGTCGCGCGATCTCGGAGGCGGCCAATCGGGACCGCTGGGCCGCCCTCGAGCCGCAGCCTTCCATCTTGTACTGCGGCTCGGGGGTCACCGCGTGCGTCAACGCGCTCTCGCTCGAAGCCGCCGGCATTTCGAATGTTCGGCTGTACGCGGGGAGTTTCAGCGATTGGTGCTCGTATCCAGAGTTGCCGATCGCCGTGGGTAATGAATAAACCGCTCGGGGCAAAGGCTTGACGAGCGAGCGCGCCTATGTCTCTCATAGGAGACCAGCGTCCACGAGCCGTGGCGCCGCGAAAGGTCTTGCCTCGTGCTCAAGAGTCGCCTCGCCGTTTACTTCGTCGTCGCACTCAACGCCTGCGCGTCAGCCCCGTCCCCGGTCGAGAGTCCGGCCCCCTCCAAGCCAGTGTCGGCAAGTTCAGGTGCAGCCGCGCACGTGGCGAAGGCTCAGGAGCTTGCCGGTACCGATCTGACCGAACCGCTGGTGCTATGCAAAACCGTTGCCGAGGCAAGAGAAGCCGTGCTCGCAAGATCCAAGGGTGACACCAAGGTCGTCGTGACGCCGACGCGCTTGTTCGACAACCTATGGTTCGTCGGCAACCGCTTCGTCGGCGTGTTCGTGCTGAAGACGAGCGCGGGCTTGATTTTGTTCGACTCGCTGACCAGCACGGAAGAGGCCAAAACCGTACTCGAACCCGGGCTGAAGCAACTTGGTCTTTCGCCCGCGGACGTACGCCACGTCGTGGTGACACACGGGCACTTCGATCATTTTGGCGGAGCGGCTTACCTGCAAAAAACCTACGGTGCGCATATCCTGCTGAGTGTTGCCGACTGGCGGTTCATCGAACAGCAAACGAAGGCCCCGGGCGTCGCCGGGGGTGAGATCCCGGAACACGACATCGACGTGACCGATGGCCAAATCCTGACCCTCGGCGACACGAGCGTCAGTCTGTACCTCACGCCAGGGCACACCCCCGGCACGGTTTCGGCCATCCTACCCGTGAAAGAGGGGGGAAAAAGCTACAAATTGGCGTTGTTCGGCAGCGTGCTGTTCCCCGCTAACCGCGAACCGACGGAAAGCAATGGAGGGCTTGCGGTATATCAGCAATCCATCGCGCATTTCGACCAAGTGAGCTCGGAGGCGAAGGTCGACGGCATCCTGAACACCCACGCCTTCATCGACGGCACCGCGGAGCGCCTCGAACGAGCGCGTGTCCGCGCGGCGAGCACCCCGAATCCTTTCTTGATTGGGACTGCAAACGCCCATCGCTATCACGCCATCCTGCACGAATGCGTGAGCGCCGCGCTTTCTCGCTTGGACGAGACGAAACCGAACGAGACCAAACACGCTTCCAACTGAGCTTCGAATCAATGGCGGGGACCCGGGACGCCCGACCAACGAGTTGGTCGGGTGTCCACGTGTCATACGCCGTTGTTCTTGAACCAATGCCGCATGCGCCGGAACCCGTCGTCCGCCGCAGATTTACGATAGCTGGCACGATAGTCCGCGAAGAACGCGTGTGGCGCGTCGGGATGCACGTGAATCTGCGAATCGGAGTTCACGCGCTCGAGCTCGGACTGCGCCTTGCTCACGGTATCCAAGGGGATGCCGATATCTTCACCGCCGTAGAGCCCGAGCACGGGCGACTTGAGCGCGGCCAACACGTCGAGCGGAGAGCGCGGTTGCAGCGGGGTCGCTTCGCCGACCAGTCGCCCATACCAAGCGACTGCGGCTTTCACTCGTGGCTGGTGAGCCGCGTACAGCCACGTGATGCGTCCACCCCAGCAAAAGCCGGTTACCCCGACGCGATTGCCATCACCCCCTTGCTGCGCTGCAAACGTGAGCGTTGCGTCGAGATCCGAAAGCACATCTTCATCCGCAACTTTGCCCACGACCTCCCGGATGGCATCGACGCTCGCCAGCTTGGACACATCCCCGTGACGGAAGTAGAGCTCGGGAGCGATCACGTAGTAACCGAGCTTGGCGATGCGCCGCGCAACATCGCGAATGTGCTCGTGCACCCCGAAAATCTCTTGAATCAAAACGACAATCGGCAACGCACGCAACGCGATCGACACCGCGCGATAGGCGGGGATGTCGCCGCGTCCGGTTGGAACCGATACCGGCCCCGCAACTAAGCCGGTCGAGTCGGTGATGATCAGCGTGTCAGCCACGATCGGCTGAACCGCGCTCGCGAAGTCCTGAGCTTTCAAGCCATGGCTCATGTTCTCTATTCCCTTAATTGATTTGACGACGACCAATCATTCGAGCGGAAAACCCATTCGGGTCAGCGCCTCCCGCAAAACATGCCTACCGTTCAAGGCGGCGGCCGTGGCCAGACGCCGTGCCGAATTCCACGACCATCCGCCCTCGTGGTTCGCAAGCTGCTGAGTCGTGTAGAAGTGACGGCTGACGGCGTCGTATTGCTCCACCAAGCCGTGCTCGGATTCGGTCAAGCCGTATCGATCGCGATGCAGAACGACGGCCTGCGGCAGCCGGGGTTTGACGGCGGTAGCGGTGGCGGAATCAGGCCAACCGACGCACAGTCCGAATACGGCAAAGGCCTGAGCGGGCAAAGCGAGGATCTGTGCCACCCGCTCCGGGTGGTTGCGCAAGGCCCCGATATACACCGTTCCCAAGCCCAGTGACTCCGCGGCCACGACCGCGTTTTGTGCGGCTAGTGCCGCGTCGACTGCCGCCACGAGGAATGTTTCGAGGTAGTTCAAGCCATCGGTCTCGATTCCACGCGCTCGCGCCAGTTCTCGAGCTCGGTGCAGGTCCGCAATCCAAACCAAAAACAGCGGGCACTCTCGAACATGCGCTTGGTTGCCGGCAAGTTCGGAAAGTGCACGCCGATTCACCGCATCCTCGACGCTGACGACGCTCCACAACTGTAAGTTGGAAGAGCTCGCGGCAGACTGCGCCGCGGCGACGAGCAGCTCGAGCACGTGCGGCTCGAGCGCAGTGGGCAGGTAACGGCGCACCGAACGATGCGAGAGCAGCAATGCCAGCGTGTCGCTTCCGGCCGCAACCGCGGCGCCCGTCGCAGCGAGGGTCGACTCCTGCGCTTCCCGCTTCCCGTACCGTTGCTCGAGCAGCCACCTCACCTTCGGATCGACAGCACCCTGGAACTCGGGTCGAGCAAATATCTCACTGGTCGCGGAACTCACCAGGCTCTCTTATACTAGACACCTATCCTCCACAAGGACAGCGCGGTCTCCGCCTCAATCGAGCGTTCGCTGCTGTCGAAGCAGCAGCTCAGCCGCGACCTCCATTGCAGAAGACATGGCAACCGACAGCGAAGTCACTGCAAATTGGGAACGGAAATCGACCACCCCGTGACACGTCGCGGACATTGTCCACTTTACAAGACACACGCCCCCGAGCTACATGTGCCGAGGAATCGGGCTTTGCCTCGGGGGAAACCGCGGCACGTCGGGTGGCGCACGGTCACACGGCGAACTTGCATCTTCGAACTGGTGGACGGTAATTGGAAATGAAGGTCTACGCACTGCGAACGTTCCGCACGAAGCGGTTATCGACGAGTTTGCTGGTGGGTCTCGTGCTGACTCTTTTGAGCGGAACGGCTAGCGCTCAGACGCCGGCGCAACCCCCAGCGCCCGTGGAGGGCGCGGCTTCCGCTCCGCCTGCAGATGGTTTCGAACCGCCGCCCGCAAATGCCGAGCCGCCGGCTCCCCCGCCACCCGCCGAGCCTACGCCCGCCGAGCCTACGCCCGCCGAGCCTGCCCCGGCTGAGCCCGCGGCGACTGAACTTGCTGCCGCGACTGCCGCGACGACGCCCGGGGTCGAGGGTGCCGGACCAGTGAGGGCTGCGGACTCGAGCCAGGGCGCAAGCGACGATTCCGATGCCGCGTTGTCTGGCGTCGTCGTCACCGGTACCCGCCGCGCGACGCGCACTGAATTCGACTCGAGCGTGCCGATCGACGTCGTGTCGGCCGCCGACTTGGCCGCCTCACCGTCGCCCGACCTGAACGACAAGCTCGCGCAAACGGTGCCCTCGTTCAACGTGCAACGGCTGCCACTTGCCGACGGCGCCATCTTCAATCGCCCCGCGACGCTGCGTGGTCTCTCGCCCGACCAAACCCTCGTGTTGATCAACGGCAAGCGCCGGCACCGATCAGCGTATATCGATGTCACGACGCAGGGCTCGCAGGCCGTAGACTTGGCCGAAATTCCACTTGCCGCGATCGAGCGAGTCGAAGTTCTGCGAGATGGAGCTTCGGCGCAATACGGCTCGGACGCCATCGCGGGCGTGATCAACATCATCTTGAAAGACAAGCCGGGCGCGAGCGGCTACTTGCAGGGCAGCTTCTACCACGCCGGTGACGGCGCCTCGTACCTGGGCGGTGTCAATGCCGGCTGGGCGCTAGGCAAGCGGGGCAGCCTCAACTTGACGTTGGAAGGAGGCCAGGGTGACGCCACCTCGCGTAGCCGGCAGCGACCGAATGCGCAGGCGTTGATCGACGGCGGCAATACCTCGGTCAGAAGACCTGCCGTGCAGCGCTTTGGTCAACCGGATACGCGCAGCTTCATCGCCTTCGTCAACAGCAAGTACAAGTTGAGCGAGTCTTCCGAAGCGTATCTGTTCGGTAACTTCGGCTATCGTTGGGGAGAGAGCGACTTCAATTATCGAAGCCCGACTCAAGGAGCCGTGTTTACCTCCGCGCAGGCGCCCGACGTGTTCGCGGCGAACTTCGCGACCCTGCCCAAGCAGTATCAGGATTGGTACAACAACCCCGCGGTGCTGGCAGGCTATCCGGGTGGCTTCACCCCGCGCTTCTCGGGCACCAGCTTGGATGGCTCCGCCGTTGCGGGCGTACGCGGAGAAATCAGCCCCGAACTCACGTGGGATTTGAGTGCCCGGTACGGCTCGAACCACATTGGTTACTACATCCGGGACACGATCAATGCGTCGCAAGGGCCCACCTCACTCAAGGCCTTCAACACCGGCAGCAAGCAGCAAACCGAGTTGGGCACCAACCTGGATCTCAACTATTCACTCGCCGCAGGGCTACCCGAACCGATCAACATCGCATTCGGCGGTGAGGTTCGCCGTGAGTCTTACAAGGTCGGGCGAGGAGACCGCGATTCCTACACGATTGGCCCGTTGGGTGCGATCGGCCTTGCCGGCGGCTCCAACGGCTTCTTCGGCTCAGGACCGACCCAAGCGGGGAGCTGGGGGCGAAACAGCGTGGCTGGCTATGTGGATGTCGACGCGGACCTCACGAAGCGGCTCAACGTCGGTGCGGCCGGTCGCTTGGAGAACTACACAGACGCAGGCTCTGCCGCGACCGGTAAGGTCTCGTCGCGCCTGACCGTGATCGACCACTTCAACTTGCGTGGCGCGATCAGCACTGGCTTCCGAGCGCCCACGCCGGGCCAGCAGAACCTAACCAATACCAATCAATTCCCGAGTCCGGATGGGTCGACGATTCAAACGAACGGCACCATTCCGTCCACCAACGCCATCTCGGCGCTGAAAGGCGGGGTCCAGCTCAAGCCGGAGAAGTCGGTGAACATCAGCTTGGGCTTCGTCGCCCAACCGCTGAAGCAGCTCAGCTTTTCCGCGGACGTCTATCGCATCGACATCCGTGACCGGATTGGACTCTCCCAACGCTACACACTCACCCCGGAAGAACAGGCGGGGCTCGTCGCATCGGGGGTGGCCGCGGCGGATGGCCTGACCAGCTTCAACTTCTTCGTCAACGGCTACAAGACGCGCACGCAAGGTCTGGATCTGGTGCTCGCCTACGGCATCGACCTCACGCCGCGGAGTAAGCTGAATCTGACGGGAGCTGCCAACTTCAATCAGACGAAAGTTCAGAGCTTCGACGCAGGCGTGATCGATGCCCGACAGCGACAGTACTTGGAAGACCGCTTGCCGAAGCGCGTCGCCACGGTGTCCGCGGAGTACGTCTTGGGAACGGCGAGTGTCCTCGTCCGCGCTCGTGACTACGGGAGCTGGACAGAACCGTTCGATCCGACCACGGACATGAGTGGCAAGCTCATCTACAACCAAAAGTTCGGTGAAGAAGTATTCTTCGATCTCGCCGCGAGCTACGGATTCACGCCCAATCTCAAGCTCACGCTCGGGGCTGAAAACCTATTCAATAACTACCCCGATCGCGCCAAATTCCCGAATACCCTGGAAGCAGCCGCCGCCGGCGCGACCCCGAGCAACGGACGCATCTACCCAAGCCAACGTCCGTACGAGAGCGACGGCGCTCGCTACTACGGACGATTGAACTTCGCCTTTTGAGGAACGATGAAGACGGCAGACAACGACTCTCGTCCTTCACGGCGCCACTTCCTCACGCGCCTGGGGCATGCGGGTGGCGCCACGGCCGTCTACCACGCGATGACGGCGATGGGCCTCTTGGCGGCCGTGCCTGCGTATGCGGGCCCTCCGCAGCTCGCACCCAAGTCCGGCCACGGCACGCGTGTGGTCATCCTCGGCGCGGGCATCGCGGGCTTGGTCTCGGCCCTCGAACTGGGCAAGGCCGGCTACGACGTGACCGTGCTGGAGGCCCGAGCACGCCCCGGGGGGCGCGTGTTCACGGTTCGACGCGGCTCCGTGATCGAAGAGATCGACAGCCGCCAAGAGGTCAACTGGGACGACGACCCCGACTTGTACTTGGACGCCGGCGCCGCGCGACTCCCTCAACACCATCAAGGGATTTTGAGCTACGCGCGTGACTTCGGCGTGCGTCTGGAAGTACTCAGCAACGAGAACCGGAACGCACTGTTGCATCGCAAAGACGCGTTCTCCGGCAGGCCGCAGCGAAACCGGAGGGTAAACGCGGATGCGCGGGGGTTCGTGGCAGAACTCGCGGCAAAGGCGGTCGACCAAGCGCGCCTCGGCCGCCCCCTGACCATTGAGGACAAGGAAAAACTGCGCGCCTTTTTGAAAGACTTCGGCGCTTTGGACAAAGACTTCGTGTATCGCGGCTCAGCGCGCGCTGGATATCGCGAACCGCCAGGCGCTGGCAACGGCGCCGGCCAGAACCACGAACCTTTGGACATCGAGCAGTTGTTCACGGCGGGCTTCTGGAGCCAGCTTGCCGAAGCCTCCGAAGGCCCAACGCAGGCCGCCACCATGGTTCGACCGGTAGGTGGCATGTCGAAGATCGCCGAAGCCATTGCCCGCTCTGTGTCGAGTGTCGTTACGTACAATGCGGAAGTCACGCGTCTGCGGCGTCGCGGCGGTGGCGCGCGAGTCGAATGGAAGGATATCAATACTGGCAAGGCGTCCGCAATCGACGCCGACCATGTACTGGTCACCATTCAGCCGGGGCTCATCCCCTACCTCGACCATGATTTCACGCCCCGGGTCAAACAAGCGCTCGCCGCCCCCGAAAGCTCGCCTCTTGCCAAGGTTGGCTTTCAGGCAACGCGGCGCTTTTGGGAACTCGACGACCAAATCTACGGCGGAATTTCCTGGACCGATCATTCAATCACCCAAATTTGGTATCCCAGCCAGGGGATTCACTCGCCAAAGGGACTCTTGGTTGGCGCGTACGTGTTTCGAGACGGGGAAGACTTCGCACAGCTTTCACCCGCCGCTCGCGTCGAGCTCGCTCTCCAAGGCGGCGAAGTGTTGCATCCCCAGTATCGAAGGTACTTGGAGCAAGGGGTGGCCATCTCGTGGAGAAAGGTGAAGTTCTCCCATGGCGCCACGACTCACTGGAGTGATGAAACCCGCCGCACCGAATACCCAATCTTGCTCAAGCCAGACGGGCCATATCTTTTCGCAGGCGAATACCTCAGCTACATCAATGGCTGGCAAGAGGGCGCGCTGCGCTCGGCCCACTTCGCAATCGAGCAGATCGCAGCACTGCAACGTCAGAAACCTCACCCCGTTGTCAAAGGAAGAACTACGTGAAAAAACTAATCGCAAGTGTCGTCGCGTTGGCCATCTCGTTACCCGTCGTACTAGGAGCCGCACAGGTGCTGGATATCAAGCGAATCAAGGGCGTCGCCCAATCACCCATTCTGGCCGGGGTCGTGGTGCCCGCCGGCGCGAGTGTCTTCTACCTGAGCGGCCAAGTCCCCGCTGCGGTCGACAAGACCAAACCTGCCGAAAGCATCGAGGCCTATGGCGACACGAAGACTCAAGCCATCAGCGTGTTCACCAAGATCAAAGGGCTCCTGGCTGACCAGGGCCTCGCATTGAATGACGTCGTGAAGCTCACCGTTTACTTGGTGGGCGACCCGAAGAACGGCGGCAAGCTCGATTTCAAGGGCTTCTCCGAGGCCTATGCCCAATTCTTCGGAACGACCGCGCAGCCCAATATCGTGGCACGCACGACCGTCCAGGTGGCCGCCTTAGCGAACCCTGGCTTCTTGATCGAGGTAGAGGCAACGGCCGCAAAAGTCGCCCGCTGAGTGTCTAACCTCCATGCCGAGGCGAGTGAATGGCGCGCTGCTCATCTTGTTGGCGACCAGCGCGCCAGTGTCTGCACAGGTTTCCAAGCGGGCGCCGAACGCGCAGGTTTCGCCTTCGGTCCGCCAGTTTCACACGCAAATGCTGACCCTGGATACTCATCTGGACACCCCCGCCGTGTTCGGAGTGACGGGCTGGAGCATTCGAGACCGCCACGACTTCAGCCGCGACGCTAGCCAGGTCGATCTGCCGCGCCTGAAGGAAGGCGGCCTCGACGGGGGATTCTGGGCGATTTACACGCCGCACGGCCCGCGCACGCCGCGAGGCGATCGGGAGGCGAGGGATTTTGCCCTCCGGCGCGCGCTCCAGATCCGGGAGATGGTCGCCGCCAACTCCGACTCCTTCGATCTCGCACTCGAAGCAGACGACGCCCCGAGGATCGAGGACGCTCGCGACTACCCGAAGATTACCGCTCGATTGCTGGCCAAGGGCCTCTCGCTCGATGACGTGCAAAAGGTCTGGAGTGGAAATGTGCTTCGGGTGTTGAGAGCCGCCGAAGCGCACGCACGGCTCGGGCCCACTCCCGCGGCCTCTGCGCACAAATGAGGCCCAAGCGGGCCTTCGACGCTCAGCTCGGCAACGGCTGAGCGACCTGCCCGCCACGCTCCCAACCTCGATACAGCGAGGCGTATCGGCCGCGTAGCGCGAGCAGCTGCGCGTGGCTACCGAGCTCGGCTATTTTGCCGTCCGCGACGACGGCAATGCGATCGACCTGCTTCATGGTGGAGAGCCGATGCGCAATTAGGATTACCGTGCGATCTCGCATCAAGCTCTCCAGAGCCAAGTTGACCTCTCGCTCCGTACCCGGATCGAGACTCGACGTCGGCTCGTCTAGAATCAACACATCGGCCGCCACGAGCGCCACCCGAGCCAGTGCCACCAGCTGACGCTCGCCCGCCGACAGCAGCGCCCCGCGTTCGCCGACCGGCGCGGCCAGCCCACTTGGCTTGGCGTTGAATCGTTCAAACGCACCGATTCGACGCAGCGCTAAGCCGACCTCATCGTCACTCGCCTCTGGCCGCGCGGCGCGTACGTTATCGGCCACGCTGCCTTGAAATAAGTGCTCTTCCTGCGACACCATGACGATGCGTCGCCGCAGCGAGTGCAGCGACGCGCGTCGTAGGTCGACACCGCCGTAGCTGACCCGGCCGGAAGACGGATCGTACAGGCGTGCAATCAACTTGGCGAGGGTCGACTTTCCGGCGCCGGTCGGACCGACAAGAGCGAGCCGCTCGCCATGCTCCAGCTCGAGCATGACATTCGACAAGACTGGGGCGAGGCCAGGCGCATAACCGAAGCTGACCTGCTCCAGCGACAACGTTTGGCAGGGCTCGAGCGAGGCCGACCCCTCTTGCAAATCGATCGGCTCGTCGAGCAGCGCAAATAGCTTCTGCAACGCGGCCGCCGCCGACTGAATCGTGTTGAAAAGAAAGCTGAGCTGCTGCACTGGCTCGAACGCCATCAGCAGATACAAGGCGAACGCGCTCACGGTACCCAAGCTGGCTTGCCCGTGCAGGACCAACCAGCCGCCCCCGCCGATCGCCAGCGCAGTGCACGTGGCCGTAGTGAGTTCGACGATCGGCAAGTACCTGGCTTGAATCTCGACCGCGGCTAGGTTGGCGTTTAGCTGCGCTTGATTTTCCGCCAAGAAGCGATCGATCCGCGGCTGCTCTTGGCCGAACGCTTGCACCACTTTGGCGCCCGCCAGGTTCTCGATCAAGGTCGAGGTCGTGGCACTGACCCGCTCGCGCACCTCCAGGTACGCTGCGCGCGAGCGACGTTGAAAGGAGCGCGTGAGCAGCACCAAGATCGGCAACGGCAACAAGCTGAACAAGCTCAGCTTCCAGGATAGGAGCGACAAGAGCACGAGCAAGAAGCCGAGCGTCAAGATGCTCTGCACGAACTGCACGAGGCCCAATTGAATCAGGTCTTGCAGCGCATCGATGTCTGAGGTCAACCGTGACACGAGTCGGCCGCGCTTGTGCCGGTCGAAGTAGCGCACCGACATCGACAGCAAGTGAGCGAACACGTCGTTTCGCAAGTCACGCACGAAGCGCTCGCCGACGAGCCCCGTGAGGCGCGTGTGCGAGCGGCTCATGACCACGGACGCGAGCGCCAGAGTAAGGAACACCGCACTCGCCTTGCGGATCACCGACAGATCGGGCTGACCATCACGCAGGCCGTGGTCCACCGCGTAGCGCAAGATCCAAGGCCCGGAAAGCGCGCACAGCGTCGTGCATACCAGCAGCAGCACGGCCAGCGCCGCATGCGGCCAGGAACGCGAGAGTAGCTTCAGCGCGCGCAGCAAAATGGCCGGGCGAGGCGGGTTAGACATCGGTTTGTCCCAAGGCGAGCGCGGCGGGCAGCTGGTCGAGCTCGGACTCGCGGGCCGAGGCCAAAACATTTCTGTAGCTCGCGTTCTGCTCGAGCAACTCTCGATGACTGCCCGAAGCGACGATCCGCCCTTGATCGAGCAAGAGCACGCGATCGGCGAGTTCGAGCGTCGAGGCGCGATGCGCGATCAGGATTGTCGTTCGGCCACGTAGAACGCCGGCCAGCGCTTCGCGGATCTCGTCCTCTTTTGCGGCATCGACGGCGTTCGTCGCCGCGTCGAGCACCAGTACTCGCGGATTCGTGAGTAACGCCCGCGCCAGCGCGATACGCTGCCGTTGTCCCCCGGATAGGCTCAAGCCGCGCTCACCGACGACGCTATCGTAAGCTGACTCTTGCTCCACGATGAAATCATGGGCACCCGCGGCGCGCGCGGCACGTTCGACATCGCCGTTGGTTGCCAGTGGGGCTCCGAACGCGATGTTCTCGCGAATCGAGCCGCTGAACAGCAGCGCATCTTCGAACACCATGCCGACATGGGCTCGCAGTTCGCCCAGCCGCATCTCACGTACGTCGACGCCATCCAGCAAGACGCGACCGTGCCCAACGTCGTAGAATCGAGCAATTAGCGCGGTCAGCGTCGTTTTTCCGGATCCCGTGCCGCCAACCAGCGCCACGGTCTCACCGGCACGGATATGCAAGTCGAGGTCGCGCAGCAGCGGTTGCCCTCCCTCATACGAGAAATGCACCGATTCGAAACGAACGTCGCCCCCGCCCGGCGGACTGAGCGCCGCGCGTCGTGCCTGGTTCATTCCGGTTGCCGGGCGCGCGGTCGGTACGGTCGCCGGCTCGCTGATCGTTGGCCTCAGCGCCAATAGGCTTTGAATCAGGCCCGCCGATACGCTCGCGCGTTGAAACTGCGCGACGGTAATACCAGTGATGCGCAGCGGTCCGACGAGCATCAACAGGTAATAGTTGAACTGAACGAGCTGCCCGACGGTCATGGTCCCGGCCGCCACTCGTTGACCACCGAACCACAACACACCGATGAGCCCGAAAGCCGGCAGAAATTCGATGAGCGGCATGAATGCCGAGCGCGTGTCGTTGAGACGCAACGCCGCTTCGAAGGAGCGCGCGGTCTGCGCTTTGACCCGCGCACGCTCGACGCTCTCTAGGCCCAAGCCCTTGATCGCCCGAATTCCCGAGATCCCCTCTTGGATCATGCTCGCCAAACTGCCGACCGATTGCTGGAGTGCTTGCGCGCGCGGGCCGAGTTGCGCCGTGAAGGCACGTGCGACCAAGAAGATCAGCAGCGCTGGCGCCAGGGCCACGAACGCCAAGGCTAGATCGATGTGCACCAGCAGCACACTGGAGCCGACCAGCATGACCGCGTTCGACACGGTCATCGGCACACTGGCGAACGGTTGTTGGATCTGCTGCAAATCGGAAGCACAGCGCGAAACGAGTTGACCCGCCGGCGTCCGCGCATGAAACGCCAAGTCGAGCCGCAACAGGTGCACGAACAAGCGCGCGCGCAGATGCGTCTCCACCCGCGCCGCGAGCGAGATCGCGAAGTATCGTCGAAACCCGGCGAGTCCCGCCTGAACGATGCCCACTAGTAGCAAGCCGGCCACCACCGCCGTGAGCTGGCGATTGTCACGCGCGCGAATCCCGAGGTCGATGCCACGCCGCACCAACACGGGAGCCGTGAGCTTCGTGACGCTCCAGGCTACACCCGCGAGCACCCCCAGAAGCGCGGGGCGGCGCTGCGCGTGCAGCACGCTCAAAAGCAAGTCGATCCCCGAGCGCTTGGCGGTAGATGGCGAAAGCGCCACGCTGGCAGATGAAACGGTCATATCAAGGCACCCACGGGGTCGGCTCGGCACGCGTTCAGCGCGGGAAATGGCAGGCGACGGTGCGCCCCGCTTCGAGCTCGCGCAGTTTCGGCACTTCCGAGCGACAGCGTTCGGTCGCGGCCGGGCAACGCGGGTGAAAATGGCAGCCCGAAGGGGGTGAGGTTGGCGACGGCAACTCACCAATGGGCGCGGTAAATTCACGACGCCGCGTCGGGTCGGGGATCGGGCTAGAAGCGAGCAGCGCATGGCTGTAGTGGTGCGCCGGGCGTACGAACAACTCCTCGGCGGGCGCAACCTCCACTAGGCGGCCGAGATACATCACGCCCACGCGATCGGAAACGTGCCGCACGAGGTGAAGCCCGTGTCCGATGAACACACACGTCAGACCAAGCCTTTCTCGCAGGTCCATGAACAGGTTGATGATCTGCGCTTGCACCGAGAGATCCAAGGCCGACACCGCCTCGTCCGCGAGAATGAACTTTGGACGCAGCGCGACGGCTCGGGCAATGCCGATCCGTTGGCGCTGACCACCGGAGAACTCGTGCGCGTAGCGGGTGCGATAGGACGGCTGCAAACCGACCATGGTCAGCAGCTCTTCCACCTGGCCACGCAACGCGGCGCGGTCGAGCTTTCCGTGGGCGAGAAGCGGCTCTGCGATGACATCACCGACGGTCCAGCGCGGATCGATCGAGCCATAGGGGTCCTGAAAGATCATCTGCATCTCGCGGTTGATACGCTTCCGCTCGGCGCGATTCCTACCGAGCAGTGGCCTTCCCCGGAAGCGGATCTCTCCGCTGGTGGGGTTATCCAGCTGCAATAGCAGTCGCCCCAAAGTCGACTTACCGCACCCGGACTCACCGACGAGGCCGAAGGTTTCGCCCGCCCGTACGGCCAGCGAAACGTCATCCAATGCGCGCACGGCCAGGCGCGCCCCAAACAAGCCTCTCCGAGTCTCGAAATGCTTAGTCAGGTGGAGCGCCTCCACCAACGGACCGGCCGCGGTCGGAGAGCTCGCAACGGGAACGACCCCGCTCGGGGGATTCGATGCGATCGGCAGCCGAACGCGCTCGATCGCTCTCGTTTCGAACGGGTGCCAGCAAGAGACGTCGCGCCCGCCAATGTCATCGAGCGTAGGTGCCTCGCGGCTGCATTGCTCACTGGCTACAGAGCAGCGCGGGTGGAAACGGCAACCGCTGGGCATCTCATCCAAGCGAGGCATCGAACCGGGGATGGCCGCCAGCCGAGTACCCCGCGGTTCGTCAACCGGTAGGACCGCCGATTGCAGCAGTCCGCGAGTGTAAGGGTGAGCGGGCTTCGCGAACAGCTCCGCCACGGACGCGCGCTCCGCAATTCGGCCCGCATACATCACGACCACGCGATCTGCCATCTCCGCCGCGACGCCGAGGTCGTGGGTGATGAGCAGAATGGCCATACCCTCCTCACGCTGAAGCTCTTTGAGTAAAGCCAAAATCTGCGCTTGGATCGTCACGTCAAGTGCAGTGGTCGGCTCATCTGCGATCAGCAAGTCCGGTTTGCAGGCGAGCGCCATTGCGATCATCGCTCGCTGCCGCATGCCTCCCGAGAGCTCTTGTGGGATCTGCCGCATCCGCAGGGCCGCGTCTTGAATGTGCACGCGTTCGAGTAGCCGCAGCGCGCGTTGCCAAGCCTCAGCACGACTGATGCGCTCGTGACGGAGGATGGTCTCGACGATCTGATCGCCAATGCTGAAGACCGGGTCGAACGCCGTCATCGGCTCCTGGAAGATCATCGCGATACGCTGGCCGCGCAGCTTGTCGAGCTCGGCGCGCGACATATCGACCAGTCCTCGTCCGTCGAAGACGATCTCTCCGGCGACTATCCTTCCGTGGCGATGGACCTCGAGTCGAAGCAACGACAGCGCCGTGACCGTCTTACCGCACCCGGACTCGCCGACGAGGCACACGGTTTCACCGTGACCGACGTCGAACGAGGCATTGTCGACGGCACCCATCGGCGTCTTGACGCCGCCGAAGTTGATCGCGAGGCGATCGACGCGCAGTAGCGGAGGCGCTCCCGCGGCGGATCTACGAGGCAGAACGGGCTCGACGCTAGACAGACTCATGCTCACTCGTATCCGTCAGCGAGGTGCGCTGCGTGGGTCGAAGTGTCTGCGCAGCGCATCACCCAGCAGATTGATCGAGACGACCAAGGAGGTGATGGCGAGGCCGGGAAAAGTGACCGTCCACCAAGCAACCGTCAAATAGCCGCGGCCTTGGGTGAGCAAGAAGCCCCAATCCGGGCGTTCGTCATTGACCCCCAAGCCGAGGAAGCTCAATCCGGACCCGATCAAAATCGAAGTGCCCACCCCGAGCGTCGCCAAGACCAAGATTTGAGCCGAGCAATGCGGGAGAATGTGCCGGCGCAGAATCGAGAAATGAGACGCCCCGGCCGAGCGCGAGGCTTCGATGAAGGGTCGGCCACGCACCGAGAGCGCCTGACCGCGGAGCACGCGCGCGTACCTGGGGATGGTCGTGATGCTGATCGCGAAGATGGTGTTGGTGAGACTAGGGCCAAGCACCGTAGACAGCGCGATCGCGAGCAAAATGTTCGGAATCGATAGCCAGATGTCGATGAATCGCATCAGCGCGGTGTCGACCCACCCCCCCGCATAGCCAGCCGTCAAGCCAATCGCGACCCCGACACTGCAGCTGATCAGCACGGCAAAGATGCCAATCAGGACCGACTGACGCGCGCCGTAGACCACCAACGAAAAGACGTCACGACCGAACTGATCCGTGCCGAACCAATGAGCCTGGCTCGGGTGGCTCAAGATCGCTTCCGTCTGCATATCGGTGGGCAAGTAGGGGGCGATGGCACCGGGGAAGGCGGCGCACAGCCCAACGAACAGCAGCATCAGGAGCGACGCGAAGACGAGCAAGTCCCCGGCGCGCACACGGCTCGGCCAGCCGGCGCGCAGGGTGGTCTCGGGTCGGTTTTTCGGCGCACCCGGTGCGCTGCTGAATCGTCGCGCGGGGGGCAAGCTGATTGACGGGGCCCGCGTGGGAGCGTCGAACAACACGTCCGAAATCGCTCTTGCCGCTACGCTCGAGAGTTTTCCAACGGCAGACTTCATCGCGTTCCTTTCGAAGTGACGAGGCGGGTGCGTGGGTCGACCAACGTGTACGACAGGTCGACCAGGAGGTTGACCGCCACGTAGGCCACCGATGCCAGCAAAATGGCGCCTTGAACCACGGGAATGTCTTTCTGACCGATGGCCTCGACGGTGGTACGCCCAATGCCTTGTCGAGCGAACAGCGTCTCGATGATCACGGCGTTCGACAGCGACTCGCCAATCATCACCCCGAGCAGGGTGATCGTAGAAGTTAGGGCGTTGCGCAGCACGTGCACGAAAAAGATACGGCGCTCCCCCAAGCCCTTCGCACGCAGGGTTGTCACGTACGGCTCGTGTAGGCCATCGAGCATGCCATCTCGAACCATGCGTTGCAGCGGCACACTGAGCCAGATGCCGAGCGTCACCACCGGTAGCACGGAGGGCAGTAGGCCGCCGTTGCCGATCACCGGCAGCCAGCCAAGTTGTACCGAGAACACCAAGATCAGCAGCATGCCCAGCCAGAACGTGGGCATCGAATGGACAAACAACGACACGGACTGGATCGCTTGATCGAGCCCGCGACCGCGATACAGCACCGAGAGTACGCCCAGCGTGATCCCGAGCGCGACGGCGACCGTGCAAGCCGAGAACGTCAATACCAGAGTCGACGGCAGTTGCGCGGCCAATCGGCGAAATACGGGTTCGCGGGTGGTGTAGGACGTCCCGAGATCTCCCTGCACGACTCCCGCGAGGTAGGATCGATACTGCGAGCCGAGCGAGCGATCCGTGCCCAACTTGACGCGCAACTGTTGCACCGTCTCCGGGCTGGCGTCTTCTCCGGCAATCAGCAACGCCGAGTCCCCGGGCAGCCAATTCAAAACCAGAAAGATCAGCGTCACCGCGCCGAAAACGACGCCCAGTGATACCGCGAAGCGCTCTAGGACACGGCGTAGCATTGCTTATCGGAGCCACGTGTCGTTGAACACGGGGAAGCCGTGGGTATCGATGACGATGTCTTGAACTTCGTTGGCAGCGGCCACCGAATAGATCAGCACATAGATAGGAACCGAGTAAGATTTGTCGGCAATCAGACGCTGCGCTTGGGCGTAGAGCTTCACGCGCTCTTCCGGCTGCAGTGTCTCCGAAGCGCTCTGAAGCAGCCGGTTCAGCTCAGGGTCCGTGCCTTTGAAGGCGGAGAGCAGCGATCGCTTGTCGGATGCGTAGATACGACGTAACACGTCCGGGTCGGGAGCAAACAGGCTGCCTCCCACTAAGTCGAAGGCACCAGCGCTCGACTTCTCCAGGTACGTCCCAGTCGGCACCGTGTCGATCTTCAGATCGAAGCCCGCATCACGCAGTTGGCGGCGAAATATCGTCAGCAAGTCGAGGCGCTTCTCGCGATTTCCTTGCGTGTCGAGGAACGAAATCGTGAGCCGCTTGCCGTCCTTGACGCGGATGCCGTCAGCGCCGACTTTCCAACCGAGTTCATCGAGCGTGCGCGTGGCCGCCGCGCGATCCGTCTTCCAAGCCCCTTCGAGCGATTTGTCGTAGCCGAACATCGACGGAGACAAGGGCGCCCAGGCGCGCGCCGCGGTGCCGAGATAAATCGCCTTCACGGCGCCGTCGACGTCCAAGGAGAGCTTGAACGCTTCACGGATTCGCAAGTCCTTCCATGGCTCGCGCTCGGCATTCAGATAGAGCGAATAGTTGTGGTTCAGCAGCTCGTGCTCCACCAAGTGAAACTTGGACGAGCTACGCAACGTGACCAAATTCTGCGGCGGGATGAGATCGACCGCGCCCGCCTGACCGTTCTCGAGCACGGCCACTCGAGTTGCTTCCTCGGGGACGTTCTTGAACGTCAGACGCTCGAGCCGCGCCGGCCCATCATGCGAGATGCCAGCCGCGCCCCAGTGGTAGTCCGCGTTTCGCTCGAGCGCGATCTCCGTGCCGGGGCTCATCGACTTGAACTTGAATGGCCCACTGCCGACTGGATGCAACGGAAACTCATCGCCGTACTTGGCGGCGGCCGTTGGTGAAACGATGCCCAAACTCGGCTTCGATAGATTTGCCAGAAACGGTGCGTAGGGCCGAACGAATTGCACCTGGACCGTGAAGTCATCGACGACCCGGCTCGATTCGTAGCCGCCGATGTCGGCCAGCGCATAGAAAGCGTTCTTCGGCTCCTTGATTCGGTCCAGGTTGAACTTGACCGCGGCCGCGTCGAAGCGCGTGCCATCGTGGAACTTCACGTCGTCGCGTAGATGAAACGTGTAGCCGAGGCCGTCTCCCGAGATCTCCCAGCTCTTGGCCAGCCATGGCCCAATACGATTTCCGGGCAGCAACACGACGAGGCTATCGAAAATGGAGCGGATGATGCGCGCGTGAGGCGCAAACGCGGTCTTGTGCGGATCGAGCGCAAATTGCGTCTGTGCCGTACCGTCGAATGCGAACACCAGCTCACCACCCACACGCGGTGCCGATTGCTGGAGAGTGGAGGATTCACGAGCCCTGGCCTCACCGCTGTGTTTGCTGCACGCGGTCAGTCCTAGGCCAAGGACCAGAGTCAAAACGCAACGACGTAGCCGTGCCTCGAGTCGCATCTCGAATCGTTTTTAGCCGCCGCCGCCCGCCCAGTCTATTAAAATAGACACAAGAGCAATCGTCGCCCTAGTGCGTCCGAGTGAAAGACAACCGGGCACGGGGGCCAGCGCCACATTCGCTCAGTATCATCGAATGGTGGTGGATAACCCTGCCCAACCCCATGAATCCCAGCCCAAACCGCCACTCCTCGTCCTTCGAAGAAGACGTCTATCACACAAGACATTCGTCCTTGACATTGGATTGCGGCGCCGCTCATACTTCACGGGGTTGGATGTACGACCCGTTGCTCCGGACTCGTCTCGTGAGACCGGAACGAGTCGTCGAATCGGACAGGAAAGT
>Ga0247740_1000461_pt1 | contig 19813 bp, 18 predicted proteins | sample UWRJL148409B2_FD_180942 | JGI IMG/M metagenome (GOLD analysis project Ga0247740, IMG submission 180942) | Plant litter microbial communities from Arlington Agricultural Research Station in Wisconsin, United States - UWRJ-L148-409B-2 | ecosystem: Environmental > Terrestrial > Plant litter >...
CCGGGCTCCTGCGTAGCTGGGCGAATCCTGCGCCCCCGCCGCCCCCGCCCGCTCCCCCGCCGCCCATCCCGCTGGGGCCGGTCCCGCTCAACCCCCGAGGCCCCGAGCCGGTCGGCTTCAAGGCACACCCCGCGATGACTTCGATGGAAGTCATTCATGCGCAGCTGCAGCGAGGGGCGCGCATGGCCTTCCTCGATGCGCGCGCGCCCTCGGACTACATTCGTCAGCACATCGCGGGAGCGGTCAGCGTGCCCTTTTACGAGCCGGAACCGTACTTCGCCAAGCTGCCCAAAAATTCCTGGTTGGTCTGCTACTGCGGTTGCCCACATGCGGAATCGGGCACGCTCGCCGCTAAGCTACTGGCAGCTGGGTTCAAGAAGGTGACCGTGCTCGACGAAGGGCTCGGCGCATGGGTTGGAAAAAAGTATCCGATGACTAGCGGCGAAAAACCCTGACTTTCGCCGCCATCAGCTGAGCCGCCAGGCGTCTCAGTTTGAAAAATGCCCTAGATTAGGCGAGTTTTTCGCGCGTTCTAGTTGCTAGCTCAGGCTCGCCGGGGCTGCCTCACGAGCTGTCGGCTGTGGCGAATATGCGTTACGCGGCCTGATTCCGCTGCTGTTGCTATTCGCCGCACTGCGGAATTTGGGAGAGCGACCGTTCAAGGAGTCCATGGCTCTCGGAATACAGCGCGACCTGTCGGCAGAGCGTGTCGCTGGCCCTGGACGGTCTTCTTCGGTCGATGTGCGCACCCTGCATTCCGAGACCAAGGTGCTGCTCGTCGATGACGACGCGGCCGTACGCAACGCGCTCCGCCGCGTGCTCGAGCACCGCGGCTATCGGGTCTTCCCCTGCAGCAGCGGCGGTGAGGCGTTGGAGCACCTGGCCAACGGCGGCTTCGACGCCATGGTCAGCGACGTACGCATGCCCGGCATGAGCGGACTCAAACTGCTGCGGGCGGTGCGCGAGCACGATCTCGACTTGCCGGTAATCCTGGTGACGGGCAACCCGGATCTCGCCAGCGCGACCGAGGCCGTCGAGTACGGAGCGTTCCAATACCTGATCAAGCCGGTTCAGAGCGACCGCTTGGACGAAGCCGTCGATCGCGCTGCGGCCGTCGGCCGCATGGCGCGCGTCAAGCGCGAGTACGTCGAGGAGTATGGCAGCTCGACGTTTCGGGTCGGCGATCGCGCGGGCATCAGCGCCACGCTTGATCGCGCCTTCGAGACCTTGTGGGTCGCCTACCAGCCGATCATGCACGCGCGCGACGGGCAGCTGTTCGCGTACGAGGCGCTGATGCGCAGTGACGAGCCCGATCTGCCGAACCCCCAGGCCGTGCTCAAGGCGGCGGAGCGCGTCGATCGTTTGCATGACTTGGGCAAGACCATGCGCCGGCTGACCGCGATCGACTTAGCCGCGACGCAGCACTCGATTTTCTTCGTCAATTTGCATCCGGAAGATCTGATCGACGAAGCCTTGTTCGAGGCCGGCGCGCCGCTCACGCCGTTTGCGAACCGCGTAGTGCTCGAGATCACCGAGCGCGCTTCGCTCGAACACATCGTTAGCCTGCGCGACCGGGTGGCGCGCTTACGTGCGTTGGGCTTTCGCATCGCGCTGGACGACCTCGGCGCTGGCTACGCTGGTTTGACCAGCTTCACCCAGCTGGAGCCGGAGTTCGTGAAGCTCGATATGGAGCTCATTCGTGGCATTCATCAGAACGACATGAAGCGCAAGATCGTGCGCTCGATGGTCGAGCTGTGCCACGACATGGGGAAATCGATCATTGCGGAAGGCGTGGAAGTAGCCGAAGAAATGCAGGTGCTCGTGGATCTGAAATGTGACTTGCTGCAAGGCTACTTACTGGGCAGGCCTGCCAAGGGCACGCCCAGCCTGCCCCCGAGCAGGGTGTTCGCCCACGGGACATGAGCCAAGCGAGCGGTCAGTTGCAGAACCAGCCGCCGCCGATACACACGCAAGCGCCGGCGGTGCCGTAGGCGCACTGACCATTGACTGCGCCGCAGCTCCCGCCGGGCGCGGGCTTGCTCGCGGGACAGCCGGGACTGAAACAATTCCACTTGCCGTTCTGGCAATTGCATTGATCACCCGCAGGGTAGGGACACTGCAGAGCTCCCGAGCAGGTCGCGGCGGCCACCGGGTGGGTGCTCGGGCACGCATCCCCACTGCCGGTGCAGCGCCAAACCGTGTTGTTTCCGAACTGTCGACAGCGACAACGCTCGCCGACATAGGAGCACGTCAGCGAGGTGTCAGCACACATCAAGTTGGTCGCGGGAGCCGCAGCGGGGCATGCCGCATTGTTGCCGCCGCCCACACCTCCGCTGGAGATGCCACCGCTGCCGGCGGTGGTCGCACCGGCCTCGCCCGCGCTGCCGCCTGCCGAGAAGCCGCCGCTGCCGTTGCCGCCCCCGCCTTCGCTCGGCGCGCCGGCATCACCGAAGCCCCCGAACGAACCGCTGCTACCCGACGAGCCGCCCGCAGTGGGACTGCCGCTCGAGCCGCTGCTGCCCGTTGAGCCGCCCACGGTCGAGCTGCCGCCAGTGGCAAACGCGCCTGCCTCTCCGATGATACCGGGCTCGCCACCGCTGGTGAATCCAGACGAACCCCGGCCGCCGCTTCCGAGCCCGCCGTTGCCAGCGATGACGGCGCGCCCGCCTGCGCCGAAGTCTGGCCCGCCGCCTCCGCTGAACGACGCCTCGCCCGCGCTGACGCCAGGCAAGTAGAGGTCATCCGAGCTGCGCGAGCCGCAACCGACCGCGAGGCTCGCGAAACCACTGATAAGCAAGGCGCCGCACACGAAAAGCCGCTTCATCCATACTCCGTGGGCCTCCGCTCGGGAGGCGCAAAGCACTACGAAGAAGCAAGTACCTCACCGCCGGGTCGCGCAGGCAAGCGCGATCTGCGTTGCGCTTTATTGCGGCACTGCGCCGGGCAGACACAAACCCGTGAGGGTGTTGCACGTGTTGCCCGCGGCGCAATCGACGGGGCCCGCACACGGAAACGCGCACTTCTGGAATTGCACGTTGCAGCGCGCGAGGCCACAGGAGGCGTCGCTCGTACAGGGCAACGCGAACGGACCCGGTGTCGCCATCGTCCCGACGGGAGCCGCCGCCGCGGGCGCCGTTACGGCGGGCGCCGGAGTTGCCGTGGTAACCGCGGGTTGTGGCTGGGCGACCGTAGGTGTGGGCGTGGGCGCGACGTAAGGCGCGGGCGCGGCAGCCGGTTCGCTCTCCTTGGCGCAGCCAGTGACGACCGAGACCACTCCGGCGAGGGCGATGAGAGACTTGCGAAGCATCGACTTTTCTCTTTCCGCGCCGCATCGGGCGCTTGTCCAACAGGTTGCGCGTCGTCGCACGACGCATCGCATCCTAGCCGCGACTCACGCACCCCGGTTCAAAAAAGACGTGTGTGATTGTTGCGGCGGGACCGGAGCGAGCGCTACCGCGCTTGGCCCAAGTCTTCTTCCCGCGCCAGCTTGTCAGGTGTATGTCAGCTTTGCATGCAGCGCACCGAGCGGCTCTTCGCACTCACCGAGTACCTGCGCGGGCGACGCACGGGCGTAACGGCGGAAGCTCTCGCCGAGCGCTTCGGCGTCACGTTGCGCACCATCTACCGAGATCTCGACACGCTGCGTGCGGCGGCGCTCCCGCTCTCGGCCGAGCGTGGTCGAGGCGGCGGCTACGCGCTCGACCGCAGCTACAGTCTGCCGCCCGTGAATTTTACCGCACGCGAGGCGGCATTGCTGGTCGCGTTGGGACGCTTTGCGATCGAGATGCGCTTGCTGCCGTTCGCCGAAACACTCGACTCGGCGTTGGACAAAGTGCGTGCAGCGTTGTCCACCTCGGCGCAGCGCGAGTTGCTGACGCGGCTCTCCGAGTTGTCGTTTCACGGTGTGCCAGGCATGCCGACGAAGAAGCCCGTGCGTAGCGCGCTCGAACGCGCTTGGTTCGAGCAATGTCCGCTGCGCATCGTGTACGTCGACAGTAACTTCGTGCAAGCCACGCGCACGATCCGGATCGTCGGTGTGCTGATGGAGCGGCGTGAAACGCGCCTCGACGCGGTCGACGTGGACAGCGGTGAACGCCGCCATTTCCGGCTCGATCGCATCGAACAAGCGGAGGTCTTGCGCAACGAGCCGGCTCCGGCCGCAGCCGTCGCTACTTCCGTTGGTAAGCGCCGGTGAACGGGTTCTGTTGGCAAGCGAAGCTGTCTCGCGTGTGCGCCGCGCCCGCGACGCGGATCTGACCGGTGAACGGATCGCTGTAGCAGCGAGCGGCGCGCGGCCGGTTGGTAGCGGGTGCCGCGGCTGCCGGCGGGGGTTTGTCGGCTGCGCGCGGCGCTGCGGCCGTGATCGGAGCGGCGCTCGGAGGCCCCTCCCGCAGATCCGGATTGAGCACCAACGGTACGATCGTAGCCGAGGGTTGCGGGACCACGGCGCCGTGATTCGGCGTGGGCACCGCATCGGCGCTCGACTTTTTCCGGAGCAGCAGCACGAGCACGACCACGGCCATCGCGATTGCCACCCCGAGCCCGATCACTAGGGGCAGCAGCGCCGGCGACTTCTGGGGCGCAGCGCGCGCGGTGACGGCCTGCGCCACTTGGCGCCCGCTGAATAGCAGCGTCGGCGGATCCATGGGCAACGTCGCCTCGGGGCCGTTCGCTTTCGGCGCGGTGAGCATTACGGCCGGCGCGCGCCCCGCAATCACGTCCGCCAAACTGGTCGCCAGCTCCTGCGCAGAGGCGAAGCGCAAGAGCGGATCACGATTGGCCCCTTTGGCGAACCACTCGTCGAAGCCCGCCAGATACAAGCCCTGCTGTGAGGGCGTGACGATAGGGCGCGCGCAGATGTTGAGCAGCAGCTCGCCGTAAGTTTCGCCATCGAAGGGCCGCGTCCCGGTCAGGCACTCACACGCGATCACCGCCAAGGACCACAGATCGGAACGGTGATCGAGCGCCTTCTTGCCTTCGACCTGCTCGGGACTCATGTAATACGGCGTGCCCATGGTGACACCGGTGCGCGTCTCCATCCCGCCAAAGCGCGGCCCGGTCGCCTTGGCGATGCCGAAGTCGAGCACTTTGGCCAGCTCCTGGTCGTCTTCACTCACCAAGAAGATGTTGTCGGGCTTGAGATCGCGATGCACGATACCCGCCGCGTGCGCGCGTCCGATGGCGCGCGCCACCTGAGTAATCACCGTCAGCGCGCGCTCGGGCGCGAGTCTCTTCTCGCGCTCCAAGCAGTCGGCCAAAGATTGCCCTTGCAAGAGCTCCATGACCAAAAACGGCGTGCTCTCGTGCACGCCGTAATCCAACACTTGCACGACGTGCGCGCTGCGCAGGGACGCGGCCGCTTGCGCCTCGCGCTTGAAGCGTTCGGCGCCCTCAACCGTCGCGGCGATGGCTGGATCCATCAGCTTGACCGCGACCCAGGAATTGAGCGCCAAGTGTTCGGCCAACCAAACCGAGCCCATGCCGCCCTTGCCGAGCTGCTTGTCGAGTCGATAACGTCCGGCCAGAACCTGCGTTTCCAAGAGCCAACAGTGTACGACCAATGCCTGCGCATTGACCAGGCGCGCGGGCGCTTAGCGCTTGACCAGGCCCCGCGCGCCTCCGTACGCTCGCCGAATGCTTCGATTTTCGCGCATGGCACGTGGTCTTCGCGCGGCGCTCGGGCTTTCCGTATTGCTCGCCGCGTTTGCCGTCACCTCGTGCGGTGGCTGGCGACAGCAGCCACCGCACGACGTCGCAGGGCTGAGCGATCCGAACGCGAGTTACGCCGTGGTGCTCGATACCCTGAAGAGTGAGAAGTACGCCATCCTCGAACAGGATGCCGCCGCGCACGTGGTGCGCGTTCGGAGTCACGTAGACGAAAGCAGCAAGCACGTCAGTGTCATTTTGCTGCGCGTCGATGGCGGCGCCGTACACTTGTCGGCCACGGGTCACCTAGTTCGTCGCGACGGCACGACGCACCGCGCGCTGAACGCCGAGCTTGCCGATTTGCACCGGTCATTGCAGAAGAATCTCGGCCAGGCGGGCAATGGTGCACACGCCGTCGCCACGAAGCCGCCCGTGCCACCGAGCTCTGCCGCCCCTTCGGGGGCGCTGCCCGTCGCGTGGAGCGAACCCGCCTACGACCCGAGCGTGTGGGGGCGAGGCAATTTCACGTGCCTGCCCGTCAAGCTGGCGAATGAAGAGCAAACTCAGCTCTCGCTCAAGCTCTCGAATGGCGAAAATGCCGACGTGCTGCTCTCTCTCGCCCATGCGCCGGAGCTGTGCCGTTCGCCCGCTTCGTGCAAGTTGCCGGGTGGTTGCCCCGCGCTCGGTATGGCGGATGCCGACAAGGTGTCACGCTTGGCCAGTCGCTTGTCGAAGCACGAGATCGGCCCGCTCGCTACGTTGTTTCTGCGCGGCCAAGCGATCGCCACGATCGACCTCAGCAAGCACGGATCGATCGCGCAAGCGATGGCCGACAAGCACTAGCTCCCATCGGACCGCGGAGCTGACTCAAGAGCCCCCCTAGCCATGTACGCGCCCTATTGGCTGCTGACGCACGAGCTGATTTCGATCGCGAGCAACCTGCTCGTGTTGTTTCTGGTCGCGTCATTGCTGCGCCAGCGGCGCGCGGTCGGCAACCTGATCGCGTGGCTTTTGGCGATCGTGCTGATTCCGTACTTCGGCATCCCGCTGTATCTGATTTTCGGCGGTCGCAAGCTGTCGCGGCGCATTCGCAGCAAACGCCGACTCGCCGCGAGCCAGCACGAATTCGCTCCGAGCAGCCTGCACGGCGTGCGCTGGTTGGACGACGGCGTGCTCGCCTTCGACGTCTTTTTGGCGGAGATCCGCGGCGCGCAGCGCTCGATTCGCATCGTCACGTTCGTGCTCGCCGACGATGACGCGGGCCGCCCGTTGGTCGAAGCCCTGATCGAGCGCGCAAAGCAGGGTCTGGAAGTGCGGCTCTTGATCGATGACCTCTTGCACTTTCACGTGCCGCGCGGCCTGCTGCGTGATTTGGTGGCGGCCGGCGCACGCGTGGAGCGCTTCATGCCGCTCTTGCACTGGCCATTCCGCGGGCACAGCAACTTGCGCAATCACCGCAAGATCGCCCTGTTCGACGGCGAGCGGGCGATTGTCGGGGGCATGAACTTGGGCCACGAGTACCTCGGCCCAACCCCCGACCCCAAGCGCTGGCGTGATCTTTCGTTGCTCGTCGAGGGAGCCGCGGTCGCCGAACTCGACGCCGTGTTCCGCGCGGACTGGGAGTTTGCCTGTCGCGAGCTACTCACTCCTGCGCAACCGCTCGCGCGCGGCCCGATTGAAGTGCGCGTGGTGCCGAGCGGTCCGGACGCTGCTAGCGATCCGATTTACGACGCCGATCTGACGGCCATCTTTCGCGCCGAGCGTCGGATTTGGATTGCGACCCCGTACTTCGTTCCCGACGAAGCGCTGCTGCGGGCGTTGATGATCGCCGTGCGGCGCGGGGTCGAAGTGCGCATCGTCACTCCGGAGCACTCCAACCACTCGCTGTCCGACTTCGCCTCGGGCTCGTGTCTGCGCGACCTGGCCGCGGCAGGGGTCGGCATCCAGCGCTTTCGCAGGATGCTGCACGCAAAGACGCTGCTCGTGGACGATTCCTGGTGCGTCGTCGGTTCCGCGAACTTCGACATGCGCAGTCTATTCTTGAACTACGAAATCGCGTTGTTCTTTTCGGGCCGGTCCGAAATCGAGCGGCTCGAGCAATGGTTCGAGGCGACCTTCGAGCACTGCAGCGTTGGGCCGCCTCGCGCGGGCATGCTGCGCTCCGCGCTCGATGACGTGGCGCGCTTGGTCGCACCGCAGCTCTGAACGGGCGACTTGGTGTACGATCGGGGCATGCCTTTTCAGGGGTTTGCCGACGCCAAAGCCAAATTCTTCGAGCAGCTGGCGAAGAACCAAGACAGAACCTGGTTTCAGGCTCACAAGGCCGAATTCGAAGCCGGCTGGCAAGCGCCGATGAAAGAACTGCTGGCCGAGGTGCGCGCCGGTGTCGACAGCGCGTATCGGCACTGCGATCTCGACGAGCCCAAGCAGTTCCGCATCTTCCGCGACGTGCGCTTCGGGAAGGACAAGTCACCCTATAAGACGCACGTCGGAGGGCTGATCCCGACCGCGCGCCGCGGGAAGGTCACCGAAGTGCCGATCGCGCTGTACGTTCATGTCGGACAGCCCAACTCGTTCGCCGCGGCCGGGCAGTACATGATGGACGCTCGTTCGCTCGAGCGCTATCGCGTCGCAGTGGCCGAAGACAAGAGTGGCAAAGAACTAACGAAGCTACTCGCGGCATTGGTCAAAAAAGGCTTCGTGGTGCGCTCACACGACTCCTACAAGCGTATGCCCAAGGGCTATGATGTCGACCATCCGCGGGCCGAGCACCTACTGCGCAAGGGGCTCACCGTTGGCTTCCCCGAGCTCCCCAAAGGGATTTTGGTCAAGCCGGAGCTCAGTCGCTGGCTCGTCACGCACGCCAAGCTCGCCGCGCCGCTCGTCGAGTGGCTGACGTTCGCCACCCACTGAGGTCGCGCAGGCGTCATTGGCGCGGACCGTCCAAGTGACAATCAGGTGACGAATCATTGACCGTCTGTGACGATTGCGTAAACTGATCGTGTCGGGATCAGGTTCCGACGCACGAAAGCAGGTGTCGATGCCCAATTCGCTTCAGGTTCTGTGCGCGCTCGCTCTGGCCGTTTGGGTGGTGGACGTGCGCTTCGCGCCGCCGCCGGTCTCCACGCAAATCGAGCCGGAGGTCGCTAGCTGCCACGACGGCCCGAGCGCTCAGGCGCCGGCCGGCAGTGATCTCGAACTCGTGGTCTGCGCGGCGCGCGGACGATAGCGACTCAGGCGGTTTCCGGCTGCGCGCTGCGGGTCCTCGCGCGCAGCCTCAGGTCCCGGTTCTTCTTGAAGTGGGCCACCACCCGCAACGCAAAGCCTACGACCAAGACCAAGCCGTAAGCGATCGGCTGCGTGTGGTCCGCCTTCACTCGCAGGTAAAAGTGGAGCACGCCCAAGATGCCGATTGGGTACGCCAGGCGATGGAGCTGTTGCCAGCGTCGAAAGCCGAGTCTTGCGAGCGAGCGCTTGGTGGACGTGAGCGCGAGCGGCACGAGCAGCACGAGCGCCGCGAAGCCCACGGCGATGAATGGCCGCTTCAATACGTCGCGCAGCACTGGCCCGAGGGCAAAGTTCTGATCCAGCACCAAGTACACGAGGAAGTGCAGCACGACGCTGAAGAACGCGCATAGGCCCAAGGTGCGACGCACCCGAAGCGGCCAGTTCCAATCCAACGCGATCTTGAGCGGCGTGCAGGAGAGCGACAGCACCAAGAAAAGCAGCGAAAGTAGCCCGATCTGGTTGAGCGCGGTGGCGATCGGATTGGCGCCGAGCCGTCCTTGCGCGAGGCGCCAGGCGATCGACGCGAACGGGATCAGCGCGCCGGTGATCGTCGCAGGCACGAGCCAAGGGAGCTTCGACCGGGCCACTCAGAAGTACCGCGCGAGGTCCATGCCGCGGTACAAGTCGGCGACCTGTTCGGCATAGCCGTTGAAGGGCAGGGTCTTGCGGCGCGAAAGTTCACCAATGCGACGCTCGCTCGCTTGGCTCCAGCGCGGGTGATCCACCTGCGGATTGACGTTCGCGTAGAAGCCATACTCCGAGGGCGCCGAGCGGCTCCAAGTGGTCTCCGGTTCCTGCTCTTGAAAGCGGATCTCGACCAGGGATTTGCCGCCTTTGAAGCCGTACTTCCAGGGCACGACCAGTCTCAGCGGAGCGCCGTTTTGGCCGGGCAGCGGCGCGCCGTACAGACCGAGCGCTAGGAACGAAAGCGGGTTCATGGCCTCATCGATGCGCAGGCCTTCCACGTACGGCCAGCGGAGCACGCGGCTCTCCTGGTTGGGCAGCTGCTCCGGGTCGAGCAAGGTCGTGAAGCGCACGTACTTGGCGCGAGAAGTCGGCGCGAGTCGCTTCACCAGGTCAGCCAACGGGAAGCCGAGCCAGGGGATCACCATCGACCAGGCTTCTACGCAGCGCATGCGGTACACGCGCTCCTCCAAGCCGAACCAGCTGATCAACGTGTCGAGGTCCAGGGTGCGCTCTTCGGCGACCTCTCCCGTGATGCGCACCGTCCACGGTCGGGTTTTGATGCGGTAGCCTAGACTCGCTGGCTCCGACTTGGAAAAACCGAGTTCGTAGAAATTGTTGTAGGTGGTGACGTCTTCGTAGGAGGTGTGCGGCTCGCTCGTGCCGAAGCGACCGCGTTTGTCCACGCGCCAAGGCGGAGCACCGCTGGGCGCCGGTGGCAGCGCTGGTGGCTTCGACGGAGGATCGGCGGTGCCCAGACTGGACAGCGAGATCAACCCGGTGCCGAGCGCCGCGCTGCTAGCGACGAACAACGCCCCCGACTTGATGAATTCGCGACGCCGCGCGTATAGCCCCGGGGGGGTGAGCTCGCTGCTCGGGGGCGGCGGCGGCGGCGGCGAATTCCGCATGGCGCCGGAGTCTCAGACTTCCGCTTTGGAGGTCCTGGGCAGGGCTTCGCGCGTGGCCTCCGGAATGTTCGATTCGTCCGTGCCGCCCGCGAACTCTTGGCCAGCCGTCGAAGGAACGAAGGGACCACCGGACTCTTCCGGAGTCACGCTGTCGCGGCGCTCGATCTCCGCGTCTTCTCCCGAAGTCACGGCCTGTACGAAGGCTTCACCGAGCTCTTCGGACAGTTCTTCGGGAGCCGCGTGATCGATGAACGCGCGAGCGTCGCCGTCGCGATTGCGGTTCTCTTGCGATGACTCGAGCAGCTTGCGCTCGTACTCCGGATCCAGGTGGCCGGTGGCATCACGGCGGACAACGGGTTTCTTCGGGCTGCTCATGGTTTTGGTCCTCCAGGCGAGCCCTCAGGGTACTCCTCCGGCCTGCCATCGCAAGCCGCGCCTATCCCTTGGCGGCTGTGGCAATAGAGTCTCACCACCCCCACTAGCGCCGCGCGCTGTCCAGCCACATGTCTTGCCTGTCCCCGCGGCTCCAAACCCATGCCCACACCCCTACGACTTTCCGCGCTCGATCTGGTTCCCCTGTCCAGCGGCAGCACCAGCGCTGCTGCCTTGAAGGGAGCGGTGGCTCTCGCCCAGACCGTCGAGCGGCTGGGCTTCCAACGCCTCTGGTACGCCGAGCACCACAACATGCCCGGCATCGCCACTACCACGCCCGAGATCATGATCGCTCACGTCGGTCAGGTCACGAAGCGCATTCGGCTCGGCGCGGGTGGGGTGATGCTTCCCAATCATTCATCGCTGAAGGTGGCCGAGTCGTATCGTCTGCTCGAAGCGCTGCACCCGGGGCGCATCGATCTAGGCATTGGGCGCGCGCCAGGGACTGATCAACTGACCGCGCTCGCGCTTCGCCGCTCGCGTGGCGCGCCCCTGGCTGATGACTTTCTAGCGCAGCTCGCTGATTTGAGTGGCTTCGGTGATGACGCGCTGCCCGCAGGTCACCCCTTCGCCAAGGTCCGCGCCATGCCGGACGACGTCGCGCTGCCGCCCATCTGGCTCTTGGGCTCGAGTGACTACAGCGCGAACGTGGCCGCCGAGCTCGGGCTGGGTTTCGCGTTTGCCGGCCATTTCAGCCCGGACCCCGCAGAGCGACCGATGCGTCTTTACCGTGAGCGCTTCCAACCCGGGGCGCTCGCCGAACCTCACGCCATGCTCGCGCTGTCCGTATTCTGCGCGGACGAGGCGGAAGCGGCCACGCGCATGGCGTCGAGTATGTTGCTCGCGTTTGCTCAGCTGCGTGCCGGCCGCGCCGGCCGCATGCCGAGCCCCGAAGAAGCGGCCGCGCACCGCTTCAGTCCTGAAGAAGAAGCGGGCATTGCGCAGTTCCGGCGCTTGCAGATCACGGGCACGCCGGACGCCGTACGCCGGGGCATCGAGCGCATGGCTGAACTCACCCAAGCCGATGAAGTGATGATCGCGACTCACGCGCACGACCCCACGGCGCGGATCCGCTCTTATTGCTTGATCGCAGAGGCCTTCGGGTTGAGCGGGAACGAAAGTTAGGGCCCGCGCGCCGTGGCCTGGTTAGCCGCGTTCGACAGAAACTTGGTCCATGCCCAAGCGGATCAGGCGCGTGCGTTCGCGGCGCTCGATCACGCTCGATGACTCGGGCACTCCGTGGCTGGCAAAGTGCCGACGAATGCGGAAGATCTCACCATCGATCTGCTGCGGCGTCATGCGCAAGCCGGAGGCGAGCTGGTCCTTGTCCATCCAGCCGCACGACGCGGGCGCGACTTGGTCGGCCAAGTCCGCCAGCTTTTGGCGGGCCAGCGTGAGCAGCAGGTAGTTGTGGGCGCGCGAGCCCAAGGCAACGCTGCGGTTCTCGTACTCCACCGACAACTCGACGAAGTCTTCATCCGAAGAGACGACGAACTTGAGCGTGGGCGCGCCGCGCTGCAGCGCCGTGCCGATGCTCGCGGTCAGGTCGTTCGTGCTCGGGCAGGAGAACACGTAGCTCTGCCCGCTCAACTCGAAAGTTTGCCCATTGTGCAGCCCGCGCACGGTGCCTTCGCTGTCCTCCAAGCGCCAGATCCCGTCGGCGTCCTTGAACAACGTGACCTCCGGACTGTCCGTCGAGGGAATGCCAATCATGCCGAAGTGCTCTTGGCGGACTTTGCCTGAATCCAGTGCCAGCACCATGGCTTGGGGCTCGCTAGCGTCAGCCAACGACCAGCGCTCGTCCGGGTGACCGAAGCTGACGACGGCGCCCTTGATCATGCGATAGGCGCGGCCAGGCTCCACTGGGTCCCCGTTCAGCCGCGTGCCGTTGCGGCTAGCGCGGTCGATCAGCTCCCAGCCATTTCCGGACCAGCGGATCACGGCGTGCTGCGTGGACACGTATTTGGGCGTTAGACGTAGGGCGCACTGGGGCCCGCGACCGATCAAGTGGTCGGCCATCAGGATGACGGAGCGTTCGCCGCTTTCTTCACGCAGTTCCGCCATGGAAAACGGCCCTGATTATCGCACAGGACGCGAGCAACTGCGAGCCACTGCAATCGACGGGGCTCGGCTTTCACCGGTATTCCTGGGTGAACGCGCGAAAGGCGAGGTCGCCGGACGCAGCATCCAAGGAGTTGGCGATGGATCATGTCATGAACGACTGCCGGCCAATGCCGGCGGTGGCAGGGCCCGGGCTGATTGGAGTGGCGGGCGCGCGGCCGGCAGACGAGGTTGCGACCCTGTCGGCCCTCTGGACGGAGCTGATCGACGGTCTGTGCAAGGTGGAGCACACCGAGTTCACTCAACATACGTGCACCGTGGTCGTCACTCGCGAGCACCGCTCTTCCGGTACGGCCGCGCGCCTCTCGGCCCGCGACAGGGAGATTTTGGAGCGAGCGCTGCTCGAGGGAGTGCGAAAGTCGGTCGCGGTCGACTTCGGTCTCTGCCCTTCGAGCATCGCCGAGATCTTGCGGCGTTGTTTCGTGTTCATGGGCCTGTCGTGCTGGCCTTCGCGCATTCCGCTCTTGCTCGTGATGGCGGCCCACGCGAGGCAGGCTCCCGCAGCGGAGCGGGCCGCCAAGGTGGTGCTCGCTCAGAATCAACAATTCTTGCGCCAGACCATCAGCGTGGGGCGGCCGGACAACGAGCTCAGCAAGTGGCTCTCGCCGGCCGAGTATGCGGTGACGCGCTTGTTGATTGAAGGCAAGAGCTACGAGGAGCTAGCGAGGTTGCGTCAGACGTCGAAGCGTACGGTCGCCAACCAGTTGGCCTCGGCGTTTCACCGACTCGGCATCTCGGGGCGAGCCGAGCTGATGTGCCTGCTCGCCACCCGCAAGCTGGGCGACGAGCGAGCGTTCGAGCACGCCAAGGCCGCGCTGGCTCTCACGCCCGATACCGTCCTCAGTTTCCCCCGCGTTGCCGGGCACGCTGGGCGCTAGTGCGTCCGTGGGTCGGCAGTTTCGGCCTCGCGCAGCACGCACTTTTGAAGTAGCAGGGAAGAGCAATGGCTAGGTCGATCACGTGCGCGACGGCGTTGCTCTTGTTCTGTCTCGCGCCGCCGCGCGCGGCCTGGGCCGACGGCGCGAGCGCCAGCGGCCCCGCGGAGACCAGTAACTCGAACGCGAGCGCCAGCGCCAGCGCCGAACAACGCTTTCACGAGGGCCACGCGCTGCTCAAAGACAAACGCTACGCCGAAGCGTGCGCCAAATTCTCGCACAGCCAGCGCTTGGACCCGGCCTCCGGCACGCTGCTCGCTCTTGCCTACTGCCAAGAGCTCTCTGGCCTCTTGGCGAGCTCGTGGGAAAGCTACCAAGCGGCGGCCCAGCTCGCCGAACGCGAAGGCCATACAGATCGCCAAAACGCGGCCAGCGAGCGCGTGCAGGTGCTGGCCGCCCGAGTCTCGAAGGTGACCGTGCAAGTGCCGCCCGAGCTGCTCAGCTTGGCCGGCTTTCGTCTGCTTCGTGATGGCGTCGAATTCGAACGCGCCTCGTTCGGGACGGCGTTGCCGACCGATGGTGGCTCACACCTGTTCTACGCTAGCGCGCCGGGTCGAGTGCCTTGGACGAGCACGGTGACGCTGCTCGCGGAGCGCGACCACAAAGTCTTGGTGCTACCCGTGCTCGACCTCGAGAGGCCGGCTCTGGTCGGCGAGAGCCCCGTCGGCCCGCAGAAAAAAGCCCTGCCCGCGCCGACGCCGCCGCCAACCGAGAGCGGCGAGCCAGGCTCGGACGTCACCCTCAAGCGCGCGAGCCTCGGGTTCGCCATTGCCAGCGTCGTGGGCTTGGGCGTTGGCACCGGCTTCGCCCTCTCCGCCCGTTCCAAGAATGATCAATCGAACGCCAACGGCCACTGCGACAGCAGCGGCTGCGACGCGCAAGGGGTCGAACTGCGCAATGACGCTCTGGCTGCGGCCAAGGCCGCCACCTGGTCCTTCGTTGCGGGCGGCGCACTGGCGGCGTGCAGCGTTACCCTGTACTTGACCGCGAATTCGAGCCGGGCGCAGGCCAAGGGTGTGGCTCGCGTGCAGGGTAACCTTTCCCTCGGGGCGCCGAGCGTGAGCGTGGTCGGCAGCTTTTAGGGGGGCTCAATGGCGCTGCTTGATCAAGCGCTCGATCAGCGGTGATGTGCCCACCGTGTCCGACGAGGGTTCGGGCTCGGGTGGCTTCGCAGGCGCGCCGGTTTCGCCCGTCGTGTTCGGAGCCGGGCTGGGCGTCGCGTTCGGCGACGTTGCGCTCGCGGTGCTCGTACCCGCGCCCGCGCGCGTGCTCGCCTTTGCGGCGGCGGGCTTGGCCTGGGCCGAAGGCAACTCTTGACTCGGTTCGACCACGACGGGGCTAACGTCCGCCGTGCCCAGCGGATACGCCGCTGCGGACCCGGGCGTGGGCGGCATTGCGGAGTGGCTGGGCGCGAACGGTTGCGGCGGAGGCGCCACGGCGCTGGAGCGCAGCTCGCTCGTTCGCCACGCTTGCCAGAACAGCAGGGTCATCAACGCGGCCAGCGCGAGCGAACCGATTACGAGCCAGTTGCGCTTCGGGGTGACGGTCGTGGAGGGCACGGGGCGCGCGCCGCTCACGGACTGGCTCGGCGTGCGCTCCGTGGCGCTCGGGATTCGATCGGCGACGTGATCCACCGGCACTGGCAGAGTCGCCTCGTAGCTGCCGTGCGCTTCACGCGGAGGACTGACCGGATTCGGCGTGCGCGGTCGGGACAAGCCGGACACGCGGGTCAGCGAAAGCTGCGCATCTTCACTGCCGAAGGGCGCGAGGGCCACGGCCAACTCGACCGCGTTGCGGTAGCGGAGCTCGCGCTGTTTTTCCAGGCATTTGCCCACGATCTCCGCCAATCCGGCGGGCAGTGAAACGCCGGGCAGGGAGGTCTTCAGCGAGTCTGGGGGGCCGCCCAGCACCTGAGATACGAGCTCGGCGTAGGTTTGGCCTCGAAACGGCACGCGCCCGCTGATCAATTCGTACAGCGTCACGCCCAGCGCCCAAATGTCGGCGCGCGCGTCGACATCACGCGGATTCTGAAACTGTTCGGGCGGCATGTACGTGGGCGACCCGAGCTGCATGTCCTCCGAGCTGGTGAGCGTGAAATCCGACGGTCCGCCGGATACGAGCGTCTTGGCAATTCCGAAATCGAGCACCTTGATCAAGTGCGTGCCGTCGGCGCGCTCGGTCAGGAACAAATTGCTCGGCTTCAAGTCGCGATGCACGATCGCCTGCATGTGACCCTCGGCCACGGCTTGCAGCGCTTGCAGCAGGTAGTCCACCGCGAGCCGCGGTTCGAGCGGCCCTGCCTCGCGCAGCAACGCGCGTAAGTCGACCCCCTCTAGGTACTCCATCACCAAGATCGGCGTACCGTCCGGCAAGGTCTCGATCTCGAGCAGCTTGACCACGTGTTCGCTCGTGATGCGAGTGGCGGCGCGCGCCTCTCGCACGAAGCGCTGAGCGGCGGTTGCCGAGCTGACCAAGCGCGGGAGCAGGACCTTGAGTGCGACGCGCCGCTCGAGGCCCGTGTCGAAGGCCTCGTAGACCGCGCCCATGCCACCCAAGCCGAGCAACCGACCGACGACGTACTTACCCGCGACTGTCTCGCCTTCGCGCACCGGTGCCAGGAGGCGAGGGTCGCTATCTCCGGAGCGGGTGGCAGACTCGGTCATGGGGCGTGGTCCCACGGAATGGGAATCGAGACAGTACCAGCGGGTCACGTTCGGCGAAAGCCGCCACTACCCGACGCGGCCGCGCAAAAGCCGCATTCGGCAGCGCTCAGTTGCGTTAGTCAGTCGATCGGCCACTGCGAGCCGCTACCATCGGCCAGCGGCGGCAAAGTAGGCATTTCTTCTGGAGCCGCGGCCGCGCCGTTGGCTGTTCCAGCGCCGAGGGCTTCGAGCGCGGTGACGGAGCGCCACCACGCCTCGACGCGTTCCACGCGCGCCGGTTCCACGGGCTGACCGAGCATGGGCATCACCAAACGCGCGCCGCGCTCGGGCGCCAAACGAAGCAGCGTCTCGGCTGGCTCGTCCCAGGCGTGAATCGCCAGATTGAACGTGCCCCAGTGCACGGGCAGCAGCTTGCCGCCACCGAGCAAGCTCACCGCATCGAGCGCGTGCGCCGGGCCCAAATGAATATCACCCCACGACTCGTGGAACGCGCCCACCTCGAGCATCAGCAAATCGAACGCGCCGAAGCGCCGCGCAATCTCGGCGTACTCCGGCGTGAGGCCGGTATCGCCGCTGAAAAACACGCAGTGCTTCGGACCGCGCACCACCATGGACGACCAAAGCGTGCCATTGCGCCCACCGAGCCCACGCCCTGAAAAATGCTGCGACGGCGCCGCGGTGATCGTGAGTTCCGTGCCCGGCACCTGCGCCTGCTCCCACCAATCCAGCTCCGTGATGCGCTCCGCAGGCACGCCCCAAGCCTGCAAATGCGCGCCCACACCCAGCGACGTGAAGAACGGCACCTTCCGCTTCGCGAGCTCGAGGATCGTCGAATAATCCAAGTGGTCGTAGTGATCGTGCGACACGATCACTGCATCGAGCTCGGGCAAATTGGCGATTGCCACCGGGATCGGCTGAAAGCGCTTGGGCCCCGCGAAACTCACGGGCGATGCCCGCTCGCCCCAAACCGGATCAGTCAACACTCGCGCGCCGTCCAGCTCGAGCAGTACCGTCGAATGCCCCAGCCACGTCGCGCGCAGGCCCGTCTCGGGCGCACGCTGCCAACCCGCGAGCGGACTCTGTGAAGGCAACGGCGCCCGCGGCGTGCGCCGTTGCCCGCCGCACAAAAACTCAGAAATCGTGGGCGCGGCCGTGCCCTTCTTCAGCCCCTGCGCTACCGGCGTCGTGTTCACGAAGACGCCGTCCACGAAGCGTGGTGACGCCCGCATGCGCTCCAGCCGTAAACCGCTCGCTTGAGCTCCGAAAGACTTGAGATGCATCGCTTCGCCTCCGTGTTCCTAGCCGGGCGACTAGCGTAGCCCGGCTGCCCGCGCTCGTCAGGCGTGCGCCCCATGAAGCCTCTCCCCGCGCAGTTTCTTCGCGCAAATGGCCATCTTCGCCGGCGGCCCACCCACGCCGCTCGCACAAAACACGAACGCCTCGAAGTGTCGTCACTTCGAGGCGTCGTTGGTTCGCGCAGGGCGAACACCGTCAGCGGACGACGATCACTTGCGAGCGGCGGCTTCTTTCGCGAGCTTCTCGCGGTAGGCCTTGATCATCTCTTCTTGCTCTTGCTTCGGCACCGGCGCGTAGCGAGCGAACTCCATGGTGAAGTTGCCCTTGCCCTGCGTGGCGGAGCGAAGATCCGTGGAGTAGCCGAACATGGCGTTCAGCGGCACTTCACAGGTCACGGTCACGTTTTCGTCGCTGACCGTCTCGAGGATCACACCGCGGCGCTGGTTGACCTGACCGACGACCGAGCCCTGGAACTCGATCGGGGCCGAGATTTCGACCTTCATGATCGGCTCGAGGATCGTCGGCTTGGCGCCGCCGTAGGCTTCGCGGAAGCCCATCAAGGAGGCCGTGCGGAAAGCCTGATCGGAGGAGTCGACCGCGTGCGACTGACCGTCGTTGACGACGCAGCGAACGGCCACGACCGGGAAGCCAATCAGGTTGCCGCGCTTGACGCCGTCCTTGAAGCCCTTGTCACAGGCCTGGATGTACTCCTTCGGGATCGAGCCACCGACGGTCTCGTCCACGAACTCGTAGTTCTCGACCGCGTCGGCCGGCAGCGGCTCCATGTAGCCCATGACCTTGGCGAACTGGCCAGAACCACCGGTCTGCTTCTTGTGCGTGTAGGCGATCTCGCTGCGCTGCGTGATGGTCTCGCGGTACGCCACCTGCGGCTTGCCGGAGACGACCTCGCAGTTGTACTCGCGCTTCATGCGCTCCATGTAGATGTCGAGGTGCAGCTCGCCCATGCCGCTGATGATGGTCTGCTGCGACTCTTCGTCTTGGTGCACGCGGAAGGTGGGATCTTCCTTGGTGAAGCGATTGAGCGCCTTGGAGAAGTTGGCTTCCGACGCGCGGTCCTTGGGGGCGACGGAGAGCGAGATGACGGCGGCCGGCACGTGCATCGAGGTCAAGGTGTAGTTCACCTTGCCGTCGGTGAAGGTTTCACCGGAGCTCGCTTCGACGCCGTAGAAGGCCACGATATCGCCGGCTTCGGCCGTCTTGATCTCTTCGCGATCTTCCGAATGCATGCGGAACATACGCGGTACGCGCACCTTCCGGCGCTCGTTCGAGATGTTGTAGATGGTGTCGCCCGCGGTGATCGAGCCTTGGTAGACGCGGAAGTAGGTGAGCTGGCCGTATTTGTCCTGCTGCAGCTTGAACGCCAGGCCGACGAAGGGCTTCGACGAATCCGACTGGATGACGACCTTCTCTTCGTTGTTGTCCTGATCGTGGCCTTCGTTCTGTACCTCGGTGGGGTTCGGCAAGAACTTCACCACGCCGTCGAGCAAGAGCTGCACGCCCTTGTTCTTGATGGCAGAGCCACACATCACGGGCGTCATCTTGAGGGCGAGCGTCGCGCGGCGCACCGCGGCGATCAGCTCTTCGTTCGAGATCGGCTCTTCGTTGATGAATTTCTCGGCCAAGATGTCGTCGACGTCGGCCACGCGCTGAATGATCTGCTCGCGCGCTTCTTTGGTCTTTTCGACGTATTCAGCCGGCGGATCCGCCTCGATGATCTTTTCGCCGTCAGAGCCTTCGAAGGTGTAGGCCTTGCCGGTGATGGCATCGATGATGCCGGCGAACTTGTCCTCCGCGCCCATCGGCACCTGCAGGTTCACCG
>Ga0247740_1000462_pt1 | contig 19795 bp, 25 predicted proteins | sample UWRJL148409B2_FD_180942 | JGI IMG/M metagenome (GOLD analysis project Ga0247740, IMG submission 180942) | Plant litter microbial communities from Arlington Agricultural Research Station in Wisconsin, United States - UWRJ-L148-409B-2 | ecosystem: Environmental > Terrestrial > Plant litter >...
TCTTGCGAACGCGAGAGCTGCCCCTTCTCGCGCACCTCCTTCATGCGCTTCTCGGTGGCTAGCTCGGTCTTCTCACCGGAGTCCTGGCTCATTCACCTCACCCCCGCGAGGTCGCCGACGGCGGTCTTGGTGACGGAGTTGACGATCTCGGGCAGCGCCACGAACAGCACCGGCACCAGCAGCAGCGTGAGCAGGATCTTGACCGGGAAACCGAGGGCGAAAGCGTTGAGCGCCGGGGCTACTCGCGTGAGTAGGCCGAGTCCGGCATCCGCGAGAAAGAGGACCACGATCATCGGGCCGGCGATCTGCAGGGCCGACATCAGCATCTGCCCGGTCGCCATCGTGATGGCCTCGACCGGCACGGCGAGGTCGAGCCCGCCGCCGATCGGGATGGCGGTGAAGGTGCTCGCGAGCCCGCCGATGACGAGCTGGTAGCCGCCCGACGCGAACATCAGCGCGAGGGCCGTCATCTGGAACAGGCGGGTGAACTGGGCGCCGTTGATCTGCAGCTGCGGGTCGAAGCCCTGGGCGAGGGTGAACCCGCCGAACAAGTCGATGAGGTTACCGGCCGACTGGATGGCCGAGAAGACGACCATGACGATGAAGCCGAGAACCGCGCCGACGACCAGTTCGAGGATGAGCGAGACGATGTAGGTGCCGGTGTCGGGCGAGACATAGCCGGGGGTGACGACCGGGGCGACCGCGATGGCGAGACCGAGGGCGAGCATGCCCTTGATGCGCAGCGGGAAGGCGTTGCTCGAGAACGGCGGAGCGATCATGATGAACGCGATCATGCGCACGCCGGCGAGCATCACCGCTTCGATCCACGCGAAGTCGAGGTCGATGCGCACGTCATCCCCCGTTCAGCAGGCTGGGGATGCGCTCGAACAGGTCGTTGGTGAAGGTGACCATCTCGCTGATCATCCAGTGGCCCGAGACGAGCAGGGCCACCGCGACGGCGGCGAGCTTGGGCACGAACGAGAGCGTGACCTCCTGGATCTGCGTGATCGACTGCAGCAGCGAGATCGCGAAGCCTACGACGAGCGCCACGATGAGGATCGGCGCACACAGCTTCGCCCCGATGACGCAGGCCTGGAGGCCGATGTCGAGAACGGCGTTCGGGTCCATCAGCCACCGCCCTGGTAGCTGGAGACGAGCGAGGTGATGACGAGCGCCCAGCCGTCGACGAGCACGAACAGCAAAATCTTGAACGGCAGCGAGATCATGACGGGCGGGAGCATCATCATGCCCATCGACATCAGCGCCGACGAGACTACGAGGTCGATGACCAGGAACGGCACGAAGATGACGAAGCCGATGATGAACGCGGCGCGCAGTTCGGAGATCATGAACGACGGGATGAGCGTGAGCATCGGCACGTCGTCGGGGCTCTCGGGGTTGTCGGCGCCCGAGACGCGGGTGAGCAGGGCGAGGTCTTCTTCGCGGGTGTTCGCGAGCATAAACGTGCGCAGCGGGCCGGAGGCGAGGTCGAAGGCGGCGGTGACGTCGATCTCGCCGTTCAGGTAGGGCTGCACCGCGAGTTCGTTCACGTCGGTGAGCACCGGCGCCATGATGAACAGCGAGAGGAAGAGCGCGAGGCCGGCGAGCACCTGGTTGGGCGGGATCGACGGCAGGCCGAGCGCGTTGCGCACCATCGCGAGCACCACGAAGATCTTGGTGAACGAGGTCATCATCAGAAGCAGCGCCGGGGCGACCGACAGCAGCGTGATGCCGATCAGGGTGACGATCGCCGACGACGGCGCGCCGTTCGGGCCGTTGATCTCGACCGAGAGGCCGTCGCCGCCCGGGGGCGTCGGGTCTGTCGGCGGGGTGGGCTCGACCACGGCGTGGGCCTCGGTCGGGCCGACCAGCACGGCGGCCGCGCCGATGATGACGGCGAGCAACGCGATGACGGCGATTCGGATCAGCAATGCACGGCGCGCGACGGCGCCGCGGTCGATCACGCTCACCGGAAGCGACCGAGTGCGGCGCCGGCCTGGCGCCAGGTGGCGGGAGAGAGGATCGATCCGCCGAGCGCGCCGGGCACACGGCCCGGGGTCACGAGGCCGTCCGCGGTCGCGGCGGCCTTTCGTCCATCGACGAGCTCGGGGGCCGGAGCGGCGACCGGGGTCGCCGTCGCCAGCACCTCGGCGAACGCGGCGGCGGGGGCCTCCGCGCTGTGCAGCACGGTGACGTTGCCCTCGGTGACGCCCAGCACGAAGCGCATGCCGTTCGCGTCGACGACGACGACCGACGCCTTGGCGCCGATGCCCTGCTTGCCGAGAACGGTGATGGGGGTCGCCGCGGCGCGCAGCTTTCCTCCGCGCGTGAGGCGGCGGTGGATGAACCACAGCAACCCGAAGACCACACCCAGCGAGAGTGCGACCCGCAGCGCGACGACCACGGTCTCCATTTAGGCGAGGCTCTCGATCACGTCGAGGATCTTGGTGATGCGCACGGCGTAGTCCTGGTCGATGACGACGATCTCGCCGTGGGCGATGAGGCGGCCGTTGAGAAGCACGTCGGCGGGGGCGCCGGCCGAGCGGTCGAGCTCGATGACCGCGCCGGGCTCGAGGCCGAGCACGTCGCGCACCGAGATGCGGGTGCGGCCGATCTCGACGGTCAGCGCCATCTCGACGTTGTTGATGCGGCCGAGCTTGCCGACGATCTCGTCGCTGTCGAGGCTGCGGCCGCCGGTGAGGATGCCGCTCGTGCGGATGCGGATGGCGAACCAGCCGGCGGTGGCCGCGCCGTTGCCGAGCGCGAAGACGACGGTCTCGGCGTCACCGAACAGGGCGCTCGCGTCGTCGACGCGGGCGGCACCGAGAACGCCGGTGCCGAGCGTGGCCGTGGCGGCTTCGAACGACGGGCGCAGCACGTCGGCGACCGAGACGACCGCGCCGTCCGGCGATGCGGCCGAGACCAGCTGGTCGGTGTCGAGCAATACGAGGGCGATGTCGGCGGAGATCGTTCCGACGTAGGCGGCGACGGTGGCCGACGCCTGGAGGCCGAACGGAACATCCGAACCGCTGGCGACCGACGCACCGAGCGCGACCGTCGTGGGTAGCAGGCGCACGAGCGCTTCGGCGGCCGCGGTCGCCTCGGCGACGGTGGACGACTGGTTCAGGGGGGCGAGCGGGTTCACTTAGTTCTCCTCGGCGCTGGTACTGACGATGACGCAGGCCAGGCGTGCGCCGTTGGCCCCCGCTGCTCCGCGGGCCAGGACCTGGCCATCGACGGCAATTTCAAAGGGGCGATGCTGCGGGTGCGGGATCGCGAGCACGTCGCCGACGGCGAGGCCCAGGATGCGGCTCGGCGTCACCATCGCGGGGGTGAGACGCAGCGCGACGTCGACCGGGACGCCGGTGAGCTGCGCCGCGATCAGGTCTTTGGCGTTCGCGACGGTGCTCGTGGGATTCGCCTCGCCGAGCTGCGGAAGCAGGGCCTCCGCCGGGATCGCCAGCGTCGCGGGGGTGGTGGTGTCGCCGACACGCACGGTGAAGGATGCCACGATCATCAGGTCTGCGGTCGCGGCGGCCTGGGCGAACTGCGAGTTGTACTGGATGCCGTCGACGGCCATCGGGGTGACTATGAGCGGTCCGAACGAGTAGCGGAGGTCTTCGAGCGCGGCGTCGAAGAGCTTGCGCACGAGCGCCTGCTCGATCTGCGTGAACTTGCGCTCGTCCATCGTGCGGGGGCGGGTGCCGCCGAGCATGTAGGTGACCCAGCCGAGGACGGCGGCGGCGGGAAGCTGCAGAACGGCCTTGGCGTCGCTACCCCCGAGGGTGCAGAGCACCATGGCGGTCATTGGGGGAAGGCCGGACGCGTACTCGTCGTAGGTCTGCATAACGACCTGCTCGCTGCTGACCTGCGAGACGACGCGCACGCTCGCGGTGAGCTGAGTGCCCCACTGGCGGGCGAAGGTGTCGAAAGCGAGCTCGAGCACGCGCGAGTGTTCGCGGGCGAGGGTGGTGGGCCGACGGAAGTCGTATAACTCGACTATGGGGGCGGGCTTCGCGAGCGCGCCAACGGCAATGTGTTCCTGGACAGTCACGAAGGCAACTATCGGCAGTACTACCCCGCTGGTAAGGCGTCGCTCGAAGCGTTGATGTAATTCTCGAGCACGGAGGGGATCAGCGCGCGTACCGACTCTGGCTGGTCGGAGATCACCACGATGTCGACGCGGCGGTTGGCGGCCATGTCGGCCTCGCTCGCCCCGGTGGCGACGGGCCTGGCCGAACCGTAGCCGATGGCCCCGATGCGTTCCGGCCCGACGTGGCCGTTCTCGACCAGCCGGCGCAGAACCTGGGTCGCCCGACCGGAGGAGAGCTCCCAGTTGGTGGGGTACGGCGGGCCGGGGTTGCGGCTGTCGGCGTGCCCCTCGACCGCGATCTGGTAGGTCGTCGCCGACAGCACCGGCGAGACGGCGTCGAGCACGGCGGGAGCGACCCCGGCGAGGTCGACGCTGTTCGAGGCGAAGAAGGTCTCGGATCCGACCAGGCGGATGGTGAGGCCACGTTCGTCGATCTTGAAGTCGACGGTGTGCTCGAGCCCCTGGGCGGCGAGGTTGAGGCGGATCTGTTCTTTGAGCTGTTCGAGCTCGTCGACCTCCGCCTCGGCGAGTTCGAGTTCGGTGAGCGGCACCTCGATGGGCTCGCCCTCGCCTCCGACCTGGCTGGCCGGCACAACGACGCCCTCAGCGGTGTCGATTGAGCCGACCTCGGTCGACCCGAAACCGGTGGCCAGCGAGTTCTTCAGCTTCTCGAACTTGTCGGCGTCGACGCTCGACATCGCGAACAGCACGATGAACATACACATCAGCACGGTGACCATGTCCATGTAGGAGGCCATCCAGCGTTCGTCGACGTGCTCGACGTGCTCCTCTTCGAGGCCGCCGCGCTTGCGCGGGGTGCTCATGCCGCTTTGGCGAGCTGGTCGGCGGGCACCATGGCCCGCAGGCGTTCACCGAGCAGTCGCGGCTGGCTGCCAGCCTGGATGGCGAGCACACCCTCCATCGTGAGGGTCATCCGCTCGACGTCGAGGTCGGAGAGGCGGCGCATACGCGCGCCGATCGGCAGCCAGATGAAGTTGGCCGAGAGCAGTCCCCACAGGGTCGCGACGAAGGCCGCGGCGATCATGTGGCCGAGCTCTTCCGGAACCGAGAGGTTCTCGAGCACGTGGGTGAGCGACACGACGGTTCCGATGATGCCGACGGTGGGGGCGTAGCCGCCCATCGTGGTGAAGTACTTGGCAGCGTTGCGCTGCGATTTGGCCTTGGTCGCCAGCTCGTCTTCGAGCAGTATGCGCAGCTCTTCGCCGTCGGTGCCGTCGGCGACGTTCTGCAGGGCTCCCTTGAGGAAGGGATCGTCGACCCCCTCGGCCTCCTGCTCGAGCGAGAGCAGGCCGTCGCTCCTGGCCTTCTCGGCGAGGGCGACCAGCTGGTCGATCGTGGCCTGCGGTTTGCTCGTCTTGCCGATGAACGCGCTAGGAAGGGCCTTGAACGCCGAGATGGCGTCTTTGATCGTGCCGCCGGCGATGCCGACCGCGATGGTGGCGCCGAAGACGAGGATGATCGGGGCCGGAAGCAGCACCGATTGCACGTTCGCGCCCTCGAGGGTGATCATCGCGAAGAGCGAGCCGAAGGCGATGAGCAGCCCGATTATGGTTGCGGGATCCATGATTACAACTTCCTCGGGCCCATCGAGGTAACGCCGTCGGCCTCTTCGTGGTTTTCGGTGTGGTGTGCGGCCGTGTCGATCGAGCTGACCAGCCCGAGGGCGCGCACGCCGGTCGGTTGACCGGACTGGGAGATCTCGTGGGTGAGGGCGATGACGCGGGCGCGGTAGTTGGCGATCTTGTCGATCACCTCGTCCATCGACTCGGTAACGATGTACTTCGCGCCGTCGACCATCACGAGGGTGGTGTCGGGGTTCGCGTGAATGCGTTCGATGAGGTCGGGATTGATCGCAAACTGGCTGTTATTAAGCCGCGTGACAACGATCATCGGAATCCATCCCCAGTAGAGGCGACCCTTCCTGGGTCGCTTACCAAGCACTATCGGCCGCCGTTCACCCGGTGTTAGGTAAACGACGGCCGATAGTCGGTCGAACTCGCGGCTAGCGCTTGAGGTTCGTGAGCTCCTGCAGAACCTCGTCGGAGGTGGTGATGATTCGTGCGTTGGCCTGGAAGCCGCGCTGGGCGACGATCAGGTTGGTGAACTCCTGCGAAAGGTCGACGTTCGACATCTCGAGGGCGCCGCTCGACAGCGAGCCGAGACCGTCGGCGCCGGGTGCGCCCACCTGCACGTCGCCCGAGTTGAACGTCGCGCGGTACGACGAGGCGCCGGCCTTCTCGAGTCCGGCGGGGTTGGTGAAGCTGGCCAGCACGATGCGTCCGAGCGCCTGCGAGGCACCGTTGCTGAACGAGCCGATGATCGTTCCGTCCTTCGCCAGCGTGTACGAGTCGAGGTTTCCGGCGGCGCGGCCGTCCTTCTCGGTGGTCGAGATGCTCGTGAGAGCGGCGAATCCGCTGACGCCGCTGAGGTCGAGGTCGACGCCGTTGACGGTCATCAGGCCGGGGGTGGTCTGCACGCCGTTGGTGAACGCGAGCGAAATGGTCGGCGGCGCGGTGGGCGGCACGGTGACCGGCACCGACGAGTCGACGGCGGCGGCGTCCCAGCCGGCAGCGGTCTTCGTGAAGGTCACCGTGATGCTGCGTGCGGCGCCGGTGGCGTCGAACACCTCGATGTCGCGAACGAGCTTCGCGCCGAGCACGCCGTCGGAGGGCAGGTTGCCGCCCATGGTGGCCTGGGTCGTCACTTCGCCGGGGGAGATCGCGTTCAGCGGCAGCTGGATGTCGCCGACGAGCCCGCCGTCGTTCACAACACCGTCGGTCGCGCCCCAGCCCTGAACGAGCGAACCGTCGGGGGTGGTGAGGCGGCCGTCTGCACCGAAGTCGAAGTTGCCGGCGCGCGTGTACATGGTCTGGTTGCCCTGGCGGGTGACGAAGAATCCGTCGCCCGAGATCATGAGGTCGCTGGCCTTGCCGGTGGCCTGGGTCGAGCCCTGGGCGAAGTTGGTCGAGATGCCCGCGACGAGCACACCGAGGCCGACCTGGGCCGGGTTCGTTCCACCGACGCCCTGCTGCGGGCCGCCCGCGCCCTGGGTGAGCTGCGAAAGCGTGTCCTGGAACTGCACCGACGAGCCCTTGAAGGCGGTGGTGTTGACGTTGGCGATGTTGTTGCCTGTGACGTCGAGCATGGTCTGGTGCGAACGAAGACCGGAGATACCTGCGTAGAGAGAGCGAAGCATGAGAGAGCCTTTCGGTTGGTGGGACGAGGGTGTTTAGGAAGCAGTGGGGGGAACGGTCGCGGGGACCTTGCCGATTCCGGCGATGAGGTCGAGGGCGATGTCTTTGCCGCCGACGCTGACGGTCGGCACGGCGTTCGCGAACGAGACGCTGTCGGCGACGCCGGAGACGACCTTGCCGTCGGCCCCGAGGTAGGAGACGTTCTGACCGACGATGGCCGACGCGGCGATGCGCATCTGCAGCGAGAAGTTCTCGGTGCTCGTCGAGGTGAGCTCGGTCATCTTCTCCATCATCGCCAGCTGTGTGGTCTGGGCGATCATCTCGTTGGTGTCCATCGGTGACGACGGGTCCTGGTTCTGCAACTGCGTGACGAGCAGGTGCATAAACACGTCGGAGTCCATGGTCTGCTTCGGTGCCGCGGCCTTCGCGGCGGCGGCCGCAGCGGCCGCCTGCGCGGCGACGGTTCCGGTGATCGCGTCAATACTCATTGGTCGTTCTCCTTTAGGCCATCACGTCGATGGTCGTGGACGGGTCGGTGAGCAGCCACGGCTTGGCCGCGACCGCCTGCTGTTCGAGGGTCACGAGGGTCTCCCCTTGCTGCTGTCGACGCTGCTGTCCTTGGTCCCCGCGGTCGGTCGGTTCGTTCTGGCTCGAGAGGTCGAGGTTGCCGCCGAGGCCGGCGCCGCCCATGTCCTTGCGGATGTCGGGCAGGATCGCCCGCAGAGCCTCGCGCGCGAGGTCGCTCGGTGCGAACAGCTCGACCCGCACACCCTCCGCACCCACGTGGGCGCGCACGGTGATCGGCCCGAGGTTCTCGGGAACGATGTCGATCGTCATCACGTGCTCGCCGTTGCCGGCGGCCGCGAGGGTGAAGATCGGGCCGGCGACCTGCGTCTGCAATGGGGTCGCCTGGGGGACGAGAGGGGCGGATGCCGCGGCGCCCGTCACCACGACCGTTGTCGCAGCGGCCGGGGCGAAGGCGACGGGGACCGTGACCGGCGCGTCCTTCGGCACCACGAGGGCGTCGGTCGGCGCGGCGTCGGCGGTAGCGGGAGCCGACGCGGGTGCATCGGCGACCGCGGGGGTGGTGGCGAGCGCGGCGGCGATCGGCGTGGCGGTCGCGACGGGGGCGCCCTGCGCGGCGGCCGGAACGACGGCGACGGGAGCGGCGGTCGTCGCGCCGACGGGCGAAGCGGGCACGGGCGCCTCAGAGGCGACCGTTGCTTCGCCGTCGCCGGTGGGCGGGGTCGCGGCGCTTGCCGGAGTGGCTGTCGTGTCTTTGGGCGCGGGGCTCGGGCGTAGCCCGGCGGCCGCTGCGGCGACGGTGGCAACCGGCGCGGTGGTCACTGGCGTGACGACCGCGGAAGGGTCGGTCGGGGCTTCGGGCGTGCTCTCGGCCGACGGCACGACGGGTTGCTGCACGACGACGGCGACGACGGGGAGCGCGGGAGCGGGCACGGGGGCCGCAGCCACGGGGAGCGGCTCGGGGGAGGGAGCCGCCGCTTCGAGGGCGGGCGCCGTGGCATCCGTCGCTGCATCGGTCGGTTCGGCGTCGGTTGTCTCTTCAGCGACCGGGGCGGTCCCGGCGGCCGCGGCCGTCTCGGTGCCCGCGAAGCCGGTGGCGAGCGAGGCGAAGATCTCGTCAGCCGTCGGCGCGGCCTCGGGCCGGCCGGTCTCGGCGTCCGAGCCGGGAACCGCGGCGCTGAGGGCGTCGCGCAGGCTGGCGCCGAAGCCGTCGCCCGACGGCGACGCGGAGACCTTGCCCGACGGCGCGGCCGCGGGTGTTGCGGTGGACTGGGTGATCAGGGTCACTGCGGGTCTCCACTCTTCGGGCCGTTGGTCGCGATCTCGTCGACGACGGCCTGCTGGGCCGCGACGTCGTCGGCGTTGCGGTTCTCGATGTGACGCTCCTCGAGCTTCTCGAGTCCGAGCGAACGGGCACGGGCTGCCGCGTAGGCCGCAGCCGCATCGGCGACGTTCGCGCGGTTGTGCACGTCGACGGCCTCGAGCTCGGCGAGCATGCTGCGCGACGACGACCGTGCGGCGGCGATCGCGTAGAGCACGTTGCTGCTCGTGGCCTCCGCGCCCACTCCCCCGAGAGCCGCGCGGGCGCGGTTCTGGCGGGCGGCGTTCTCGCGGCTGCGGGCGTTCGCGGCGGCGAGGTCGCTGGCGGCCTGCTCTTCCTGCACCTGGCGCAGGCGCAGCAGTCCGGCGAGGCGGAAGGTGCGGGCCATCAGTTGCCCCCGAACGCGCGGGTGAGACGGGTCAGCTGGTTCCACGCGTCGACGACGCTCGACTGGTCGGTCATGCGCTGCTGCAGGAAGTGATTGATGTCGGCCTCGAAGCTGACGGCCGCGTCGACAAGAGGGTTGGCGCCGGGCTGGTAGGCGCCGATGTCGAGCAGGTCCTGCGCCGACTTGCGGGCGGCGAGCACGCGGCGCAACTGCGACGCGACCTCCGTGTGTTCGGGGGTGTTGACCCGCGAGGCGACGCGGGAGATCGAGCCGAGCGGGTCGACCGACGGAAAGTGTCCGCTGACGGCGAGCTTGCGGTCGAGCACGACATGGCCGTCGAGGATCGACCGCGCGGAGTCGGCGATCGGCTCGTTGTGGTCGTCGCCGTCGACGAGCACGGTGTAGATGCCAGTGACGCTGCCGACGGCGCCGGTGCCCGCACGCTCGAGCAGCTGGGCCAGCAGTGAGAAGGTCGACGGCGGGTAGCCGCGCGTGGCCGGGGGCTCGCCGACCGAGAGGCCGATCTCGCGCTGCGCCATGGCGACGCGGGTGAGCGAGTCCATCATGAGCATGACGTGTGCTCCGCCATCGCGGAACGACTCGGCGATACGGGTGGCGAGGAAGGCGGCGCGCAGGCGCATCATCGCGGGCTCGTCCGAGGTCGAGACGACCACGATCGAGCGGGCTAGGCCCTCGGGGCCGAGGTCGTCCTCAAGAAATTCGCGCACTTCGCGACCCCGCTCGCCAACCAAGGCGATGACCGACACTTCGGCATCCGTCCCTCGGGCGATCATCGACAGCAGCGACGACTTTCCGACACCCGAGCCGGCGAAGAGCCCCATGCGCTGGCCGCGGCCGACGGTGGTGAGGGTGTCGAGCACGCGCACGCCGAGCTGCAGCGGGGTGTCGATGCGGGCGCGGTCCATCGCCGACGGGCTCTCGTTGTCGAGCGGCACGTAGTCGTCGACGACGAGGGGGCCTTTGCCGTCGATCGGGCGGCCGAGGCCGTCGATGACGCGGCCGAAGAGGCCGGTTCCGGTGGGCACGAGCAGCGGCGCGCCCTGGGCGCGAACGGGCGCGCCGGCGCTGATCCCGCCGAGTCGGCCGAGGGGCATGCAGCGCAGCACGCCGCGGTTGGTGGCGATCACCTCGGCCACGACGGGGGCATCGTCGCCGATGCGCACGAGGTCGCCGATCGCGCAGTCGAGGCCGCTCACCTCGACGCCCAGACCCAGAATGGATGACACGATCCCGACGCGCTCCGGACGTCCGGCCGCTACGGCGGCACGGAAGCCGCGCGATGCGGGCGGAAGCAGCGTGGCGGTCACGAGCGCGCCTCCTCGATGGCCGTCTTCACGCGGGCGAGGGCAGAGCCGATACGCGCGTCAAGGTAGCCGTCGGGAAATTGGGTCTCGGCGTCGCCGCGGGCGAGGGTCGCGTCGGGGGTGAAGGTCACCCCGGCGGCGTCGAGCACGTCGGGGCCGAGGGTGGCGAGGTCGGCGGGGTTCATGCGCACGGTGTGTACGACGCCGACGTCGACCGAGTCGAGTGCCCGGTGCAGGGCAGAGCGCGCGGCGACGCCGGCGTCGCTCAGCTCGGAGGCGATGACAGCCTCCGCGACGAGCATCGCGCTCTCGGCGAGCGTCGCGTGGGCGGCCTCGAGCAGGGGGAGCGTGCGGGCGTCGAGCGCGGTGGCCGCCGAGTTCAACAGGGCGACGGCGAGGTCGACGCGGGCGCGACCGTGAACGATCGACGCCGCGGTCTCGGCCTCGAGGGCGGCGATGCGGGCGGCGACGTGCGCCTCCGCCTCGCGCAGCCCGGCAGCGTACCCGGCCGCGTGTCCCGAGACGCGGGCCTGGTCGTCGCGCGACTCGCTCGCCGCGTTGCGCAGCGCGGGGTAGCTCAGCGTCGAGAAGCCGGCGTCACTGGACATATTCGTCCTCGTCGCCGCGCTGCACGGTGATGCTGCCCTGCGCCTCGAGATCGCGGATGGCACGCACGACCTCGGCGCGGGCCTCCTCGACCTGCGACGCGCGCACGGGGCCGAGGGTCTTGGTCTCGTCGTCGAGCAGTTCGCGGTTGCGCTCGGAGAGGTTGGTCTTGATGACCTCGGTGACGGCCTCGGTGGTGCCCTTCATCGCGACCGCGAGAACGGCGGTATCGATGCCACGCAGCACCTGCTGCACGTCGCGGCGTTCGAGCTTGACGATGTCGGCGAAGGTGAGCATGCGCGAGCGCACCTCTTCGGCCAGTTCGGGGTCGATCTCGTCGAGGCGTTCGAGGAGCGCCTTCTCGGTGGCGATGTCGGCGCGGTTGATGATCTCGACGAGCGGCTGGATTCCCCCGACGACCTCCATCGATTCTCCGGATGACACGACAGCACCCGCGCGCAGCTTGAGGGTGTCGGCGACCGTACGCACGGCCTCGGGGATCGCGATGCCCATCATGCCGATGCACTGGGCGACCTCGCTGCGCACCTCGTCGTCGAGCGACGCGAGAACGGGAGCGGCGTGGTCGGGGCGCATGTGGGCGAGTACGAGGGCGATGGTCTGCGGCAGCTCGCCGTCCATCAGGGTGACGATCTGGCCGGAGTCGACACTGTCGAGAAACTCGAACGCCTTGCCGGCCATGTTCGAGGCGACGCGGGTCATCAGGTCGCCGGCGTGCTCGGCGCCGAAGCTGGCCTCGAGCAGGCTGGTCGCGAAGTCCTTGCCGCCGCGCGAGCTCCAGCCGCCCTTGATGGTCAGGTCGAGGTACTCGGTCATGACCTCGTCGGCGATGCCCGACTCGACCCGGCGCAGCTTGATGATCTCGCCCGCGATCTCCTCGGCCTCGGAGTCGGTGAACTGCTTCATCACACCGGCGGCCGCCTCCTGGTCCATGCTCATGAGCACGACGGCGGCCTTCTGGGTTCCGGTAAGGGCCGAGCTGGCCTTCGCTACGACGGGCGCCTTGGGGGCGGGCGTCAGCGTGGACGTGACCTCGGTCATACGCGCTGGCCGTCCATCAGGCCGCGCAGGAACTCAGCGGCGCGCTGGGGGTCCTGCGCCGCGAGGGCGTCGATCTCGGCGCGGGTGCGGTCGACAGCGTTCGGCTCGATGAGCAGCGGCGATGCGGGAACGTTGGGGATCGCGGTGTACGCGGGGGTGACGAGAGCGGCAGGCTGCTCGTTGAGGATCGAGCGCAGGTCGGCGAGGTCTGCCGCCTCGTCGACGTCCTGCTTGCGGCGCTTGGAGCGGGCCGCGAACACGGCGAGGGCGATGATGATCGGCAGGGCGATCGCGAGAGCGATCACCGCGGTGCGGATCAGGTCGGCGAACCGATCTGCTTCCGCGGCGGCGGCCGCAGCCTCGAGGGCCTCGGTGGCCTCGGCGGCTCCCGCACCGTTGAACGGCACGACCTCGACGGTCACGACGTCGCCGCGTTCCTCGTCGATGCCCGCGGCGGTCGCGACGAGGTCGGTGACACCGGCCATGTTGAGTCCGGCCGCGGCGGTCTGGTTCAGGGCGACCGAGATCGTCTTGCGGGTGAGCACGCCGGCCGGGATGGTCGTCGACTCGGTGATCTTGTTCACCGCGTTGTTGCGGGTCAGGCTCGAGCTGGTCTCGCCCTCCGCGGCTTCTGCGGCGCCGGGCACCGCGATGTTGTCGGGGCCGAGCACGCCCGCGGCGGTCTGGCCGCCGGCTCCCGTGCTGTCGACGGTGGCCGATTCGTTCAGCGCGAGGGCTTCCTCGGGAGAGGTGAAGGTCTCCTCGACGCGTTCCGCCGACTCGCGGCTCATGTCGGCCGCGACGACGACGGTCGCGTTTCCGACACCGACGACCTTGTCGAGCATGGTCTGCACGGATGCGCGGATACCGGCCTCGTAGTCGGAGACCTGCTGGTCGGCGCCGCCGGTCGCACCCTCGCCGACGGCGGAGAGCACGGAGCCGTCGGAGTCGACGACGGCGACGTCGGTCGGCTGCATGCCGTCGATCGACGCGCTGGTGAGGTGCACGATGGCCTGCACCTGGTCGGAGGTGAGGGTCACGCCGCTGCGGGTCTCGACGAACACCGAAGCGGTGGGGTCGTTCTTCTCGGCGACGAAGACCGTCTCCTCGGGGATCGCGAGCCGCACCGAGGCGGTCTTCACGCCTTCGAGCGCCGAGATGGTCTTGGCGAGTTCGCCCTCGAGTGCGCGCTTGTAGGTGACGTCCTGCTGAAACTCCGAGGCGGTGACGCCCATCGAGTCGAGCAGCGAGTAGCCGCCCGTGGTCGACGAGGGGAGTCCGGCGGCCGCGGCCTTGAGGCGCTGGTCGTAGACGTCGGCCTCCGGCACCATGATCGTGGCGCCGCCGTTCGAGAGCTCGTACGAGACGCCGTCGCCGCGCAGCTGCTCGACGAGGGTGTTGGCGTCTTCGCCGCTGAGCCCCGAGAACAGCGGGGTGTACGCGGGCTTCGTGGCCCACATGCCGAGCGCGATGATTCCGAGAGCGAGAACGGCGATGCCGATGATCGCCACGGTGCGCTGGGCGATGGTGAACTCGCGAACAGTGTTCGCGAAGTTGCGGAACGCGGACGTGACCTGGCGGGGCATCAGGCCTGCATCCGCATGATCTCGCTGAACGCTTCGACACCCTTGTTACGCACGGCGGCGACGAGTTCGAGGGTGACGGCCGCACGCGACGAGGCGATCGTCGCGTTGTGGATGTCTTCGAGGTCGCCGGTCACCGCCTGGATGGCGAGCGAGCCCGAGGTGTTCTGCAGCTGCTGCACGTTGTCGACGGCGCCGGTGAGCGACGTCGCGAAGCTCGAGCCGTCGGTGGGCTTCGCGCCCGAGACGTTCGATAGGTAGCCGGTGGCGGTCGTTCCCTGTACCGGGGTGAGAGCGAGCGGGTCCATCAGTTGCGTCCGATCTGGAGGGCGGCTTGGTAGCTCTCTTTCGCGCGGTCGACGACCGCGGCGCTGGCCTGGTAGCCACGCTGGGCCATGATCAGCTGGCCCATCTGCGAGGCGAGGTCGATGTCGGGGTAGCGCACGTAGCCCTCCTCGTCGGCGAGCGGGTGGTTCGGCTCGTAGACGAGGCGGCCCTCGGCGTCGCCGAACGCCGCGCCGGCGACGAAGACGCCGCCGGCGCCCTCGCCCTCCTGGGCCACGACGTAGCGGGCCTGGAAGGCGTCGTCGTTGGTGGCCTTGACGGTGTTTACGTTGGCGAGGTTGTCGGAGACGGCGTCGAGCCACTTGCGGTGCACGGTCATGCCGGTGCTGGCGATGCCGATCGCGTCGAAGGTCATCAGCTGGTCCGCATCGCCGTGCGAAGTGCGGTGAACTGGCCGCCGATGGCCTGGCTGGCGAACTGGAAGCGCAGCACGGTGTCGACGTTGGAAAGGGTCTCGGTGTCGAGGTTGACGTTGTTGCCGTCGAGTCGCGTGGGCTCGAGCGAGCGGGCGGTGACCGCGGTGACGTTGCCGTCGCCGTTCTCGACCGACTTGGCGAGGGCGTCTTCGAACATAACGCGCTTCGCCGTGTAGCCGGGAGTGTTGATGTTGGCGATGTTGCTCGCGATGGCGCGCTGGCGAAGGGCCAGGCCGTCGAGCGCACTGCTCAGGGCAGCGGAGGTAACAGATTCGAGCACTGTGTCCGTCTTCTCATTACAAGAAACGAAGCGGCCGATCCGTGGCCTGATGGTGAGCAATCCGTGCTCTCACCGACTAGCTATCGGCTGACAACCGCTTTCCGTTAGGAGACGGGCGAAGAATCTATCCGGCGGTGTCGAGGTAGACCGGCTGCCCCGTCGAGCGCCGCGGCACAGAACGGAGCGCCGTCAAGTGGCGGCCGGTCTCGCGGTGCATCTCTTCGAGGTTGCGCACCGACTGTCGCTGCTCGGCGAGCACGCGCTCGGCCTGCTCGCGCAGGTGAAGGGGAAGCGGCCCGAGGTGTGTCGGCGGTGTCCACGCAACGTGGGCCGCGGCTGTGGCGGGGGGTTCGGGGTCGAGCGCCTCGAGCGCCTCGAACTCGAGGGCGGCGATCGCCTCTTCCCAGCTGGCATAGAGCCCGGTCGACTCAGGCAACGCCGAGCATCCCGCCGCTGCTCTGCGCGCGCGGAGCTGCGGGCTGGCTCGTCGCCGCGATCTGCCCTGCGGCCTCGTGCCAGGCCTGGCGCAGTGGCTCGAGCAGTTCGATGCTCTCGCGGATACGCGTGACGTCGCGCTTGACGTGGGCGGCGATGAGCGCGCTCGACACATAGTTGTAGAGCGCGAGCAGTCGGTCGCCGCCGTCCCAGGCATCTACCTTGAGCGACGAGGTCAGCTCGGTGATGATGTCTTGCGCGTGGAGAAGATTGGTGGATGCCACGGACCACGACTCCGACTCGTGCGCCGTTTCTGCGCGGCTCAGGTCGAGCAGCAGGCGGTCGTACAGCATCGTGAGCAGCTGCGCCGGTGTCGCAGACATGACCGAGTCGGTCATGTACCGGTTGCGCTGCTGTTGCGGGTTCGCGTACATCGTCATCGTCAGTCCTTCGAGGCGTTCAGTGCGTTGACTTGATCGGTCAGCCAGGTCATCTGGGCATTCAGCTTGCCCATGCTCACTTCGAACGCGGTGTAGTAGCGCTCGAGGTTCGCTTGACGCTTCTCCAGCCGGTCGTCCCACTTGCTGACCTCTTCTTTGAGGGACTTGATGGTCGATTCCTGGCCGGTGATCTTGGTGGTGACCGATCCGGTGGTCTTATTCGAGACAGCGTCGGTCGCGGTGACGAGCCGGGTGGCGATCTCCGCGACGGCCGCCTGGGTTTTGGCGGGGTCTTTGGCGAGCGCCGCCGCGAACTTCTCGGCGTCGAACTCCATGGTGCCGGTCTTGGTAATGGAGATGCCGTACTCGCTAGGCGAAATGCCGCCGATCGGAGCGGACGCCGCATCAAGCACCTTCTGGTTGGCATCGCGCACGGTGCGGTCTCCGGTGAATGCCCCGCCCGCGGTGTAGGCGTTGCCGTCGGCGTCGACGCTCGATGACGAGACAGACCTGGCCGTGATGAAGGCGATGGCATCGTTTACGGCCGCGATGAGCCCCTTGACCGCATCCGATGTCTTCTCGGCACTCCGCGAAACCGTTACTGTCACAGGCGTCGCCGAGACCGCGCTAACGGTGACTGCCACGCCGGGCAGCAGCTCGCCAAAGGTATTGCTTTTCGATGTGACTACCTGCTCGGCGGCGGTGCCGGCGAACAGCGTGACAGAGGCGTCGGAGGCGACCCGCACCGCAGCGGCTCCCGGCTGCGTGAGCACGTCGGTGCCGGCGGTAGCCGTGCCCTCGAGCACCGTGAAAGCGTTCGCGGCGCCGGTCTCTTTGCCGGTGAATTGCAGTCGAAACTGCGGGACGCCGGCACCGTCGACGCCAGCAGCAACCTTTGTGGCGGTGACTCCGGTGGTTGATGCGTTCACCGCGGTGACGATGTCGTCGAGCGAGTTCGAGGCGGCGGTGAGTTCGACCGGCGCGCCCGAGGCACCCGTGATCGTGATGACCGAACCGGCCCACTGCGTCTTCGCACCCGTCACGGTCGCCTGCGACTTGGCGATCGCGGTGACGACCACGTCGAGCTGGCCGGCGGAGGCGCCTATTCCGACCGTGGCGGTAGCGCCGGTGTCTGAGCTGGTCGCGGTGAGGTTGTCGAGCTCACTCGGCTTGTCGAGTTTCGCCGCCAGCACACCGAGGGCAGCGATCTTCGCGTTCAACTCTTGCAACGCGGTGACCGTGGTCGTGTTGCTGGTGACCTTGTTCTTGATGAGGGTCTGCGAGTTGCGATCGATCGCCATGAGCTCGGCGATGAGCTCTGTCGTCGGGTAGCCGCTACCGAGTCCGGGCAGTCCAGCCATGTCGGGTTCTCTCCTTAGTGCTGGACTGCTGAAAAATCTGGGGATGAAAAAACGCCCGGCGGCGTCGAATAGAGACGTCCAGTTCCCTTATCGAACCGCCGGGCGTTGACTAGCTAACCGGGGTTACTGCAGGAGCTGGAGTACGCCCTGGTTGGACTGGTTCGCCTGCGCGAGCATCGCGGTGCCGGCCTGCGACAGGATGTTCGAGCGGGTGTAGCTGACCATCTCGCTCGCCATGTCGGTGTCGCGGATACGCGACTCCGCGGCGGTGAGGTTCTCCGCCGAGACGTTGAGCGAGTTGATCGTCGACTCGAACCGGTTCTGCACGGCACCGAGACCGGCGCGAGCGGTCGAGACGCTCTTGATCGCGGTGTCGAGCGAGCCGATAGCCGTGGTTGCGCCCGTCGCGGTCGTGAAGTCCAGAGCGCCCATGGTCGTGACGATCGTGTCGACGTTGGCGCCCGAGAGGTCTACCGAGATGGTGGAACCAGCGCCACCGTCAGCGCCGACCTGGAAGCTGAGCACGCCGTTGGTTGCAACGCCAGCAGTGCCGTCCAGCAGCTTGATGCCGTTGAAGTTGGCGGAGTCGGCGATGCGGCTGAGCTCGGACGTGAGCGCCGTGACCTCGGTGGTGATTGCCGTACGCGAGTCGGGGTTGTTCGAGTCGTTACCGGCCTGAACGGCGAGGTCGCGCATGCGCTGGAGGATGGAGTGGACCTCGGTCAGTCCGCCTTCAGCGGTCTGGATGACGGAGATGCCATCCTGAGCGTTGCGGGCGGCAACCTTGGAGCCACTGACCTGCGAGCGCAGGCCCTCCGAGATCGCGAGACCGGCTGCATCGTCCGCTGCGCGGTTGATGCGGAGGCCACTGGAAAGCTTCTCCAGCGACTTCGACAGGTCGTTCTGCGTGTTGGACAGGTTCCGGTACGAGTTGAGTGCCGAAATGTTGGTGTTGATCTGCATACCCATGATGTATTCCTCCGTGATTGGGTTTGGTTGCATCCGCCCATCCATGGGCTGATACCTCTAGCTATCGGCCGCCCGCCGAATGGCGTTAGGCGCGAAAGAAGACTTTTTTAGTTTTTTTCAGAACGAGAGATCAGGATGCCGCGGCTTCGGTGTGCACGACGCCGCGGTCGCGCACCGACGTCGACATCGCGTGCTCGGCCATGCGGGCGAGATAGGCGCTGCGGCTGGAGACCGCGATACGCGACACCGGCGTGTACTCGGCGGCGGAGTCGGAGTAGTGGGTCTCGAGCCCGTCACGCAGCAGGCGCACCGCCTCGGAGCGCAACTGCGAGACGGCGGAGTGGGTCGTGCCCGACTCGTCGGCGATCTCTTTCACTGACTTGTCGTCGAAGTAGATGGCCGAGATGACGACGCGCATCTTCTCGGGCAGGGCGTCGACCGCCGAGTGCAGGTAGGCGAGACGTTCGGCAGAGAGCAGCGTCTCCTCGGGAAGCGCGGCCTCGGCGACGAGAACCTCGGCGACGGTCTCGTCGAGGGCGACGACGACGCGGGCGGCGTCGGCCATGCCGGCTGCGGCGGCTTCGCGGTCGACGCCGAGGGCGCTGGCGACCTCGTCGACGTTGGGCTTGCGGCCGAGGGCCGAGACCAGGGTGTCCTGAACGGCGAGCGTCTCTTTGATCCGGCGGCGGGCGCCGCGGGTGGCCCAGTCTTCCGAACGCATCTCGTCGGCGAAGGCGCCGACGATTCGGCGGCGGGCGAAGGCGCCGAACGGAATGCCGAGGTCGGGGTTGAACGAATCGGCCGACTGGATGAGAGCGAGTGCGCCGGCCGAGGCCAGGTCGTCACGCGAGAGGTGACGGGCCTTGGCCCATACGTCGGATACGAGATATCCGACGAGCGGCAGATTCTCCACCACTAATTTGTTGCGTTCGTGTCGTTCCACAGCATGACCCCCGTCAGCGGTTTCTGGCATTTGCCCGACGTCCGTGTTGCCACGTTCGTCGGAGTTTCTGGACGTAAATTTGGTGCGGTGCGAGCCAGGGTAAACACGCGATTTGTTCGGGTATTTGCGACTCTATAGGGAGGGAAGGAGAAACCCTCAACCTTTGGTTGCCCCCAAAGAGGGCGGCCCCCGAAGGGGGCTCCCCCGAACTGGTTTCATGGCTTTTCGCCGAGAGTCGCGAGATTTGGCGGAATTTTTCGAGTTCGCTCCTAACCGGAGCGTTACCCTTGCCGAAAGTTCCTGATGACGCGAACCCGGGATCACTCGAAGATCCTTCTGGCGGTGTATCGCGAAGCAGGCAGAGAGGGTATTCGTCATGGGTACACATGAACTGTCGGCATCGCTGTGGCGCGAGCGCGAATTGCTCGAGCTGCTCCTGTTCAAGCTGACCGAAGAACAACTGCTCCTCACCTCGGGCAAGGCGCGCTGGC
>Ga0247740_1000463_pt1 | contig 19780 bp, 17 predicted proteins | sample UWRJL148409B2_FD_180942 | JGI IMG/M metagenome (GOLD analysis project Ga0247740, IMG submission 180942) | Plant litter microbial communities from Arlington Agricultural Research Station in Wisconsin, United States - UWRJ-L148-409B-2 | ecosystem: Environmental > Terrestrial > Plant litter >...
GCCGATAACGCTCTGCAGGACCACGGCGTTGAACAGCGAGCCACCGAGCCAGCCCGCGCCGAAGGCTTCGGCCGCGCCTCCCGCTCCGCCCGCCTGGGGGCGCACCCCCGGCCACATGATGTTGGGGGCGGATTGCGTCTGCTGCGTGCCGAATGTCTTCGCGGCGTCGGCCTCGCCCTTCGCTTGCAGTCCAACGCCTGCCCACGCGGCACGCGCGACCATTTCGCCGCCCAGCTCTCTGATGAGCCCTGACGATCCTGACAGCACCATTTCGTTTTCGAGGTCGGCTGCCGCGAGCGCTGCTTGCAGCTCATCTTCCGACAGCGCAGCAGCCTCGGTCGCCACGTCGATCACCGTGTCCGGGTCGATTTCCACTTCTTCGGAGCTAGCGCTGCCCCCCAGGCCACTGCTGCCGCCCCGGTTACCACCACCGGAGCTGCCGCCATCGCTGCCCCCGCAGGCGCTCAGGAAGAAGGTCACCCCGAGCGAGGCCGAGAGCGCTAGCAGCATCGTGCCGCGCTGCCTCCGGTGGGCGAATGTGTGTCCTGGAGCCTGTGTGATCTCTCGGTTCGCGCGGTGCATGTGTTCCCATGATCCGACCACTGGGGCCGGATTCCGCGCAACCCCATTTCTCCTCGTCAAATGGACTCACGTGAGCGTAGCGAGCTCGAGCGCTTCGCGGCCTGGGAGTGGCCGTGACCTCCTGCAGCGTTCAAAGAACGACGCGACGTAACTTCATTTGCTATCGGCGATAGCACGCACGAGGCGACTGCGATTTTCGACGCCGAGCTTGTCGTAGATAGCTTGGAGTTGTTTAGCGACGGTGCTGGGGGCGACTCCGCGCTCGGCGGCGATGCGGGCGTTGCTCCAGCCGCTTGCGACACGCTCGGTGATCGCACGTTCGGCGTGGGTGAGCTTGCCGGCGAGCGCCCCGGTGAACCTCACGTCTACCCCGACCACCGCCAGCGACTCGTCGCCAACCGAGACGTCGAAGCGCGTCGCACGCTCGGAGTCGCACAGGGCTGCGAGCTCCACGCGCGATTTGACCCGCAACTTCTTCAGAATTTGGCTGACGGCTCTCGACGCAGTCTTCTCGGGTAGGCCCAGCGCGTAGCTGAGCTCTTTGTTCGTTGCGCCAAGCGCGAGGTACCGCAGAACGCTCTGTTCGGTCGGCGTCAACGCGCGTGGATCGCGTAGGCCGGTGCGATTCGAGTAAGCTGCGAGGTAGCGGCGACCGCCCAATTCCCAGTGGTCCACGAGCGACCATTGCCCGGCTACCAGCGCCTGCCACAGCTCGAGCGCACGCTCGGGCGAAGTGCGCACGTCGGCGCGACGGGCCTGCTCCATCGAGCGGACGGCTTCGACGAGCGCTCGGCGGGCTTCGTCGTCTTCCGCCACGGCCGGGCTCGCGTCCTCGAGCTTTCCCGAGGGTGAGAACAGGGCCTCGCGGCGGGAGCCGGACGCTGCCAGCAAGCGACGGAGCCTGAGCCCGGCGACGACGTGCAAGCCGACACGTTGCCATACGCCGCGCACGCGTGGTGATGGCGCGACCACCTCGCACGAAGGCGCGGATATGGTCACGCTGCCGCCGCGAGCGTCTTGCGCGAACATGCAGAAGCCGTCGGCGATGTTGGCGCTCGCCATCAGGCCGCGAAAGTGAGCGACGACCGGCGACGCCGAGCCCAGCACCTGCTCGAGCCCCCCGCACGTGACCAGCCGCTTCTTCAGCAGCTCGAAGATCGCGTTGGGCGCCTCCACGTTCAGTGCCGCGATGCGCGAGAGAAACTCGCCATTCAGTTCGCGCTGAACGAAGGCCGGGCTTTTCCCAAAGTCCGGCGCCGACTCGTTACCGGTGAAGCCGTAAACGCCACTGCCGGTGTCCAAGTCCTTCGCAGCTTGCTCGAGCACTGCCTCGAGCCAGGTGCTTTCCGAACCATCGAGCCGGTATGCCGCCTCGACCACGCCGATAGCAGTGGCAGCCCGGATTCCGTTCACACGAGCCATGCGGGCCGTAAGTATAGCGCTGGGCGCTGCGGCGCGGGGCTCAATTCGCGGGTGAAAGCGGAGAGCCGCGACGAGCAGTGGAGCCAGGTTCAAGCTGCGATACGCGTCAGCACTCGCGCACGCACATCGTCATGACCGATACCGCGTCCGGCGCGATGTAGCGGCGCAGGGGCGCCGGGTGTATATAGCCCTCTCGTGCGCGCCCAAACCCTCATCAACTGCCGCGACGTTCAAGCCTCGAGCCGCTGGTACCAACGGCTTCTCGGGTGCGTCGGCGGTCATGGTGGAACCGAGTACGAACGGCTCTGGGATCCGAACCTGCACACCAGCAACTGGGGGTCGGATGGTCTGATCCTGCAGCTTCACGCGTGGGAGGTCGATCACCATCACGGGCCCATGGGGGACCCGTCACGCGCCGTCGGCAACGGCATGCTCCTCTGGTTCGAGATCGACGACTTCGATGCTGCCGTGGCGCGTGCACGCGAGCTCGCCGCGCCCATCCTGCGCGACGTTCATCACAATCCGAATGCGAACCACCGCGAGCTGTGGATAAGCGATCCGGACGGCTACACCGTCGTCCTCGCGTCGCCCGACGGTGATGTGAAGAACGTCTGACGGGGTTCTGCGGCGCGGCGGCGCGGCGGCGCGGCTCGCCGCGTATATCGAACGGAGCGCATCATGGGACTCTTGACCTTCAGCATCAACGTCACCCTGGACGGCTGCGTCGACCACCAGGAGGGGATCGCCGACGACGAGACCCACGCCTTCTTCACTCGCCTCATGGACGAAAGCGGGGCGATGCTGTGGGGCCGCGTCACGTACGAGATGATGGAGAGCTACTGGCCGATCGTCGCCCGTGGCGAGGCGGAGGCGCCGCCGGCGATGCGCGAGTGGGCGGCCAAGCTGGAGGCCAAGCCGAAGTACGTGGTGTCGTCCACGCGCAAGGACTTCCCGTGGACGAACAGCCATCACATCGTCGGCGACCTGCGCACGGGCGTGCAGAAGCTCAAGGATGCGACCCCGGCGGGTGTGCTCGTCGGTAGCGGCAAGCTCGCGGCCGAGCTGGACCGGCTGGATCTGATCGATGAGTACAAGTTCCTCGTCCACCCCAGAATCGCCGGCCACGGCCCGACCCTGTACCAGAGCGGGCTACCCAGCACGCGACGGCTCGAGCTGGTCTCGGCGAAGGCCCTCCGCAGCGGCGCAGTCGTCATGCACTACCGGTGCGCGCGCTGACTCCGAGAAACGCTGTGTCTCGGAGTCGTTCCCGCGCTTGGCGTGTCTCAGGCCGCGTCGTCGGTTTGGTCGACGACGCGCACGTCAATCTCGAGGGTTCCGCCTAGGATCGCTGCGTAGCGGCGGCAGAGCTCGAGCGCCTCGTCGATACCCGACAAATCGAGGATCGCAAAGCCGCCGACTAGTTCCTTGGACTCGGCGAAGGGACCGTCCATCGTGTGCAAGGCGTTGTTGGTGAAGGTCAGGCGCTTGGCGGTGCGGCTAGGCTTCAACGTGATCGCTTTCACGAGCACGCCGGCTTTCGCCATCTCGGTTTTGAGCCGCGCAAGCTCGGCCTTTTTCTGAGCACTGCGTCCGCCGGCCTCGGTCTCGGCGTCGGCCTTCTCGATCAGCAAAAACTGCAGGGGAGGGTTCTCGGGCGCGGGCATCAGACCAATGTCCCAGGGCTCATTGACCTTTCCGAGCTCGAGCTCGCCGTCGCCGAGCACTTTGCCGTAGCGCTCGCCCCAGCCAATCGCTTGTTCGCGCGTGGCCACTTTGATTTGGAGCACGGTGGAGGGCAGCTCGTGCTGGCCGGCGTAGGGGCCGTGCTTGAGCGTGCAGCGACCACCGCGGAACACCAGACGCGTGCGGTTCATGCTGCCGCTCAGCCCGGCTCCATCGACGAAACGGCCGCTTTGCGCGTATTCACCGATGAATGCGCCCATCTTACTCACCAGCTCGGGCGGCGGCGGTTGACCGGCCTCGGTCTGCGGATCGTTCTTGTGCATGATCATGAAGTGCATGATGGCTCTCTTACCTTGCAATCACTGGATGGAGGTTCGGAGGAACGCGCGTAGGTGAGCTGAGCGCATCACATAGGCGGCCCACAGAATGACGCAGAATACGACGGGAAACCAGGCAGAGGTGCCGGCACGCACGTGCGTGGCCACGGCGCCGCCGAAGTAAGCGGTGAGCAGCAGCGCCCCGAGAAACTGCGTACGTGGGATCAGGTGCAAGAGCGTCGGAATCGCGAGCAGCAGCCCGAGCGGTCGCAGCAGCTCCAGCGCGTAGCCAGCCTGCTTCGTGCCTTCCACATAAGGGGCGAGCGGGATCAGCTTGCCGACCGCGTCGACGAGCAAGAAGCTGACGATCAGGCCGGTCAAGATGCGGCCAGTCCAAACCAGCGAGCGCGCGCTGCGGTCCGGGGATTCATCGGCGGCGCTGGAAGCGATGGTATTTTCCATGAGGGTCTCCTCGTCGTGGGGGTTCGGGCCTCGAGCACTTGCCGGGCCCGTGGACCAGTGACGCTCGACCGCCGCGCAGATCGACACACCCCGACGTTTTTTTCTAAGCCCTCGTAATAACTCACTATTCGCGTAGGCCCCGGTCAGGCCTGGGGCTCGAACTCGAGTTGCTCGCCGGACACTCGCACGCGAACCGTCGCGCCGTCGGCGAATTTCCCGGACAAGAGCGCGTGCGCCAACGGATCTTGTAGGTTGCGCAAGATGCTGCGTTTGACGGGCCGGGCGCCGAGTGCGGGCTCGTAGCCGCGGTCGACCAAGTAGTCTTTCGCGGCGTCGTCCAAGTCGAGCTTCAGCTTGCGATCACCGAGCAGGCGCTCGAGGTGACCGAGTTGAATGTCGACGACTTTGCGCAGGTGTTGCTTGGTGAGCGGGCGGAAGATCAACGTCTCGTCGATTCGGTTCAAGAACTCCGGGCGGAAGAACTCTTTCAAGCGTTCGAGCAACACGTCACGCAGGGCGTCGCGCCCCGGTTCGCTCTCGAACAGCTTGGGGTCAGCCTCCAAAATGCGATCGGAGCCGATGTTGCTGGTCATGATCACGACCGTGTTCGAAAAATCGGCGAGGCGGCCTCGGCCGTCCGTGAGCCGTCCGTCGTCGAGCACCTGCAAGAGCAGATTGAACACGTCTTGGTGCGCCTTTTCGACTTCATCGAACAGCAGCACGGAATAGGGGCGGCGGCGCACGGCCTCCGTGAGAAAGCCGCCTTGTTCGCTGTCGGCGTAGCCGGGGGGCGCGCCGATCAGGCGCTGCGCCATGTGGCGCTCCATGAATTCGCTCATGTCGAGGCGCGTGAGTGCTTGATCGTCGTCGAACAGGAAGCGCGCCAGCGCCTTGGCTAGTTCGGTTTTGCCGACGCCGCTCGGACCCAAAAATAAGAACGACCCAATCGGCTTTCCGGGGTCTCGCAGCCCGACTCGACCGCGGCGCACGGCGCGCGCAACCGCGGCGACTGCGTCGTCTTGGCCAACTACGCGTTGCGCCAAGCGCTCCTCCATTTTGAGCAGCTTGTCGGCCTCGCCTTCCAGCATCTTGGCTACCGGGATTCCAGTCCACACGGCCAGCGTGGTCGCGACTTCGCGCTCACCCAGGATGCGCGGCGGGGGCTCGCGGCTGCTCTTGGCGGCTTCTTCCGCCTTTGCCAGGCGCGCTTCGAGCTCGGGGAGCACGGCGTGCTCGAGCTCGCCCACGCGCGCAAAGTTCTTGTCCGAGAGCGCGCGTCGATGTTCGCCGCGCGCGGCTTCGGCCTCGGCGCGCAGCGTACGCACCGCGCCCACGACGCCGCGGCGGGACTCGAGCTCGGCGCGGATGCGCGTCGTGTTCTCCTCGAGCGCGGGCAGTTCGTCGAGCAGTCTTTGACGCGCGTTGCGGCTGTCGGCATCGTCACTGCGTTCCAGCGTTTTGAGCTGAGCTTGCACCAGTTCCAAACGGCGCAGTAGGGCGTCGGACTCGCTGGAAACGCCGTCGACCTCCACGCGCTTGGCGGCGGCGGCCTCGTCCAACAAATCGAGCGCGCTGTCCGGCAAGCAGCGCTCGGGCACGTAGCGCTTGGCGAGCTGCACGGCGAGCCGAATCGCACCCTCGCTGATCTCGACTCCGTGGTGGCGCTCGTAGCGCGCCGCCGCGCCCCGCACGATCTCCGTCGCTTCTTCAATCGATGGCTCGGCGATCGGCAATTGCGTGAACAGCCTCAGGACCTGCGCGTCGCGCTCTTCGAGTCGCTTCAAGCCGTCGGGCGTGGTCGTCGCCAGCACGCGTACCTCGCCGCGAATCAGGGCCGGCTTCAGCACTTCACCGATCGCGCTGCCGCTCGGCCCTTGTCCGAATAGTTGCTCGATGTTGCGCAGCACCAAAATCACGGGCGCGTCTGCGACCTCTGCGAGCAGCTTCTTCACGCGCTCTTCGACCTCCCCGCGCAGGCGCGCGCCGCTGACGAGCGCGCCGCTGTCGATCTCGACCAACCTGCACGAAACCAGGCTGGTCGGGACATCTCCAGCCGCGATCCGCTGAGACAACGCACGCACGACGGCGCCCTTGCCGACGCCCGCCTCCCCGACCAAAAGCGGATGGCTCTTTTGGCTGCGTTCCAGGATCGTGAGCAGGCGCCGCACCTCGGCCACGCGCAAGAGCACGGGTTCGCTCGGATCCGCCAGCAGCGGACGCATGAACGAACCGGGGGCACTATTGACCGAGCGAGCCGCCTGCGGCAGCGAGCGCAGCGCAGCCATGTGCTGCCGTAGTGATCCGGGCAGCACCCCGAACGCACTCAGGATCTCACCCGCGGCGCCGCGGATCTCTTGGGACAGCGCGTTCACCACATGCTCGACCGTGACCTTCTCGGACTTTTCGCGGTCGGCTTCGCGCTGAGCGCGCTCCAATAAGTCCAGCATGGAGGCCGAGAGGTAAGCCGGCTCGTTCGATCGTGGCAGGCCGCCGAGGGCACGCTCCAACGCGGCCTCGAACTCCAGCAAGTTACTCACGCCACGCTCGAACACGGCACGCACGCCGAGGTCGCGCCCGAGCGCGCGCACCAGCAGATGCAGAGGTTGCACTTCGGCGTGTTTGCGCTCGTCTGCCAGTGACTGCGCTGCGGCGACCAGCGCCTTGGCGTCGGAGGCATAGCGTTCGAGCGAGAGCGTGGTCGCTTCCGGTGCGAGATTGGGCATCACTCGCGAGTGTACACCGGCCACCGAGCGGCCGCGCGCGGCGCACCTACTTGTGGAACACGCCGAAGCCGATCGCGAACAAGAAGAACGCCGCGTAGGCCAACCAGAACAGGAGCCACAGAGTGCCGAAGATCCCACCGATGATCATCCCGGCCAAGGCCAGCTGATCGCCGCCCACGCGCCCCGGGTTTTCGCGCGCGGCCCGCCGGGCTCGAGCGCCGAGCCAGATGGCCACGAATCCGAGCGGAAAACAGCTCCACGCCATTCCGCCGCAGACGATCGCGGCGATCGCTTCCGACGAGGCGGGCGGCGCTGCCGAATACATCGGACCGGGGGGCATGCCGTAGCTGCCCACTGGCGGCGGTTCGAACGGGTTCGGTCCCTGACCCGGGCCGCGACCGGGCGGCGGTTGATTCATTCCGGCAGTTCCCGCTCATCACCGTGGCGAGCGTGAAAGCTTGCCAGGCAGGCCCGCGCTTGCCGAGTCAGCAGCACGCATTGCAAGAGCTCGCGATCGTAAGGGCGCGTGAGACACTCCTGCGTTTGGCGTTCGATTTGCGCCGCGATCACCGGCGTCACGTAACGCCCCGCGCCGACCACGGCCTCGGCGAACTGCGCACACTCCTCCGGACCCGGCGCCTTGCGTTGGCAACCGGTGGCCATCGCGGCGAGCAACGCGATGCCGACCGCGGCGCGAGTGAGCGTGCGCGAAGCGGGCATCCTCAACCTCGTAGGGTCGCCCCGAACTCGGCTTGCGCGGCTTTGAGCATGCGCGCCTGCACTTCATCGACCTCTTTGTCGGTCAGCGTGCGCGCCTCGTCATTGAGGGTGCGCGCTTTGGGATCTCGGCAAATGACGCGAAATGTGAGCGATTTTTGGCCCTCGGGTAGCGAGCCGCCGCGGAACAAGCCGAGCAACTCGATAGACTCGCACAGCGTGCCACCGGCCTGCTCCAAGAGCTCGCCAACCTTGCCCGCGCCTACCGCGTCAGCCACGACCAAGGAGAGATCGCGAGTCACGGCCGGCAAACGAGGGATGGCTCGAAACTGGGGCACGCCCTTACCCACGCGCCGCAGCGCTTCCAAATCGAGCTCGACGATCTGCGCGGTTTGCCCCAGATCGAGCGCATCCACCACGTCGGGGTGGAGGGGCCCGAGCTGACCTACGAGCACATCCCCGAGCAGGATGTCGCTCGCGCCGCGGGGGTGCAAATGCCCCGGCTTGCTCGCTGACAAGCGCACCGTGGCTTGCTTGCCCGTGACGCGTTCGACGAGCTCGAGCGCGAGGCCCTTGGCGTCGTACACGTCGACCTCTTCCGGCTTGAGGCTCAGGTATTCCTGACGAGTCCCGGCCAGCACGGCCGCGAAACGCAGCTCCTCACGCGGCAGATTGCCGACATCTGCCTCTAGACGCGGACGAGTGCCGCCCACGGTCTCGTGCACGAGCGCGCCAAAGCAGCTGCCGAGTGTGAACAGGCGAGCGCGCGTTTCCCCGCGGCGCCGCGCGCGGCGCAGGGCCTCGAGCAAGCCGGGCAGCAAGCTGGTACGCATCACGTTACGCTCCTCACTCAGCGGATTGCTGAGACGCACACTGGGCTTGGGCGCGTGCACCTTCTCCAGATCGCTCTCGGAGACGAATGCGTACGTCACCGCTTCGGACAAGCCCAGCGCAACCGCGGCCGCGCCCACGTCGCGTTCGAGCTTGCCCGTGGCGCGCGGTGGTTGCGGGATGACCGCGGGCAAGCGCGTCGGAATAGCGTCGAGTCCGCGCACGCGGCAAACTTCTTCGATCAAGTCCACTTCGCGCGTGACGTCGGGGCGGAAGGAGACGGCACGTGTCCGCAAGACCGCGCTCTCCCCGCTTCCGCTCACCTCGAGACGAGGGAAACCCAGGCGTTCGATGATTGCGCACGCTTCGGTGAACGGCACGGGCGCGCCGAGTAGCGCATCTAGGCGCGCCGAGCGTAGTGAGATTTCTGCGAGTGCGGGCTCCGGGCCGCGTGCGTGAATCGCGCCCTCCACGGCTGCGCCTCCGGCCAGCTCACTGAGTAGAGTTTTCGCGCGCTCGAGCACGTGCGCCACCTGCGCGTAGTCCACGCCGCGCTCGAAGCGATGACTGGCCTCGGTATGCAAGCCATAGCGACGCGCGGTGCGACGAACCCCGCGCGGCACGAAGTACGCGCTCTCCACCAAGACGCGGCGGGTGCTGTCGCGGATCTCGCTGACCTGGCCGCCCATCACACCGGCCAAGGCGCTCGGCCCTTCCGCATCTGCGATCACCAAATCATCGGCATCGAGAGTGCGTGCGATGCCGTCGAGGGTCGCGAACGGTTCGCCCGCGCTCGCGCGGCGCACGATGATCTGTCCGCCCCGCACCTGGTCCAGATCGAATGCGTGCAACGGCTGCCCGAACTCCAAGAGCAGCAAGTTGGTGATGTCGACCACGTTGGAGATCGGGCGCACGCCCAGGCTCTGCAAGCGCCACTGCAGCCACAGCGGTGAGGGCGCGATCGTCACGCCGAGCACCGCGCCCGCGGCGTAGTGCGGGCAGCGCTCGGTATCTCGGTTATCGATCTCGACTAGCGAGCTCAGTGATTCACTGGCGCGGCGCGCGGGAGTACCCGTACCCGGCGGCGTGAACGGCAAGTCGAGCAGCGCAGCGAGCTCTCTCGCCAACCCGACGTGCCCGAGCGCATCGGGCCGGTTGGGCGTTACATCGAGCTCGTAGATCGTGTCTTGGGCCGCGGGGAAGGCATCGATGAAACGCGCGCCCGGGGCCGCAGAGCCGGCAGGCAAGATCAGAATGCCGTCGGCGCTTTCTGCCAGCCCGAGTTCCGTCTCGCTGCACAGCATGCCTTCACTCAACACACCGCCTATCTCTCGCGGGGTGAGCGGCCCGTCCATCCCCGGGAGCGTGGCACCCAGTGGAGCGAGCACGACCAAGCCACCGGGGGCCGGCACGTTGCCTGCACCGCACACGACGCGCTGCTCGACGCCACCGCGATCCACGGTCACCAGGTTCAGCGAAGCGCGCTTGGGGTGCGGCTCCTTGGCCAAGACTTCGACGACCACGATCGCCTCCAGGCCCTCGCCGAAGGAGCGCACTCCGTCGACCGCCAAGCCGGCGCCTCCGAAGCGCAGCGCCACCTCTTCAGGAGACGCGGTAAGACCGGGGAGCAGCTCTTTCAGCCAACGATAGGAAGCACGCATGGGGGCCGGCTTTTAGCACGATAAAGCTGGATTGCTCTGGGTTTAGCCACGCAAACCTCGCCCCCGAGCGGCGAAATCACCAGAATTTGGCTGATCTCGCCGGGCGCGCCGAAGCCGCGCGCGGCCTCGTTGGAACCCGCGACGACCAGCCGGACACCCGGTGTACGAGCGCGGCCTCGCTCGCTGACCGGCGCTCGGGTGCGCGACGTTGGCATTTGATTTGGCGATCACTGTTGCGGTTCAGCACCTCGCATCTCACGCATGACTGAGCGCGCATCGGCCTGCGCGAACGGGCGCACACTGCTGCAACTCTTCTGGGTTGGAGTGTGCGACTCGTACTCTCACCAACTTTTCTCGCAGATCACGCGCGCGGCCTCAGCACTGATGAGATGCGCGTCTCGTCATCGCTGACCACTGTGGCAGGCCTGCGGGCGCGCTTGGCACGACTATTGATTCGCCGGATTCGCGCGCGGGTGCGCGGTTTTTCGTCGCGGCGTGCGCGCGCTGCGCGCTCGCTGCGCGTGGACACAACGCAAATGGGTGACGGCGCTGTCAGGCTCGCGACGCCCTCGGCGCGGCCGTGTTGCGTCTTCAAAGTAAACATACACGACACGGGTACGACATCTACTGCCCGGTAGGTGTAGTGCACGATCACTTCATTGAGCGGAAACAGCGAGTGGGCGGTGAGGCCCACTCATGGTTCCAAGACGCGTTCGCTTTGAACTTCGATTCGCAGCCGCGCTGGGCGAGTGATCTGCTCTGCCAATCATCGCTGCAAGTCGCAGTTCGTTACTCGTGCGGATTTCGTGTGACAACCGGCTCGGTGCGCGACCACGCAATCGAGACTCCCTTTGCTAATGGAGACACCCATGCAGTCAGTCTTTTCCAATCGTAGTCGCGCTTATCGCGGCGCTTTGTCGCTGGTTCTACCCGGCGCCTTGTTGTGTGCGGCGCTCGCGAGCAGCGCGTGCAACAAGTCTTCCAGCGCCTCGACGTCCACTGATTCGTCCGCAAAGGTCGAAAAGGCCGCCGCCCCCGCCGCTACGGAGCGCTCCACGGAAGCCACCGGAGCCGCCGTCTTGTTGCCGCCGGGCCTAGAGAAGTCGACCACCAAGGCCTCGGACTTCCCGACGGCCAAGATCATGACCACGGGGCTAAAAGTCGACGACGACAGCGTTACCGTCGGCATTCTGCACTCCACGACTGGCACCATGGCCATCAGCGAGACGGGCTCGGTGCAAGCGGAGAAGCTCGCAATCGCCCAGATCAACGCGCTCGGCGGCATTCTCGGCCGTCAAATCAAGGTCATCCAAGAAGACGGCGCGAGTGACTGGCCGACCTTCGCCGAGAAGGCGCGCAAGCTCTTGGTGAACGACAAAGTGGCCGCGGTCATGGGCTGCTGGACGTCAGCCTCGCGCAAAGCCGTGCTGCCGGTGTTCGAGAAAGAGAACGGCCTCCTCTATTACCCGACCTTCTACGAAGGCCTCGAGCAATCGAAGAACGTGTTCTACACGGGCCAAGAAGCCACGCAGCAGATCTTGGCCAGCTTGGACTGGGTCCACAAGGAGAAGGGTGCCAAGAGCTTCTACCTGATCGGCTCGGACTACATTTGGCCGCGCACGTCGATGAAGATCGCGCGTAAACACATCGAAAACGTGCTCAAAGGTACGGTCGTCGGTGAAGAGTTCGCGCCGCTCGGCAACACGCAGTTCGGCTCGATCATCAACAAGATCAAGCTGAAGAAGCCGGACGTGATCTTCGCCGCCGTCGTCGGTGGCAGCAACGTGGCGTGGTTCAAGCAGCTGAACGCCGCCGGCGTCACCGCCGCCAACCAGACGCTGCTCACCATCTCGGTGACCGAAGACGAGGTGCTCGGTATCGGCGGTGAGAACCTGACCGGCTTCTTCTCCTCGATGAAGTACTTCCAAAGCCAGGACAACCCGAACAACAAGTCGTTCGTCGAAGCCTTCAAGAAGATGTGGGGCGACAAGAGCGTGATCGGCGACGTGACCCAAGCCGGCTACCTCGGCCCGTGGATCTGGAAAGCCGCCGTCGAAAAGGCCGGCAGCTTCGACGTCGACAAGGTGGTCGCCGCCTCGCCGGAGATCGAGATCAAGATCGCTCCCGAAGGCTACGTCAAAGTGCACGCCAACCACCACTTGTGGAGCAAAGCGCGCATCGGCAAAGCCAAGCCCGACGGTCAATTCGAGGTCGTTCACGAGTCGGAGCTGATCGAGCCGAACCCCTTCCCCAAGGGTTACCAGTGATCTGAGTCGCAGCCGAACGGTGGGCACGGACTAAACCAATCAACTGAAGAAAGTTTGCGATGAGCCTGAACGAAATTGGTTCGATGGTTGCGATGCAGGGCTTTTCCGGCCTCAGTCTGTTCACCGTTCTGCTGCTGATGGCGCTCGGGCTCGCCATCATCTTCGGTCAAATGGGCGTCATCAACATGGCGCACGGCGAGTTCATGGCCATCGGGGCCTACGTCGTTTACTTGATCTCGCAACTCACCCAGAACTTCGCGCCTGGTTTGCGCGAGGTGTACTTCGTGCCGGCGGTCGTTGCGGCGTTCTTCGTCGCAGCGGGCGTCGGCTACGTGGTCGAGGTGCTCTTGATTCGCCGCCTGTACAAGCGGCCGCTCGACACCTTGCTCGCCACCTGGGGCCTCAGCCTGGCGATGCAGCAATTCTTCCGCACGTTCATCAACCCCAAGGAGGTCAGCGCAGAGCTGCCCGAGTGGCTGCTCGGCGCCTTCAACCCCACCCCGTCCATCCAAGTGCCACGCAACGGCATCTTCGTGATGGCCCTGACGATTCTCGTGTCCGGCGCCGTGTACATGCTGATGCTCAAGTCTCGCTGGGGCATCCGCATTCGCGCCACGACGCAGAACCGCATCATGAGCTCGGCCGTGGGCATCAACACCGACCGTGTGGATCGCTTTACGTTTGCGCTCGGCTGCGGCATCGCAGGCTTGGCGGGCGCCGCGTTCACCACCATCGGCTCGACGGGCCCGACCAGCGGCTCGCTGTACATCGTCGACACCTTCCTCGTCGTCGTCTTCGGCGGCGCCGCGAACCTGATCGGCACGATCGCCTCGGCGTTCTCGATCGCTCAAGCGCAATCGCTGCTCGAGTTCTTCCTCACCAGCGCAATGGCCAAGGTGCTGACGTTGCTCACGATCATCATCATCCTGATGATTCGGCCTCAAGGGCTGTTCACCACCAAGGTCCGCACCTGACTTTCGGTAGGAATCATGAACCTTCTAACCAAGAAACTGAGCAAGACCGACCTGATTGGTGTGGTCGTGCTGTCCGCGGTAATTCTGGTCCTGTTCCCGGCCTTCTTCAGCATCTTCCGCCTGAACCTGATCGGGAAGTACCTCACGTACGCGTTCGTAGGCGTCAGCCTCGTGCTGCTCTGGGGCAATGGCGGCATCTTGAGCCTCGGGCAGGGCGTGTTCTTCGGGCTCGGTGGCTACTGCATGGCCATGTTCCTGAAGCTCGAGGCGTCCGACCCAATCGCTACGAAGATCCAAACCACGCCCGGCATTCCTGATTTCATGGATTGGAATCAGATCACGCAGCTACCGCTGTTCTGGAAGCCATTCAACAGCCTTACCTTCACGATTTTGGCGATCTTGATCGTCCCCGCCTTCTTCTCGTTCATCATCGGCACGGCGATGTTCAAGCGGCGCGTGGGCGGCGTGTACTTCGCCATCATCACCCAAGCCGTGGCTTTGATTCTGTCGGTCTTGATCGTCGGCCAGCAGGGCCTGACCGGCGGCATCAACGGCATCACCGACTTGAAGACCATGCACGGCTGGGACATCCGCACGGACTCCGCCAAGTACATTCTGTACTACGTGAACGGCGTGCTCTTGATCGGCTGCGTGGTGTTCACACGCTGGGTGTTGTCGACCAAGTTCGGCATGCTGCTCTTGGCCCTGCGCGAGAAAGAAGACCGCGTGCGCTTCTCTGGCTATGACGTAGCGAATTTCAAGACGCTGGCCTTCTGCCTCTCGGCCGTCATGTGCGCGATTGGCGGGGCGATGTTCACGCTCCAGGTCGGCTTCATGTCGCCCTCTTTCGTCGGTATCACGCCCTCGATCGAGATGGTGATTTACACTGCGGTCGGCGGGCGTATGTCGGTCGTGGGCGCGGTCTTCGGCACGCTCTTGGTGAACTTCGCCAAGACGTTCTTCTCCGAAGAGTATCCCGACCTGTGGTTGTTCCTGATGGGCGCGACGTTCATCGGCGTCGTGCTCTTGTTCCCCGACGGGCTCGCGGGCTTGTACGAGCGCTACGGCAAGCCGTTCATCGCTCGCCTGGTGCGCAAGCCCGGCGCAAAGAAAGACGAACCCACGGTAGCCGTCGCTGCCGCACTGGAAAGCGGAGGCAAGCATGGGTAGCCACGAGATGCTCACGATTCAGGGCCTCGGCGTATCGTTCGACGGCTTCAAGGCCGTCGACGACCTGAATTTCATCGTCGACCGCAACGAGCTGCGGGTCGTGATTGGCCCCAACGGCGCGGGCAAGACAACCCTCTTGGATTTGATCTGCGGCAAGACCAAGTCGACCAGCGGCACGATCATGTTCAAAACCATGGATCTGACGCAGATGAAGGAGCACGCCATCGTGCGTGCCGGTGTGGGGCGCAAGTTCCAAACGCCCTCCATCTACGAGAACCTGACCGTTTCCGAGAATCTGGAAGTATCCTTCCCGCGCGGACGAACCGCGTTCGGGGCGCTGTTCTTCCGGAGGACTCAAGACGTCGCCGATCGAGTGAAGAAGGTCGCGGAGGAAGTGCTTTTGACCGACAAGCTCGAGCAACAGGCGGCCCTGCTCAGCCACGGTCAAAAGCAATGGCTCGAGATCGGCATGCTGCTGATGCAAGACCCCGAGCTCTTGATGCTCGACGAACCCGTCGCCGGCATGACCGTCAATGAGCGCGAGCAGACGGCCGAGCTGTTGAATCGCATCAGCAAGAATCGCTCCGTGATCGTGATCGAGCACGATATGGAGTTCGTGCGAAGGATTGCGCACAAAGTGACCGTGCTGCATCAAGGCAAAGTGATCGCCGAAGGCAGCATGGACAAGGTGACGGCGGACCCGCGCGTGATTGAAGTCTATCTCGGCCACTGACCGCCGTGGACGAGCGATTGAACGTGAACGCGAAACAAGGAATCCGAAAACGATGATCGAAATCAAGGACCTTCACGTCAGCTACGGCCAGAGTGAAGTGATTCACGGCGTCAATTTGGAGGCCAAGGCGGGGCAAATCGTCGCCGTGATGGGCCGGAACGGCATGGGCAAGACCACGCTGTTCAAGTCGCTCATGGGCGTGATCCGCAGCACGTCGGGCTCGATCAAAATCAACGGCGTGGATGTCACCAAGATGCCCAGCTACCAACGGGTGAAGCAGGGCATCGCCTACGTGCCTCAAGGGCGCATGATCTTCCCGACGCTCACCGTGTGGGAGAACTTGCTCACCGGGCTCGAGGGTTCACCGACCGGCAAGCTGCCCTCCGACATCTTCACCCTCTTCCCGGTGCTGGCCGAGATGAAGACTCGACGCGGGGGGAATCTCTCGGGTGGGCAACAGCAGCAGCTGGCCATTGCCCGAGCCTTGGCGGCCGAACCAAAGGTTCTCCTCCTGGACGAGCCGACCGAAGGCATTCAGCCCTCGGTGATCAAAGACATCGCGCAGGTGCTGCTCAAGGTTCGTGATTCGCGCAACCTCACGATCATCGTCTCCGAGCAGGTGCTCAGCTTTACGATGGAGATTCTGGATCGCCTGCTGGTGATCGAAGGCGGCCGTTTCACCGCCGACGAACCACGTGAAAGGGTCGACGTGGGCGAAGTACGTCGACTGCTGGCGGTCTGACACTCGAACCGTCAAAACCTCAGCGAGGAGTTCTTTCGGCATGATTCACGGTGACATCTCGAGCAGCAAGGACACGGTCGGGGTCGCGGTCGTCAATTACAAGATGCCGCGCCTGCACACCAAGGCCGAGGTCTTGGCCAATGCCAAGAAGATCGCCGACATGCTGCAAGGCATGAAGGTCGGGCTGCCCGGGATGGATCTCGTGATCTTCCCCGAGTACAGCACGCACGGCATCATGTACGACAAGCAGGAGATGTACGACACCGCGTCGGCCATCCCGGGGGAAGAAACCGCGATCTTCTCCGCTGCGTGCAAGGCCGCCAAAGTGTGGGGCGTGTTCTCGCTCACCGGTGAACAGCATGAAGAGCACCCGCACAAGGCGCCGTACAACACGCTGATCCTGATCGACGACCAGGGCGAGATCGTGCAGAAGTACCGCAAGATCATGCCTTGGGTGCCGATCGAAGGCTGGTATCCGGGCAACTGCACGTACGTCTCCACCGGTCCCAAGGGACTGAAGATCTCGCTCATCATCTGTGACGACGGCAACTACCCGGAAATCTGGCGTGATTGTGCGATGAAGGGCGCCGAGCTGATCGTGCGCTGCCAGGGCTATATGTACCCGGCCAAAGACCAGCAGGTGCTGATGGCGAAGGCCATGGCGTGGGCCAACAACGTGTACGTCGCGGTCGCTAATGCCTCCGGCTTCGACGGTGTGTACTCGTATTTCGGTCACTCGGCGATCATCGGCTTCGATGGCCGCACGTTGGGTGAATGCGGTGAAGAGGACTACGGCGTGCAGTACGCGCAGCTCTCTACCTCGCTCATTCGCGATGCGCGCAAGAACATGCAGTCCGAAAATCACTTGTTCAAGTTGGTACATCGCGGCTACACCGGCATGATCAACTCGCGCGAGGGGGACCGCGGCGTCGCGGCTTGCCCGTACGACTTCTACAAAAAGTGGGTCGAAGATCCGGAGGGCACGCGCGACATGGTCGAGTCGTTCACACGACCCGCCGTGGGCACGGAGGAGTGCCCCATCCCTGGGATCCCGACGACGCGTGAGGCAACCCATCGGTAATGTCCGCGGGGCCGCTCGACGTCTATCGAATCCCGGAAGAGCCGTACTACCTGGCTCTGGCTGACGAAGTCAGCCTGTTCGAGGCGGCTTATGCGGCGCGCTTGCCGGTCATGCTGAAAGGGCCGACCGGCTGCGGCAAGACGCGCTTCGTCCAACACATGGCCTGGCGCTTGCGAAGGCCACTGATCACCGTGGCCTGCAACGAAGAGATGAGTGCATCCGACTTCCTCGGGCGCTACTTGCTCGACGAAGGCAGCACGCGCTGGCAAGACGGGCCGCTCACGATCGCCGCGCGCTTTGGCGCCATTTGCTACCTGGATGAAGTGGTGGAAGCGCGCCAAGACACGCTGGTCGTGATTCACCCGCTGACTGACGACCGGCGCTTGCTCTCGCTCCCCGCTCGCAGTGAGGCGCTGCACGCCCACCCCGAGTTTCACTTGGTCGTCTCGCACAACCCCGGCTACCAGAGCGCGCTCAAGGACTTGAAGCCCTCCACCAAGCAGCGCTTCGGCGCCATCGAGTTCGATTACCCGCCGCGCGCTCGCGAGATCGAAATCCTGACTCACGAGACCGGCTTGGCCATAGACCTCGCCGAACGCTTGGTTTCGGTGGCCGAAGCCGCGCGGCGCCTCAAAGGACACGGGCTCGATGAGGGAATTTCGACGCGCATGCTGGTGCACGCGGGTTCACTGATTCACCAAGGGGTCAGCGCGGAGGCCGCTTGCCAGATGGCCCTCGTGCAGCCACTCACGGATGACCCCGACCTCGCCGCGGCGCTCACGGCCAGCGTTCGAGCCTGCCTGTGACCCGCAGCGTCAGTGAACAGGGGAATCTGGAATTCGGCGCTGGTGCGAGCAGCTTCGTGCGTGCCCTTTGGGGACTAGACGTACGCGTGCAAGCATTGCCGGCGAGCGCGAGCGAATTCGCGCCTCGCCGGCCGCGCTTCGTAGCCTCGAACCTGTGGCTTCCAGCTTCGCCCCTGACGGGCGTGCCCGGCAGCTTCAGCAACTACCTTTTTGCGGCGTGCGCCCACATCTCGGCTCATCTTCGGTTCGGGGCGCCGCGCTTTTTGATTGAGTCGCTCAAACCCGCTCAGATCGCGATCATTTCACTATTGGAGGACGCGCGCGTCGAGCGCTTGGCGATCGCCCGATACCCAGGGCTGGCTCGGCTGTGGTCGCCATACTACGAAGCGCGCGCGGACGGCGCCAAGACCGGGCTGTCACTCATGGCCCGGCTCGCGCGCGCCTTGCACGACGACACCTACGCCGATGACGACGCTTGGGTGAAGAAAGGACGGCAGCTCTTCTTCGAGGCCCGCGCTGAGTGGCACGAGCCGAGTTTCTGTCGCCGCATCGGCAGTATGCTGGGCAACGATCTCGGTCAAATGCGCGTGCAGTTCAACGCCAAGGATTACGTCGTCCAACCCGCATACCGCGACGACAACATCGGGCTCTGGCACTTCGAGCAGGAACAGACCGAAGACGGCACGCAACTCGAGTCCGAGGCGGTGCGCCGCGTCGAGAGTGAGTCACCGACGCCGAAGCAGCGCGAACGTGACGAGCCGGAGGCGACCAAAGCGCGCGATGCGTCTGCCAACGAACGCGCCGCGGGCATGCGCTCGAAGCCCGCACCGGCAGCCGAATCGGTGACGCGCTATGCCGAGTGGGACTACGTCATTTGCCGCGAAAGACCTGCGTTTTGCAGCATCAAAGAGCGCGCGGCCGAACTCGGCGATGCGCGGAGCATGTCGAACACGCTCGCGCGCTACGCGCCGGCGCGCAAGCGGCTCGAACGCTCGGCCTTACGACTCGCCGATCGTCGTCCGAAGCAGATCCGCCGCCTGCTCACTGGCGATAGCTTGGATTTGCCCGCGGCGATCGCGGCTGTCGTGGCGCGCGCCAATGCCGTCCTTCCCGACCCTCGCGTGTACCGTCGCCTTCGCTTCCAGCGCCAACCGCCCGCGCTGCTGTTGTTGCTCGACCTCTCGGAGTCGCTCAATGCGGTTCCCGCGGGCTCGACCACGACGCTGCTCGAGCTCGCGCGCAGCGCTAGCGCGCTCTTGGCCGCGTCACTCAGTGGAGTCGCGAGCGATTTGGCGATCCACGGCTTTTCCTCGAACGGCCGACACGACGTGGGCTACGTTCGCTTCAAAGACTTCGACCAACCCTATGACGAGCACGCGCAGGCGCGCTTGGCCGGAATGCACGCGAGCTTGTCGACTCGCCTCGGCGGCGCGTTGCGCCACGCGGGCCAGGCGCTCGCCGCACGCGCGGCCGCGCGCAAGCTGCTGCTGGTCGTGACCGACGGCGAACCGTCCGATATCGACGTGCACGATCCGCAATACCTGCTTTTCGACGCCAGACAGGCCACCATTGGCAATCGCCGTCAGGGGGTGACAACCTACTGCGTTGG
>Ga0247740_1000467_pt1 | contig 19627 bp, 17 predicted proteins | sample UWRJL148409B2_FD_180942 | JGI IMG/M metagenome (GOLD analysis project Ga0247740, IMG submission 180942) | Plant litter microbial communities from Arlington Agricultural Research Station in Wisconsin, United States - UWRJ-L148-409B-2 | ecosystem: Environmental > Terrestrial > Plant litter >...
GTAGTCCATGATCTTGGCGACGGGGGGCTTGGAGTTGGGAGCAACCTCAACCAAATCCAGGTCGGCCTCCTGGGCAAGTCGAAGTGCCACGTCAATGGCAACGACACCGATCTGCTCTCCTTCGGCTCCGACGAGTCGGACCTCCGGTACGCGGATTCGGTCGTTAGTACGGGGATCGCTGATGCGGGACTCCTTTAGATCTTCTGATGGCCACTCTGAACGGCGGATGCCGGGCAGGGACGAAGATAAAGAATCACGCGTGCTGTTTAGTGCGACGCCAACACCCTGTTTGTCTACCTTTGCGTACGCTCTCGCGCACAACTTCGGCGGGGTGTAACTACCCGGTAACCTTGAGAAGCGGTTGACGGGTGGGAGAATCTCCACTTTCGTATCGGGGCAAGCCCCGAAGCCTGCATAAGAATAGCAGACGCCGCGCGAAAAGACGAAGGATGCACCGAATGAGCGAGCCCTACTCCCACGATCACGCCTCGACCTCCGCCCTGCACGGTGGTGACGGCCACGATCACTCGGGCGATTCGCTCGATCCCGACATCGAGATCCGCGACATCGGCGAGGTGCCGGCGATCGAGGTCATCAACACGGTGGCCATCCACCTGCTAAGCGCCACGGCTGTGAAGCTCGGGCTCGCCGACGAGCCCGACGCCGAGATGCAGATCGACCTCGACGAGGCGCGCAAGCTCATCAATGCCCTCGCCGGTCTCGTTACCGCGAGCGCCCCCGACCTCGGCGACCACCACGCCCTCGCCCTCCGCGACGGGCTGCGCACCGTGCAGCTGGCGTTCCGCGAGGCCTCGTCGATCCCCGACGCCGTGGGCAAGGGCCCCGGCGAGAAGTGGACCGGCCCGGTCAACTGAGGCGCCACCGGTAGGGCTCCGGGGCGGTGTCGGCGGGCGGTGCGACACTGGGCGCATGGACCCCATACTGTCGCTGCTCATCGGCCTGCTGCTCGGCGTGATCCTGGGCGGCGTCATCGGCCTGCTGGTGGCGCGCTCGCGCGCGAACTCGCCCGCGACGGTCGCCATTCTGAGCGAGCTCAAGGCCGAGGCGGCCGCTTCGGATGCCACGGCTGTCGCCCTGCGCGAGCAGGTCGAACAGCTGCTCGCGCACCAGCGCGCGGCCCAGCAGGGCAGGGACGCCGACAACCGCGTGCTGCAGGCCCTCTCCCCCGTGCAGGAGACTCTGCGCACGATGCAGCAGACGGTCGCCGATCTCGAGTCGCAGCGCGCCCTGCAACACGGCCAGCTCAGCGAGCAGCTCAAGAACGCCACCGAGTCAGAAGAACGGCTGCGCGGCACCGCCGAGTCGCTCGCCTCGGCGCTGCGCAACAACGGCACGCGCGGCGTCTGGGGCGAGACCCAGCTGCGCAACGTCGTGCAGGCGGCCGGGCTCATCGAGCGAGTCGACTTCGACGTGCAGCACTCCGTGCTCAGCGACGCCGGCCCAGGTCGCCCCGACATGGTGATCCACCTGCCAGGCGGCAAGAACATCGCGGTCGACGCGAAGGTGCCGTTCACCGCCTTCCTCGAGGCCTCGCAGATCGCCGTCACCGCGACCGGCGAAGAGGGCGCGCGCCGCGAGGCGCTCATCAAGCAGCACGTGCGCGTTGTTCGCGGCCACATCGACACCCTCGCGAGCAAGGCCTACTGGGCGGGGCTCGACGCGAGCCCCGAGCTCGTGATCGCGTTCATCCCAAGCGAATCGCTCGTCGCCTCGGCCATGGAGGCCGACCCGAGCATCATGGACTACGCCTTCAGCAAGCGGGTCGCCCTCGCCTCCCCCGTCACTCTCTGGTCGGTGCTCAAGACCGTGGCCTTCAGCTGGCAGCAAGACGTGCTGACCGATGAGGCGAAGAACCTGTTCGACCTCGGCAAAGAGCTGTACCAGCGCCTGTCCACCCTCTCGGAGCACGCCGACAAGCTGCGCCGCTCGATCGACTCGACGGTGTCGAGCTACAACCAGTTCGCGAACTCGCTCGAGTCGCGGGTGCTGGTGTCGGCCCGCAAGCTGAACGCCCTCGACGAGTCGAAGGTGCTCGGCGCCGCGGTGCCCCTCGAGGCGACGGCGAAGCCGCTCACCGCCGTCGAGTTCGACCGGCCGCACGACATGGACGCGCGGGGCGCGGCCGACGGCCTGGACGAGCGCGCGAGCTGACTTCGCCGCCGCGGATTTTTTTCCGCGCGCGAGAGTGAAGACGTCGGCGGCTCGGCGCATCCGTCCGCTCCGTCCGTCCGCCCGCCTCGTCGACAGGACGGTGTGCGCGCGCGAACGCCGTTCGTCCTGTCGACCGTGCGCCGGGGCGAAACCGTCCTGTGGACGGCGCGGAGGGTCAGGCCTGGGCGTACGGGTTGCTCCACGGCGGGCGCACCGTGCGCACGAACGAGTAGCTCACGATGGCCGGGTTGTGGGTTTCGAAGGCGTGGAAGGTGCGGCGTCCGCTGACCGTGGTGCCGATGATCTCGAGCGTGAGCGCCGGCGAACCGACGGGCAGGTCGAGCAGCGCGGCGAGCCGGGGGTCGAGCACGGCCACTCCGGGTGTCGCGACCTCCCAGACGATCGATTCGCCCCAGACGCGCTCGGCCAGGGTGAACACGGATTCGCCGCCGAGGATGTCTTCGGGCATGTCGAACGGCAGCGCGACGGTGTTCTCGGCGACCATGGCGGGCACGCCGTCGGCGGTCCAACGCTTCAGCACCGTGAACGCGGTGGGGCCGGCGTCGCCGGTGAGCAACGGGGCGATGTCATCGGGCATGGGCACGAGCTGGGACTCGAGCACCTCGACGGCGGGCTGGTAGCCCATGCGGGCGAGCAGCTCGGCGTGCTCGAGCTGCTCTTCGAGCCGCACGCTCATGCGCAGCGCGACCGGGTCGACCACGGTCGCCGCACCCTGCCGGCGCTTGACGATGCCCTGGCGTTCGAGCGCCGACAGCGCGTGCCGGATCGTCTGCCGTGACACGTCGAGTCGCTTCGCGAGTTCGACCTCGCCAGGCAGCGAGTGCTTCGCGATCACAGCCTCGCGCACGTAGCGCAGCACTCCCCCGCGCACGCGTTCGTCTTCGGAACGGGCGTGCTCGTCGACGGGGATCGGCCGGTTGATCGTCACGAGTGGTCCTCCATGAGGGCGTGTACGGGAAAATCGTGATTGGGACACCGGCAGGCTATCCCGTCCGGGCCGACGCTCAGAACCAGATCGACGAAGCTCTGGCTCGTCGCGTCGATGAGGCCGAGCTCGGTGAGGCCGAGATCGGGCACCACCCCGAGGCCGACGAACGACAGCACCATAAACGGCGAGCGGATGCGGCAGCCGAGTTCGAACGCGACGTCGTTGGCCACCGACAGGGCCGCGGCGGTGGTCTCCCACGGCGCCGCGCTCATCATTCCGCCGACGGGGAGGGGCACCCGCGCGGTGACGACGCCGCCGTCGACCACGACGAAGCCGCCGCCCTGGTCGCGCAGCGCGCCGACCGCCACGGCGATGTCGGCGTCGTCGGCGCCCACCGCCACGATGTTCGCGTTGGTGCAGTTGATGCTCACCGCGATCGCCCCGCGGTCGAGGGTGAAGCCGCGCACGAAGCCGACCCCGCACTGCGCGTCGCCGTAGTGCCGGTCGACGACGGCGATTTTCAAAACGTCGAGGGCCGGATGACTCTGAACCGCCCCGTCGACGACGGGCAGTGTCACGTGGAAGGCCCGTTTGAAGTAGCCGTCGTACATCTCCATGCCCTGCACCACCGCGCTGTCGCCGGTCGCCGGCACGGCGAGCAGGGCGGCGTCGAACCGCTCGGGCACGTGCATGGTCTCGAGCAGCCAGTCGGGCACGGTGTCGGTGTTGTCGAAGTGGGGCACCCCGTCGACCGCGACGAGCTGCCCGCCGACGACGACCTTCTCGGCCACGACGCCCGCGAGGTCGCCGATGATCTGCAGGTCGGCGAGGCGTCCGGGGGTGAGCGACCCGAGCACGTGGTCGAGCCGGTAGTACAGAGCCGGCTGCCAGCTCGCCATGCGGTAGGCCTGCGCGGCCGGGATCCCGGCGGCGATGGCCTGCCGCACGTGGTGGTCGATGTGCCCCTCGGTGGCTATGTCGAGCACGTGTTTGTCGTCGGCGCAGAACGACATGTGGTCGAGTGCAGGACGCACCCGGTCGAGGTCGAAGAACACCTCGACGGTGTTGTCGTTCATCGAGCCGCTCATCAGCGTGATCATGGCGCCGAGGCGCACGCGCTCGAGCACCTCGTCGACGGTGGCGGCGTTGTGGTCGTCGCCGACGCCCGCCGCGAGATAGCCCCAGAGGCCCTCGCCGGACTGCCGGGCCGAGTGGCCGGTGATGCGTTTGCCGCTGACGAGCGCCTCCCGGAAGCGGTTGGTCGCGACATCGCTCAGGTCGAACGGGTTGCCCTCGCCGAGCGAGACCGAGCGCGGGTCGCCGAGCCGGTCGAGCACGTCGCGCTCCGGCACGACCACGCCGCCGCGCTCGAGTTCGGCGTTGACCGGAGTGGACGGGCTCACCTGCTCGAAGATGCGCAGCGGGGTCGTGGTCTCGCGCATGAAGTCCATGCCGGGGATGCCGGCGACGTTGGCGAGCCCGTCGGGATCGGTGAGCACGGTCGTCGTGCCCCGGGGAATGCTCACCCGGGCGAGTTCGCCGGGCGTGAGCATCGTCCACTCGATGTGCAGGTGCGCGTCGATGAAGGTCGGCACGACGTGTTTGCCCGAGGCGTCGATGACGTTGTCGCAGTCGAAGTGGCCGACGGGGGTTATCGCGGCGATGTGCCGGCCCGAGACGACGACGTCGCGCTCGAGGAACTCGCCGGTGTGCACGGCGAGCACCAGCCCGCCGCGCACGATCAGGTCGGGCGGCAGCTGGCCGATCGCGACGCGGCGCAGCACCGCCAGCTCCTCGTTGCTGGGGAGCAGTTCGGGTCGCAGCGCTGTGCTCACCGTGCTGATTCTGCCGTAACCGGCGCCGCGGCATCCGAAATTCTCGTGCCGTCGGCGACGAACGCGGTGATCTCGGCGTGCAGGTCGCGCTTGAGGTCGTCGTTCGCGAAACTCGCGCGCACCGAGTTCTGCGCGAGTTCGCCGAGATCGGCCAGGTTCCAGCCGAAGGTGTCGGCGCAGATCGCCCACTCCGACTCGAGGCGGGTGCCGAGCGGCGCTGGGTCGTCGGTGTTGACCGTGACCGTGACCCCGGCCTCGCGCAGCAGCTCGATCGGGTGGCCGGCCCAGTCGGGGTAGATGCCGAGCGAGACGTTGGAGCGCGGGCAGATGCCGAGCGGGATGCCGTCGGCGACGAGGCGGTCGACGAGTGCGGGGTCTTCGATCGAGCGCACTCCGTGGTCGATGCGCTCGGCGTGCAGCAGGTCGATGGCGTCCCAGACGCCCTCGGGCCCGCTGGATTCGCCGGCGTGCACGGTGCGACGTAAGCCCGCGCTCTTCGCCAGCGCGAAGGCGGGTGCGAACTTCTCGCCGGTGCGGCCGGAGACGCGCTCGTCGCCGTCGACCGAGAGCGCCACGACGTGGGCGGGGCGCGCGGCGGCCATCCACTCGACGAGGTCTACGGCTTCGCCCTGGCTCTGCGACCGCAGCAGCGACACGCACAGGCCGATGCCGGCGAGGCCGTCTTGCTCGGCCTCGTCGAGCCCCGCGGCGAACGCGGCGAGCAGCTCGGGGGTGCGGCCCTTCCAGGCGCTCCAGTGGGTGGGGTTGATCACCACGTCGGCGTAGCGCACGCCAGAGGCGCTCTCGCGGGCGGCGAAACGGTAGGCGACGCGGGCCGCCTGCTCGGCGGTGGTGACTAGACCGCACTGCCAGTCGAGGAAGCGCAGGAATCCGCTCAGCCCGCCGACGCCGACGCCGTTCGCCGCACCGCCGCCCGACGTGGGCGATTCATCGGCCGGCGCGTAGTGCGTGCTGACGTCGAAGAGCGAGCGGGCCGGCCCAGGAAGGGCGACACCGGCGACCTTCGCCAGGTCGATCAGGTCCACGAGCTCGAAACCGCCCTCGAGATGCACGTGCACCTCTGCTTTGGGCAGCGCGCGGATCGTGGTCTCGTCGATGCGGCCCTCGCGGGTCGACGGGGCGGCGCTCATGCGTGCCGCCCTCCGGGAATGGCCTCGAGCAGCTCGCGGGTGTACTGCTCGCTCGGGTTCGCCATCACGATGCGGGCTGGCCCCTGCTCGATCATGCGGCCGAGCCTCATCACCGCGATGTGGTCGCTGACCTGGCGGATCACTCCGAGGTCGTGCGAGATGAAGAGGTAGCTCAGCCCGAACTCGGCCTGCAGGTCGACGAGCAGCTGCAGTATCTGCTCCTGCACCGACACGTCGAGCGCCGAGACCGGCTCGTCGAGCACGAGCAGTTCTGGGCCGAGAGCGAGGGCGCGCGCGATCGCGACGCGCTGGCGCTGCCCGCCGGAGAGCTGGGTGGGGCGGCGTTCGGCGAGGTCGGGGTCGAGCCGCACGGCGTCGAGCAGGGCGCGGGCGGTCTCGGCACGCTCGGCGCGCGACCCGATGTGGAAGGCGCGCAGCGGCTCGGTGACGATGCGGGTCACCGACATGGTCGGGTCGAGCGAGCCGAACGGGTTCTGGTAGACGACCTGGATGCGGCGGCGCAGCTGGCGCAGCGCGTCGCCCTTGGCCGCGGAGATGTCGTCGCCGTCGAACCGGATGGTGCCGGAGTCGGCAGCGGTGATGCGGGCGACCATCCGCGCGGTCGTGGTCTTGCCCGAGCCGGACTCCCCCACGATCGAGAACGTCGAACCCCGCGGGATCTGGAACGAGACGTCGTCGGCCGCCGTGAACGAGGTGGCGACGCCCGCGCTCTTCAGCACGAAGGTCTTGGTGAGGTGCTCGACCTCGAGGATGTTCGTGGCCGGCCGTACGGCCGGGGTGCCGAACCCGAGGGTGAGCGCCTCGCTCGCGACGTTGACGGCCCGCGCCGACAGCCGCGCGCTCGACAGGCCGGGGGCTGCCGCGACGAGTTCGCGGGTGTACTCGTGTGTGGGCGAACCGAGCACCTCGGCGGCGGTCCCCGTCTCGACGACGAGGCCGCGCTGCATCACGATGATCTGGTCGGCGCGGTCGGCCGCCACGGCGAGGTCGTGGGTGACGAGCAGCACCGAGGTGCCGTGCTCGCGGGCGAGCTGCTCGATGCGGTCGAGCACCTGGCGCTGCACGGTCACGTCGAGCGCGCTCGTCGGCTCGTCGGCGATCACGAGCTTCGGGGTACACGCCCACGCGATGCCGATGAGCACGCGCTGCTTCATGCCGCCGCTGAGCTCGTGCGGGTACTGCCCCGCGCGCGCTGCCGCGTTCGGGATGCCGACCTCGTCGAGGATGCGCACGGCTTCTGCCGCGGCATCCGCCTTGCTCAGTTTCTTATGCAGGCGCAGGGTTTCGGCGATCTGTTCGCCGACTTTGAGAAGGGGGTTGAGCGAGTTGCTCGGATCCTGCGGGACGAAGCCGATTTCTTTACCGCGGATGCCACGGAGCGCACGCTCCGGCAACAGGGCGAGATCGCGGCCGTCGAACTCGATGGAGCCGGCGACGAGCTTTCCGCCCTCGGCGAGGCTGCGCACGATCGACTGGGAGATGGTGCTCTTGCCCGACCCCGACTCTCCGACGATCGCGACGATGGCGCCGCGCGGCACGGTGAAGTCGACGCCGCGCACCGCGTGGGTGGTGCCGCCGCGCGAGGTGTAGTCGACGATGAGATCGGTCACCGTGAGGAGGTTGTCGGTCATTTGTTCTCTCCGATCGCCCGGGCGACGCGGTTGACGGCGAGCACGATCACGAGGATCACGAAGCCGGGGATGACGCTGAGCCACCAGGCCGTCGACACGAAGTCGCGGCCGGCGGAGACGAGCGCTCCCCATTCGGGCTCGGGCGGCTGGGCGCCGAAACCGAGGAAGCTGAGGGCCGACACGGCGAGGATCGCGGTGCCGAGTTCGAGCGCGGCGTAGGCGATCACAGGGCGCGCGGAGTTCGGGAGGATGTGCGAGAAGAGGATGCTCGGCCAGCGCACACCGAGGGTGCGGGCGGCCTCGACGTACTCCTCGTTGCGCACACGCACGACCTGCGAGCGCATGATGCGGGTGAACGAACCGGTCGCGCCGAGGCCGACGCCGAGCGCGACCGACCACGGGCCGAAGCCGAGGCTCGCGACGACGATGAGGGCGAGCAGGATGCTCGGCACGGCGATGAGCACGTCGACGAAACGCATGATCACGAAGTCGACGCGGCCGCCGACGAAGCCCGAGAACAGGCCGACGACGGCTCCGACGACCACACCGACCAGCACGGCGGCCCCGGCCGAGGCGAGCGAGAGGAAGGCGCCGTAGACGACGCGCGAGTAGAGGTCGCGGCCGAGGTGGTCGGTGCCGAAGAAGTAGGTCGCGTTCGGGCCCTGCAGGCGGTCGACCGCGACGCCCTCGTAGGGGTCGTGGGTGGCGAAAAGTCCCGGCCAGAGCATCACCACGACGGTGAGGGCGATGATGATGGCCGAGACGATGATTCCGGGTTGGCGCAGGATTCTCATGCCTCGACCGCCGCTTCGTCTTTGGCGCGGGCGACCGACGTGCCGCTGAGTTTGGCGCGGGTGCGCGGGTCGATGACCCCGTAGGAGAGGTCGACCAGAAGGTTGACGACCGAGTAGACGAGGGCGACGACGATGATGATCCCCTGGATGACGTTGGAGTCGCGCGCGAGCACCGCGTCGACGGTGAGACGGCCGATGCCGTCACGCGAGAAGACGGTCTCGACGACGGCGGTGCCGCCGGCGAGGTAGCCGATGAGCAGGCCGAGGATCGTGACCGAGGGCAGCAGAGAGTTGCGCAGCACGTGGCGCAGGAAGATCGTGCGCGGGGCGAGGCCCTTGGCCGTCGCGGTGAAGACGTAGGGGCTCGCCATGGCCTCGAGCACCGCGGCCGAGAAGACCTGGAAGAAGATGGCGCCGACCGGCAGCGCGAGGGTCACGGCGGGCAGCACGATGCTGAGCGGGCTGCGGCTGCCCGATGACGGCAGCAGGTCGAGCCCGAAGGCGAAGATGCTCACCAGTACGAGACCCGAGAGGAACGCCGGGATCGCGACGCCGAGCGGCGGGATCTGCAGCAGGGTGTTGCGCACCCAGCCCCAGCGCGTGACGTAGGCGAAGTAGGTGATGACGATCGACGAGATCACGCCGAGCACGAGGGCGAGAATCGCGACCGCGGCCGTGTTGGGAAGCGCCCGGGCGATCATGTCGCCGACGGGCTGGCCGGTGGCGATAGAGACGCCGAGGTCACCCTGCAGCGCCTGCACGAGGTGGCCCCAGTACTGCTCCCAGAGCGAGCCGTCGAGACCGTACTGGGCGCGAAGCGTTTCGAGCGCCGCGGGGTCGGTGGTCGTCGCGTCGCCGCCCTTGACCGAGAGGGCGGCGAGCAACGGGTCACCGGGGAGCAGGTGGATCAGCAGGAACGTCACCGTATAGGTCGCCCAGATCACGAAGGCGAATTGGACGAGCTTGGGCGCGAGGTAGCGAAGGGCTACGACGAACCGGTTGGGGGACGTTCCTGCTGATGTCACGTGCGTTTCCGAACTACTGCTGTTACTCCGACGCGCGAACGTCGTAGAGCTGGACGCGCGACGCGGAGTCGAACGTGATGCCCGCGACGGTCGAGACCGAGGCGTGCAGCTGGGTGGTCTCGAGCATCGGCACGAGGTAGGCCTTGTCGATGATGATCTCCTGCGCCTGGTCGATGAGGGCCTGGCGGTCGGCGGTGTCGGCGGTGGCCGCCTGCTCGAGCAGGATCGACTCGAGTTCGGCGTCGTCGACGATGCCCCACTTGGCGGCCGAGGCCGACGAGAAGAGCACGCGCAGGGCGTCGGGGTCGCTGCGGGTCAGGCCGGCGGCGAGGAAGTCGTAGTCGCCGCTCGCGATCGCACCGAAGAAGTCGCCCGAAGTGACCATCTTCAGCTGCAGGTCGATGCCGATCTTCTTGAGCTGGATCTGCGTGGCCTCGAGAACGTCCTGCGCGTAGAACGCGGTGACCGTGACGGCGAGCTTGGTGCCGTCCTTCTCGCGGATGCCGTCGGAGCCCATCTCCCAGCCGGCGTCGTCGAGCAGTTCCTCGGCGGCGTCGGGGTCGTAGGCGGTCGCCTCGGCCTGGCTCTCGAAGCCCGAGGTCGAGCTGGTGAGCGCGCTGGTGGCGGGCTGTCCGCTCACCGAACCGGTGAGCAGGTTGATCTCTTCACGGTCGGTGCCGAGCAGCATCGCCTTGCGCACCGCGTCGTCGGAGACGATGGCGCGGGTGGTGTTGGGGATGAGGCTGTTCGGCACCCCGGTGTTGGCCGCGGCGTAGAGGTTGTAGTCGTCGGTCGTGAAGCGGGCCTCGTCGATGTACGGGAGGTCCTGGATGATGTCGAACTCACCCGACTCGAGTCCGCCGGTGCGCACGCCGTTCTCGGTGATGACCGGGAACTCGATGGTCGACACGAGCGCTTCGCCGGTGTGCTCGCGCAGCTCGGACGGCCAGTCGTAACCGTCGCGCTTGACGATCGAGACCGAGTCGTTCGGGGTGTAGGAGTCGTAGACGAACGAGCCGGAGCCGATCGGGCCGGTGGTGCAGCGCACGTCGGCGGCCTCGGCCGTGGTGGCCTCCGAGACGATGCCGAGCGTCATGGTCGAGGCGCCCTGCAGGAAGGGAGCGTTCGGAGCGCTGAAGTTGACGGTGAAGCTCTGGTCGTCGGTGACGTCGGTGCTGACGTAGCCGGCGAGGAACTGCGACGCGAGCGGCGCGGTCTTGCCGAGCGCGATGAGCGAGTCGAGGTTGGCCTTGACGACGGCGGAGGTGAGCGGGGTGCCGTCGCTGAAGGTCACGTCGTCACGCAGCGTGAAGGTGAACGCGCTGAGGTCGTCGTTGGTCTCGTACGACTCGGCGAGCCACGGCACGATCTCGCCGGTCTCGGGGTTCTGGTCGACGAGCGAGTCGACGACCTGACGTCCGATGTTGAGGGAGGTGGTGAGCGATGTCAGCTGCGGGTCGAGGCAGGTGGGGTCTTCCTTGATCGCGAAGACGATGGTGTCCTTCGACGATTCGAGGGGAGCCGCGTCGTCGACCGCGGGGGTCGAGCTGCAGGCGGCGAGGAGGCTGATGGCCGCGAGTGCGCCGACGGGCATTACTGCCCATCGGAAGGCACGGGACTTCTTGGTGCTCACTGTGGTTCCTTTCACAATTCGGATGTGGTGCTGTGGAAAATCTGGTGGGGTCAGGCGGGGAGTTCGCCGAAGACGACGGCGCCGCGGGAGACGACGGCGACGATGTTCTCGACCCGCATGTCGGCGATGTCCTCCCATGGGCGGCCCTTCATCACGATGAAGTCGGCGCCGAAGCCGGCGGCCAGCGTGCCGACCTTCGCACCAAGCCCGACCACGTCTGCCGCGTCGGAGGTGGCGGCGACGAGCGCGCGCTCGGCGGTCCACTCGAAGCTCTCCGCCATCATGCGGATCTCCTCGTACTGGTCGCCGAACTTCACGAACTTGCCGTTCGAGTCGGTGCCGAGTACAAATCGCACGCCCGCGGCTCCCGCCCCGACGAAACCGGCGTCGCGCTCGGCGACGACGGCCTTGGCCTTCTCCTGCGCTTCGGCCGAGAAGGTGACCGTGCCGTCGGCGATGTAGTTGTTGATCAGCAGGGTGGGGGCGACGGGGATGTTCTTGGCGACGAGGTCGGCCCAGTGCGTGCTCGAGATGCCGGTGCCGTGCTCGATCGAGTCGACTCCCTCGGCGAGCGCGATCTCGACGCCTTCGGCCGAGTGGGTGTGCGCGGCGACCGGCATGCCGAGCGCGTGCGCCTCGTCGATCGTGGTGCGGATCTCTTGGAGGGTCTGGTTGCGCCAGCCGACCTTGTCGCCCATCGAGAGCACGCCGCCGCTGAGGTAGATCTTGATGCCGGTCGCCCCGGCGCGCGCCCAGTGGCGCACCAGCTTGCGGCATTCGTCGGGGCTGTCGGCGAGGCGGTCGCGGTGCGGGTAGTGCGCGGGAACGAACAGGTCGCCGTGACCGGCGGTCATGCCGACCTGTCCGCTGACGAGCAGGCGCGGGCCGGGCAGGATGCCCTCGTCGAACGCGCGGGCCACGGCCATCTGGTTCTCGTCGCCGGCGAGGTCGCGCAGCGTGGTGATGCCCATCGCGGCGGCCTTGCGGGCGTTCGCGGCGATGTGCAGCGACTTCTCGGCGGCGGGGGTGATGATCGGCCAGGTCGACCAGTCGACGGTGCGCTCCCCCGCGTACCCGCTGATATGCACGTGGGTGTCGACGAGTCCGGGGATGATGGCGTACCCGGCGAGCGCCGACGCGTCGGTGTCGCTCGGCCCGACGGAGACGATGTTGTCGCCCTGCCAGTCGATCGAGGCGGTTCCGAGCGATTCACGCCCGTTCCAGATGGCGATTCCGTCGATGCGGCTCATGTGCGGTGCCTTTCCAAGCGTGGGATGTGTCGGTAGCGGCGGCGACGTTGCCCTTCGCAGGAGAATTACTTTCACCGTATCGAGCATTCGCCCGACTTGTTGACAAGTCGCCGGATTGCGGCCGATTCTTAATGAAGTCGAAACGTGCGGTCAGTCGGCCCACTCCGCGACATACGCGTCGAGCGCAGCGAGGTGGGCGTCGCGATGCACCTTCGAGATCCAGGAGATCTCGAAGGCGTTGCGCTGGAGCTGCACGAACTCGGCCCTCGTGAGGTCGCTCGTCGCGGCGAGCGCGATCAGATTTTCGGTGACGTAGCCGCCGAAGTAGGGCGGGTCGTCTGAGTTGACGGTGATCTTCACCCCGGCGCGCAGCAGCTCGACAAGTTCGGGCGCCTTGCCGCTCGCGCTGACGACCGCGTTCGAGAGCGGGCACGAGGTGAGGCCGATTCCGCGGTCGCGGGCCAGCGCGACGAGGCGCGGGTCTTCGAGGATGTTCGTGCCGTGGTCGATGCGGTCGACCCCGATCTCCTCGATCGCCTGCCGGATGTGCTCGATGCTGTTCGCCTGGTCGACGTCGCAGTGCATGGTGAGCAGGTAGCCCTCGCTGCGCGCACGCGCGAAGACGAGCGCGAACTTCGACGGCGGGTTGTCGCGCTCGTCGGAGTCGAGACCGATGCCGACGATCCAGTGCTTGTAGCGCAGCGATTCGATCAGCGTCTGCATGGCCGATTCGACGCTGTGGTCGCGCAGGATGCAGAGGATCAGCTGGGCGCTGATGTCGAGATCGCGTTCGGCACTCACCACGGCCTGGTGGTAGCCGGTGATGACTGTCGAGAAGGCGATGCCGCGGCTCGTGTGCGCCTGCGGGTCGAAGAACATCTCAGTGTGGCGCACCCCCTGGCTCGCGGCCTTGGTCAGGTAGGCGTAGGCGAGGTCGAAGAAGTCGCGCTCGGTCTGCAGCACGTTCATGTTCGGGTAGTACGCCGCGAGGAAGCTGGTGAGGTCGGTGTAGACCGCGGTGTCGCTCGCCGGCAGCTCGACACCGTTGCGCTCGGCGAACTCGAGCCGCTGGGCGCGCTCGAGCGTGCCCTCGAGGTGCACGTGCAGCTCGGCCTTCGGCATGCCGGAGAGGAACGCCACTGTCGCCTCGTCGGGCTCGGTTCGGGTTATCACCGGCTCAGTCAAACAATCGCGCGGCGCTCGCACCATAACGAGCCGGACAAAGAAACGTGTCATCCGCCCCACTCGCTTTAGACGATCCTCCGAACAGGTTTCACCGCTGTTACGGGCTGTTGTCGCCGTGTTGCGGCTTGGACGATCCGCCGAGCGGGGCTCCCCCAGAACGGGGCAAGGTTGGGCGATCCTCCGAATACCGTCCGGCATCGCTGTGGTTAGCTCGGAAGCCTCACACCCCAAGTGTCGCGATCACTCAAGAGAAACGAGCCCCGTGCTTCCCGTAGCAGAACTGCACATGCACATCGAGGGATCGTTGGAGGCCGAGCTCGTGATCGCGCTCGCGCGCCGCAACGGCGTCGAGCTGCCGACCTTCGATGCGGCCGAGCTGAAGGCGCGCTACAGCTTCACCGACCTGCAGTCGTTTCTCGACATCTATTACGCCAACCTCGCCGTGATGAAGACCGAAGAGGACTTCTACGACCTGGGCACCGCCTACCTGACACGCGCCGCGACAGCCGGGGTGCGTCGCGCGGAGATGTTCTTCGACCTGCAGACGCACACCCAGAACGGCGTCGCGCAGGAGGCCGTCTTCGGGGGCCTCACCGCCGCGATCGCCGACGCCAAAACGGCGACCGGCATCTCGGCCGACCTCATCCTCTGTTTCCTGCGCCACCTCGGCGGCGAGGCCGCGACCCAGACCCTGCGCGAGGCGATGCCCTTCCGCGACAGCTTCATCGGCGTCGGCCTCGACTCGTCGGAGCTGGGCTTCCCACCCTCGCTGTTCACCGAGGCGTTCGGCATCGCAGGCTCCGAGGGACTGCACCGGGTGGCCCACGCCGGCGAAGAGGGCGGACCCGACTACGTCTGGGAGGCGCTCGACCTGCTCGGCGTCGAACGCATCGACCACGGCAACCGCGCGATGGAGGACCCCGAGCTGGTCGCCCGCCTGCGCGACGAGCAGATCCCGCTCACGGTGTGCCCGCTGTCGAACGTCGCACTGAAGACCGCACCGCCCGAGCTCGCCGACCACCTGCTTCCCGCCATGCTCGCCGAAGGGCTGCTGGTGTCGATCAACAGCGACGACCCCGCCTACTTCGGCGGCTACGTCGACGACAACTTCGCAGCGATCACCGCCGAGCTCGCCCTCACCCCCGAGCAGCTCGGCGCCCTCGCCGAGAACTCGTTCACCTCGTCGTTCCTGCCGGAAGCCGAGAAGGAGTCGCTGCGCCTCGAGGTCCGGAAGGCTCTCCGACCATGATCAGCGCCGAGATCACCACCGGCCGCCGGTTCGCGGTCGTGCTGCAGCCGGGAGACGACGTGCTCGCGTCGCTCGCCGCCGTCTGCGCCGAGCACGGCATCGAACAGGGCTACCTGCCCGTGTTCCTCGGCGCGTTCACGCGCGTCTCGCTCATCGGTACCTGCTCGCCGATCGCCGACCACGACGCCCCGCTGCCCGACTCGGTGCACCTCGAGGGCGTCGAGGGAAACGGCTCGGGCACGATCGCCTTCGACCCGGCGACCGGTGCGGTCACGCCCCACGTGCACGTCTCCGTCGGCGTGAAGGCCTACAGCGCGAACGGCTACGCGGGGCACCTGCTCGCGGCCACGGTGCACTACGTGACCGAGGTGGTCATCGAAGAGGTGCTGTCACCACGCTTCATCCGAAAACCGGATGCCGCGGCTCACGGCCTCGCGAACCTGCGTTTCGACTAGTCCGGCTGCGTCGCAAGCGCCAGGAAAAAGTCGACGCGGTCGCGCATGGTGGCCAGGTCGCGCTGGGTGAGGTCTTCGATGCGGCCGATGCGGTAGCGCAGGGTGTTGACGTGCACGTGCAGCTCGGTCGCCGCTTGCTGCCACGCCCCGCTCGCGTCGAGGAACACCCGCAGCGTCTGCACCAGGTCGGAGCCGTGCCGCACGTCGTAGTCGACGAGCGGGGCGAGCAGCGAACGGCCGAACGCGACCCGCACCCGGTCGGGCAGCATGTCGAGCAGTGCCTCGTACGACCGCGGCGTCGAGCGGGTCGACCAGACGATGGTGCCGTCTCCGATCGCCGATCTTAGGCGTGCGCGCGCGGAGCCGACGGCCGAGCTGAGCTGGCTCAGGCTGAGCGTGCGCTCGCTGACGCCGATGCGCAGGTGCCGGTCGCCGAGCAGTGCGCGCTGCCGCGCGGCCGCGGTCTCGGCGTGGGCGATGAGCTCTTCGGGCGTCTGGTCGACACCGCTGAGTAGCACGACCGCCTCGTCGCCGAGGTCGCAACCGATGACGACGCGGCCGGGGGCGGCCAGCAGCGCCGTCGCGGCGTCGAGCACGGCGCGGGTCGGGTAGTCGACGTCGTCGACCTGGGCGGCGATCGCAGTCATCGGCAGCAGCGGGTCGACGCCCATGAGCCGCAGCCGGGCCGAGGCCTCCCCCGGTGACAGCGTGTCGGCGATGAGATGCTGCACGAACTCGGTCACCTGGGTCTGCTCGGCCTCGCGCCGGTTCGCGGCGAGTTCGAGCTCGACCCGCACCACGAGCAGCAGGGTGCGCACGACGCGTTCGAGGTCGGTGGGCCACGCGCGGTGGTCGCCCGCGCAGACGAGGTAGCCGATCGACCGCACCGTCTCGGTGACTATGGGCCACACCGACACCGACCGACCGCGGGCGTCGGTGACGACCACCGCGCTCTCGGTCGAGCCGAGCATGCGGTTCCAGACCGTGGCGACGTCGTCGATGCCGGGCGCGGAGCCGACGACGGCCGAGACGGCCCCGCCCGATTCGAGCACCCAGCACTCGGTGGCGAACTCGTCGTAGAACAGGCGCAGTGCGCCCTGCACGCCCGTGCCCGATCCGATGCCGTCGAGCAGGGTGCGGGTGAAGGTGCCGCTGCGCGAGGTGCCCGCGCTGTCGGCGCTCGCGACGGTCGACTCGATGTACTGGGTGACCGCCTTGAACGAGACGTCCTGCGAGACGGTGAGCAGCACGATGCCCTGGGCCCGGCAGGCGGCGACGATGTAGTCGGGGATCTCACCGACGATGATGGTGCCGACGACCAGCACGGCGACGTGCTTCGCGGCGAGCGCGGACACGTAGGTCTCTGCGCTCTCGACGCCGGTCGCCCAAGTCGCGGCGGTGAGCACGAGGTCGCCCTCGGAGAGGAACTTGCCCGGGTTGGGCAGGTCGACGATGTACGAGCCTTTGACGTCGCGCTCGAGCATCGCGGGCTCGGACCACACGGTCGTCAGGCCCAGCTCGGCACGGTCGAGCAGATCGAGAACCCGCATTCCCCCACCCTTCCGTTCGTCAGGCGAGTTTACCCGGCGGCGCTCATCCGCCGACGATGGGTGGCTGTTCGAAGGTCGAGACCGCGTAGAGCCACCCCGCGATGCCCAGCAGCAACCCGACGGCGGAGATCACCCAGGCGCGCGCCCGGAACCGTGTGAACAACAGCACGACAGTGAGTGGAGGGCAGACGAGCGCCGGCACTATGGCGGCCGCGGCCGCGAATTGCGGACCCGTGCCCAGCATGTGCACCCGGTCCCAGCCGTCGATCCCCTCGAACCGGTACGCGATGTCGATCATCAGCCAGAACAGCACCAGTGCAGTCACATACTGCACCCCGACAAGGACGAGCGCGGATGCCACCGGATATCGCTTCACGGCTCCGAGTCTGTCGCACGTGACGGTTGGCCGCGTCAGTCGGGCGGATGACACGAACGCCGCGTCAACAGGATGGGAGGGCCCGTGCGGGCGCATCCGTCCTTGGGGTGACCCGTGGATTCCGGACAGTCGATCTGATCAATAGATTGGATGGACGATGGCGAAGATATTCAGGAGGCGTTTCTCTGCGGAGGAGCAGGCCGATGCGGTGCGGCTGGTCGAGGCTTCGGGGCGTCCGATCAAGCACGTGGCCGAGGAGCTCGGGATCGACCACCGGACGGTGTGGCAGTGGGTGAATAACGCCCGGCTGGCGGCGATCGATCCAGGCGGCGAACTGAGTCTGGAGCAGCGGAACCGGATTCGTGATCTGGAGAAGAAGGTCGCCCTGCTCGAGCGGGATCTGGCGTTTGAGAAAAAAGCCGGGGCCTTCTTCCGGGAGCTCGGTCACGACGCGAGCGATTCGCTGTGATCGCCCGGATGAAGGCCGACTTCCCGGTCACCTATCTCTGCCAGAGGCTGGGCGTGTCCACGTCGGCGTTCTACGACTGGTCGGTGGCGCGCACGACGGCGGCGTCTCGGCGCCACGACGAGCTGACGGCGATGGTCGTGGAGGAGTTCGCCCTCTCGAACAGCGTCTCCGGGTATCGGAAGGTGGCTGCGGCGATCCACCGCCGGGGCGAGCCGGTGGACCGCAAGACCGTCGCCGGGATCATGGCAGGGCTGGGGCTGATGTCTCCGGCCGCGAAACGCCAGTTCCGGCGGGCGAGACGGCGCAAGGCCGCGGTCAAGGACCCGGCCGACCTGCTGCTGCGCGAGTTCGGGTCAGTGGTCCCCGGGGCGATCCTCGTCGGCGATATCACCTATGTCGACACGCGGGAGGGCTGGCTCTATGTCGCTACCGTGATCGACCTGGCCTCCCGGGCCGTCCTCGGCTTCGCGACCGGGAGACGGATGACGGCCGCTTTGGTCGTCCGCGCGATGACCGCCGCCCGCACGAGCGGCCTGATCCACCCCGGGACCGTGTTCCACAGCGACCACGGGGTCCAATACCGGTCGAAGCAGTTCGCGAACTACTGCCGCCGCGCCGGCATCCACCGGTCGATGGGCGCGAAGCTGGAATGCTGGGACAACGCCTGCGCCGAGACGTTCTTCTCCAAACTGAAGAGCGAACGGCTCGACTGGATCACGTTCACCACCCGCCGGGCGGCCGCGGCCGAGGTCAGCGACTACATCGCCCACTTCAACACCACCCGGCTGCATCAGACACTCGGCTACAAGACACCACACGAGAAGCTCGACGAACTACGACCCGCAGCATAAATAGCCAACAGGTCACTGTCCGGAAACAACGGGTCACCCCACCTGTTGACGCGGCGTTCAGATCAAACGGTCCTGTCGAGCGGCGGGGTTACAGCCACTTCTCGGCGAGGTGCTCCGCGACGACGCGGCGCACGGTGCCCGAGCGGCCGCGCAGGATGATGCTCTCCGTGCGGATGTTCGGGCCCGACTTGCGCACGCCGTCGACGAGCTGGCCGTCGGTGACGCCGGTCGCGACGAAGTAGGTGTTGTCGCTGGTGACGAGGTCGTTCACCTCGAGCACGCGGTCGAGGTCGTGGCCGGCGTCGATCGCGCGCTGGCGCTCGTCGTCGTCACGGGGCAGCAGGCGGCCCTGGATGAATCCGCCGAGCGCCTTGAGTGCGCACGCGGTGATGATGCCCTCGGGCGTGCCGCCGGTGCCGACGCACATGTCGATGCGGGTGCCGTGCATGGCGGCGTTGATGCCGCCCGCGACGTCACCGTCGAGCATAAGACGCGTGCCGGCACCCGACTGGCGGATGTCTTCGATCAGCTTCGCGTGGCGCGGGCGGTCGAGCACGGCGATGACCATGTCGGAGACGTCTTTGCCTTTGGCCTTGGCCAGCGCGTGGATGTTCTCGCCGATCGGCCGGTTGAGGTCGACGACGCCGTGGCCTTCGAAGCCGGTGACGATCTTCTCCATGTAGAAGACGGCGCTCGGGTCGTACATGCTGCCGCGGTCGGAGACGGCGATCATGCTCAGGGCGTTCTGGCGGCCGGCCGCGGTGAGCGACGTTCCGTCGATCGGGTCGACGGCGATGTCGCAGGCGGGGCCTTCGCCGCTGCCGACGTGCTCGCCGTTGTAGAGCATGGGGGCGGCGTCCTTCTCGCCCTCGCCGATGACGACGAGGCCGTCGAACTCGACGGTGCCGAGGAATTTGCGCATGGCGTCGACGGCGGCGCCGTCTGCCGCGTTCTTGTCGCCGCGCCCGATGAACGGCACGGCGCGGATGGCGGCGGCCTCGGTCGCTCGCACGAGCTCCATGCCGAGGTTG
>Ga0247740_1000468_pt1 | contig 19624 bp, 13 predicted proteins | sample UWRJL148409B2_FD_180942 | JGI IMG/M metagenome (GOLD analysis project Ga0247740, IMG submission 180942) | Plant litter microbial communities from Arlington Agricultural Research Station in Wisconsin, United States - UWRJ-L148-409B-2 | ecosystem: Environmental > Terrestrial > Plant litter >...
CCCCGTGCGGTGCAACGAGGACTCGTTTCACCAGATCTTCGAACTTGGAACGCTCGGCGAGCCGCTCTTCCGAGGTTGTCTCGCTGCTTTCGTATTTCAGGTACGTGAAGAGCGCGCCCGAAGCGGAGAATCTTCCAGAAAAAAACGGCTCGCCGCGCAAGAAACATTTCTTCGGCTCAGGCACGCGCGTGCTGCAAAACACGAGATCGTCTTGCGCTACGTAGTCGGCGCGGGGTTCGGGCGAGAGTTCGAAGGCGAACCAATCGTCCGCCTCGGTCGAGTGTGTGAATGTGAGTTCCGGCAATCCACTTTTCAGACCGGCGATCGCGGCCTGAACGGTGGCGGGGAGCGTCTCAATCGGCAATGCGGCGCGCTCCTCGGCGCTTTCGTTGAGCACCTTGAGCGGTCCGCCACGCACCGTGGGCGTGACGCGAACGTTGCCAACCCAACGCTCGAACGCCTCTTCGCCGACCAAGAGCCGGACCAAATCTTCAGCGCTGGCGGTTTCTAGCTTGTTACCGCTACCACCCGGGAGGTAGACGACGATCTCGAGCAGGTGACCGCGGGCGAAGCCAGCGCGGGCGCGCGCGCGCGTGAAATCGAGGCCTGTGTCTGCCTGGATTTTAGCGAGCGCGGCGGCACAAGGGAGCGGCGCGGCGAACCGCGCCGAGCTCAAAATGGACCAAGCGCGGTGCAACTCAACGTCTCCGTTTCTTGCCGTAGGCGACGACTTCGGCGCGGACTTCGAGCACGCCGGCACGTAGCTTGCCCAGTCGCTCGAAGGCCGCCTTGGACAGGTCCAAGATGCGTCGCTCCCCCGCAAACGGGCCGCGATCGTTGACGCGCACGTACACCGTTCGTTTGCCGTCGCTACGCGTCACACGCAAAACCGTACCGAGCGGTAAGGTGCGATGAGCAGCGGTGAGCGCACCCGGGCGGTAGCGTTCCCCGCTGGCCGTCTTGTGTCCGGCGAGGCGATCACTGTAGTAGCTGGCTTCACCCTCCAGGGTATTGATCGCCGGTGCCGCCTGGAATTGGGTGGAGAGAGCCGCGTCTTGCGGTTCGAGAGGGGCGGGCTCGTTGGTCGGCAGGCTCCGCGAGAGCGCGTCGGCGTCTCGCGTTCCACGGGCCGTGCTCGGCACGCGCGCGGGCGCGCGGTCCGCCTCGTGGGCGCACGCGCCGAGCGCGACGAGGAACAGGCCAGATACAATGCGCCGCACGGCCTCCGAGCGTATCAGACTTCACGCGCAGCGCGACGCTCTACGCGCTCCGTGCGGCTCAGTTGCGCAGCGCAATCTCTTTACGATTTTCCAGTGTCAACTCGGCAAGTTGGTCCTCCATGGCGACGCGTTCGGTCAGGCGTTTGGCCTCGAGGTCAGCCGCGTCGATGGTGGATTTTTGCAGGCGTTGGCTGATCTCTTCCATCTTTTTGGCCAGGTGGCGACTGAGCTCACCGGCCTGCGCAACGCGGCGCAAAGATACGAGCTGCGCGTTGATCTCTTCGATGCGTTCGCGGTAAACGGCGCCTTGGGTCTGGATGGTGACCAGGCGTTCGTCGAGGGCGACCATCGCTCGATGGCGATCGACGATCTGCTTCAGCTTGCTCGCGAGCTCCGGCTCCAGCTTGGACGTGGAGTGTAGGAACAACCCGAGCTCTGCAATGCCTCCTTCGGTGCGAATGTCGAGGGACTTTTGCATCGGGGTCGACTCTTGAATCGATAGGTTCACGCTTTCGTTCGCGGGCACGTTGACCGCAAACAAATACGCGCCTCCCAGCTTTTCTACTCCCTTGGCGGGGGCTTCGAGCTTGAAGCCGTCCGTGATCGGGTGCCGCACGTAGACCGTCGCCGCTTTGCCGTCGCGATTGACTAGCGACAGCCTCGTCGTACGAATGCTGCGCGCCTCGCTGCGCACGACGCCGCGCTCGATGGTCAGCAGCCGGTCGATCTCCTCGCGCGTCCCGAGTTCGCTGTCGACGAGCAGCTTGCGATCGAGGGCGAAGGGCACGAACGCCCGACTATCCGGCAAAATCGCGTCAGAAAGGCCCTCACCGAGGAACTGCCCGCCCGCGTAAACGGTGACCGGCCCGGCGTCGAGCGTGTGGTGCGTCGGGTTCTGGAGCAGCACCGAACGGAACGCGTATTTCTTGGAACCGCGGGTAGAAATGGGATCGTAGAAGTAGACTTCCTTGGCCTGAGCTTGCGCGGTCAGCATGCTGACCATCGCCGAGTGCCCCTTTTCGATCGTCAACGGCGAGGGCGCGAGGAAGTAAGCGTTGCCGAGCGGAGAGTCCGAGCTCGCGTCGGCTACGCCCTTGCCCTGCACGGGCTTCGGCGCCTCGAGATCGGCGGCAACGATGCGCACGCCGTCCCCGTTGGCGAGTTGTCCCGTGGCTACGACCTCGACTTGATCCGCGCGTACACCGCTCTCGAGCAACTGGTCGCGAATCGAGTTGGCGCGCTCCAGCGATTTGCCCGCGCTGTCCTTGTCGGTTGGGCGCGCATAGCCGAGCACCTTGACCTTGTTCTGGCTGCCCTTCAGTTGAGCTGCCAAGCGCGAGATGGCCGGCATGGGGACCCGTCGGCTCTCTTGCTCGGGCATCGCCGGCGCTGCAGTGGCCAAGCCGCGCCCTTCTCCGGGCGCACGTGCGGGGCGCTTTGCGGCGGCATCGGACTTCTTCAGATCATCGACCGCATCCGCGCCGAAATTGCCCAAAACGCGCACCTCTTTGCTGGCCACGGCGTACGAGGAGCCCCCCGTCGGCGGCGCCAAGCCGAGTTCGGTCTGGTCGCTCAGGGTCTCGCGTTCGACGTAGCGCACGCTCTGCAAATCATAGCGGAAAGAAAGCGCTGAGGTCGAACCGACGCCGACTGCCACTCGCTTCCAGTCTTCACCGGACACGTTGTCGACTACGGCCCAACTCTGCAACTCAGCCGCTCCGTTCTCCTCGAGTTGTAAGCGGTAGGTGGGCTTCCACGCGGGGCTCTCGGTCACGTACGAGATGCGCAGATCGTAGTCACCGGCTTGCGGCAAATTGATCATCACCGTGGTCGTGCCCTCCGCGCGTTCGAGTGTCGGGAAAGAAACTGGCACCGCGTGCCCGGTGCGCGCGTCGATTACGCTGAGGGATTTCAAGAGGTCATCGAGGCGCTCCGCGGGAACCTCCAACGCGAAGCGGTCACCGTGCACGATCGCGCGCCGCTCGAAGTAGGCAACGCCATTGCGATACACCACGACTCGCCCGAGCGCCGCGTCGGTCTGAATCGGCCGCGGCGTCGTCGCTGCGCACCCCGACAACAACGCACCCCCACATACTGCCAGCATCGAAGCTTTGAGGACGAAAGACATGTTCACACCTTCAGCAAAATCGGGCGCTCTGTGCCGCCTCGAGCACAACGCGCAAGGCCATGGGCTGCTTACGCGCCGACGCGGAAATCGATCCACGGGCCGTGGTCGGGTGGGCTAAGTGTGCGTTCTCACGCGAAAACTCGACCTGGGGCCGGACCCAAAAGCACGCCCAGTAGTGCTAGCTTCCCCGCCTTGCCATGGCTGCCCCCCCCGAAGTGAGCCTCGAGAGAGTGAGCCTCTCCCCGCGCGGGCTGCGCGTCGGAGCACGTGAGGTTCCGTTGATCTCGGGCAGCGTGCACTATTGGCGACTCGACCCACGCGAGTGGCTGGCGACGCTCACCGCGCTGCAGAGCCTGGGAATCGACATCGTCGATGTGTACTTGCCGTGGGGGGTCCATGAGCAAACGGACGGCAGCTTGGACTTCGGCACGCGCGACCCACGGCTCGATGTGGTTCGCTTCCTGAACTTGGCCCACAGCTTGGGCTTGCTCGCCATCGTGCGACCGGGACCGCACATCAATGCCGAGCTCACGTTCTTCGGCATCCCCGAGCGTGTGATCTGGAGCCGCGATTGCCAAGCGCGTTCACCGCGCGGCATGCCTGTGGTGTTGCCGGTGCCGCCGCTCGCATTCCCCGTGCCCAGTTACGCGAGCGTCGCGTTCTTGGACGAAGCCGATCGCTGGTTGGAAGCCGTTGGCGAACAGTTGGCACCATTGGTCTGGCCCGCCGGGCCGATCGTGCTGTGCCAAGTGGACAATGAAGGCGCGCTTTATTTCCGCGACGGCGTGTACGACCAGGATCATCATCCGGATGCCGTCGCCACCTACCGCGCGTTCTTGCTCCAGAAGTACGGCAGCATCGAGCGCATCCGCGAAGTGCTCCACGATCCGGCCGCCGACCTGGCCGTGCTCGAACCGCCCGCGCGCTTTTCGGCCACTTCTCCGCTCGATCTCGCGCGCCACTTGGACGCGGCCGAGGCCCAAGAGGAGATCATCGCGCGTGCCTTCCAGCGCATGAAAGAGACTCTCCAGCGCGCAGGGCTCGGGGGCATCCCGACCATGCACAACCTGCCATTCGGCGAGGGCTCGACGCCACTCGACCCGGAGCGCGTGAATCGAGTCGTCGACTTGCTGGGGCTCGACTACTACCACGTGGCCTCCGAGACGACGCGCGCAGAGATTGCTCGCCGCACGACCGACTTGGCGGTGCGCGCGCGAGCGCGAGGTTACGCGCCGTTCGCATGCGAATTGGGCGCGGGCTTTCCTCCGTTCTTTCCGCCCATCACCGAAGCCGACAGCGCGTTCACCGCGATGACCGCGCTCGCCTACGGCTTGCGCGGCTTCAACTTGTACATGGCCGTAGAGCGCGACCGCTGGATCGGATCCCCAATCGATCGCCACGGGCGGCGCCGGCCGTTCGCTGATTTCTGGGAGCGGCTGGTGGGCGCGCTCGAACGCTTGGATTTTTTCGCGCTCTCGATGCCAGCCGCAGTGCACATCGTCGTGCCACGCAACCTGCGCCGATTGGCACGCGTGCTACACGCCTTCGGCCCCGTGACCTTGGCCGCCTTTCACGTCTCCGGCGGCGGCGCGGAAGAAGCATGTTTCGAAGACGACTTCGGCATGGGCAGTCCAGTGGTGATCGAGGCGTGGCAGTTCGTGAAGCGGCTCGAGGCCGCCCTGAGCGCGGAACGAATTCCCTACGCCGTGGTCGCGGGGGATCTGACCGAACAGGCCCTCCAGCAGGGCCAGTGGACGGTCGTCGCCAGCGCGGGCGGACTCGAAGCAGAGATTCGCGACGTTTTGCGGCGCGGCGCAGATGCCGGGCACGCGATCAGCATCGGCCCCCACGCCGTCGAGCGGGATGCGATTCTGCAACCACTACTCGAGCCTTTTCGTCTCGGCGAGGGGGGTCCGGTGCCCAGCCGCGTGGGGTTCGAAGAACACGCCATCCGCGCGGCAGTGCAGGGAGCGAAGGCTGCGCTCGGGTTGCCGAGCGTCCACTGCTCGCCCGACGGCATCTCGGTCACGGTGCATCACGACGATACGGGACAACCACGCGTGGCGTTCGTCATCAATCCGTCGCCGCGCGCGGTTCGAGCCGAGCTATCACTGCCGGGGATTGCACGCGCGGTCGATGCGCTCGACGACAGCGAGTTTCGTGCTAAACAGGGCGGGTTCGAGCTGCCGATGCCACCGCACACGGTTCGCTTCCTCGAGCTCTTTCCCTTACTTTTCTCCGCGTAAATGTTGATCGAGATCAATCCGGCTCACCCGGAGCCCCGCAAGATCCGCCGCGCCGTCGACGCGCTCGAAGCCGGTGAAGTGATCGCCTACCCCACGGACACCGTGTACGGGCTCGGCTGTGACTTGTTCAACAAGAAAGCCGTCGACCGGCTGTATCAAATCAAGGGCCTCGACCGCTCGCAGATGCTTGCCTTCGTGTGCCAAGATCTGGCGGACGTGTCCAAGTACGCCGTGATGCACAACGACGTGTATCGAACGCTGAAGAAGTTCTTGCCGGGGCCCTACTGCTTCATTTTGGAAGCCACCCGCGAGGTGCCGCGCGTCGTGCAGTCGAATCGGAAAACGGTGGGCGTGCGCATTCCGAAGCACCCGGTGGCCCTCGCCATCTGTAAGGAGCTGGGGCGACCGATCATTTCCAGCACGGCTTCGCGCCATGGCGAACCAGGCAACCCCGACCCTGGGGAAATCGACGACATTTTCCCGGGCCTGGCCTTGGTGCTGGATGCCGGCCCCGGTGGCACGGAGCCGACCACCGTCATCGACTTGACCACGAATCCGCCGACCGTCGTCCGACGTGGTGCTGGTGATACGGCTCCGTTCGAGCGCTGAGCCCGGCGAGGTTGATTCCCCCGACTCGTGGCGCTATCTAGGGCCCAACAATGACCTTCGTAGTCACGGATAACTGCAAGGGCTGCCGCTTTACCGATTGCGTCGCGGTCTGCCCCGTCGATTGCTTTCACGGCGACGACGACATGCTCTACATCGATCCAGCCGAATGCATCGACTGCGGGGCGTGCGTTCCGGAGTGCCCGGTCGAGGCCATCTTCGACGAGACGCAGGTTCCGGACAACCAAAAGCATTGGATCGCCGTGAACGCCGAGCGCGGGACTTCCCTGCCCGTCGTGAACGTGCAGGTCGACCCGCTACCCGGCGCCCAAGAGCGCAAAGAAAAACTCGGCTTCTGAAGCCCGACTCACGGCGCCGCGAGCGTAAAACTCGCGCGGGTTTGCACTTGCACCATCGGGCGCTGCTTGGCGTCCGCGGGTCCGAGCGCGGCGCCGATCATCGACTGCAGTTCGCCGTCGCTCGGCACGGCTTCACCCGCGGCGACGCTGATCTTGCCTTCGCCTTGGGAGCGGAACTCGCTCATGAATTTCGGCGCTTCCGGCGGCAAGCCCTCGATTTCGAACGAGGGCGAAGCCGCGTAGCGCTTCGTGTTCACGCTCAAGCTCACGTGGTTCCCCTCGATCTTCTCGACCTTGACCAAGCGGTAGGTCACGACGTCGAGTCCGAGGATCACGTCGCGGCTCGTGACCATCCAGTAGGCGCCCACGCCGACGGGCTTACTCGGGAATGGCAAAGCGACATTGACCAGCAGGTCACTCAAAGCTTGCAGCGGATCTCGGAAACTCGGATCGGCGCCTTTGCTCATCTCGGTTTTTGGACTGGAGGCGGTGCCGTCAGGCCCCACCAGGTACTCCACGCGCGAGCCTTTGAGCTTACCGACCGCGGCCGCGAGATCGGCGGGGACGCCCGGTGCGTTGATCTTCGCACTCGTGACTTTGGCCACGATTTGCGTGGCGGCGGCGGCCGCCTCGCCTTCCGCTTTGCCCTTCGAAGCTTCGAACGAGACCGCGAATTGAATCGGGATCGCTCCCTGCTGCGGATCGCTCTGAGTCGCGAGGTCGAACGTACCCGCGCGCTTGAACCCGGGCTTGGGTGCGGGGCCGAGTGATACGCGGGGCTCGGCGCCGTCACTACCCACGGTGAGTGCGGCCGGAGCGCCCTTGGCCGCGGCCTTGTCGGCTTCACCTGCGGCGAAGATGCCGGTGGGCGGCGGACCTCCAGCGGTGTTGGCGGCGGTGTTGGCGCGCCCCGCGGCAACTGAGCCCATGGCCTTTGCCAAGTCGGGCTCGTCCGCGGCGACCTGGCTGGCCTTGCTGACCCCGGCATCACTGGCGACATTCCCTTGCTCGGAGTCACGCTGCGTTTCCTTCTTGTCGCAACCACAAGCGAGCGCGCTCGCCACGGCTACGGCGGACAGAAATAGGGCGGTCCTCATCGTCGGTGTCTTCATGTCTAGGGCGGGGATTTACTTCGGGTGGAGCGAGCTTGGAAGTCGGACTGCTCAGAACGGCGGGGGCGCAACAGCGGGCGGGCTAGTTTCGTTCCCCGAGCTCGGCGCGGCGTCCGAAATTCCGGCATCTTGCGGCATTTTTGCGGCTTCCGCTTCGTCGTTAGGGCTGGCGTCGGGGGCGCCCGCTTCGGCTCCCGCGTCGGGCTTCGACACGTCCGTCGGCACCGTTCCGTCCAGGAACTCTTCCTCGATCGAGTCGGTTTGCCCAGGGTAAGGGAGCAGTCCGGTCGCAGGGTCGACGCTAGCCGTGATGATGCTGCCGGGTTTGGGGAACTCGGTCGGCGGCTTACCCTCGCTCGCCACCTTCATGAAGCTCATCCACGCCGGTAAGGCGGTGGTCGCACCGGCCTCACCCCATCCGAGGGGCAGCGGTTCGTCGTAACCGACCCAAACAGCGGCCGCGATATCGGTCGAGTAACCGACGAACCAGGTGTCTTTGGCCTCGTTGGTCGTGCCGGTTTTGCCGGCCAAGGGCCGACCCAAGGAGCGCGCTCGCTGCGCGGTACCGCGCTCGATCACACCGCGCATCAAGCTCGTGATCAGGTACGCCTCTTCGGGGCTGAGCACGCGACGCGGCGGCGGCGACGCGGGCAGCGACAAGACCTTGCCGCCCGGCGCGACGATGCGCGTCACGAGCTTCGGCAATTCGAATTCGCCACCGTTGGCAAACGTGACGTACGCATTGCACAGCTCGATCGGGATCACTTCGTAAGCGCCGAGGGCGAGCGAAGGAGTCGGCCTGAGATCCGTGGTGATGCCGAGCGCACGCGCCCATTCCACGACGTTGGCCGCCCCCACTTCGTCGATCAGCTTGTCGGCCGCGGCGTTGTCGCTCTCGGCGATCGCGGTGCGCACGCTCTCGCGATAGCTCACCTGCTCTTTGCCGCTTTTTTTGGTCAATTCCAAAACACTGGCGGGCGTAAAGCGGCGCGAATGCAGCGCATAGCTGTACAGCATGGGCTTGAACGAAGACCCGGGTTGGCGCCGCGCATGCGTCGCGCGGTCGAGTCCACCGCTGATGGCTTCGTAGCTACCGATCAGCGCGCGCACTTCTCGACCGCGCACGTCGAGCGCAACCAAGGCCGACTCCGGACCGAGCTCGAGCCGCAATGGCACGGGGGGTACGCCTTCCGCAGATCCGAGTAGCCCCACGCGAAGTGCCGCCCCAGGCTTGGCAAACTCACTGGCCGGCAGGTGCTTCGGGTTGTAGCGCTCTTCGGCCGCGAGCGTGACGCGGCCCAGCACGTCCCCGACCTGAACGTCGATCGTATTCGTGGCATCATTCGTGGCCACGACTTTGCCGACGTAGATCTTGTTCTGACGCGGCACGCCCGTGAACAGCGGTCCCCACAGCCTGCGTGTCGTCTGCGTGAAGGGCGGAGTCAGTTTTTGGCGCGTCGCATAGTTGTCCAGATTCTCGCGCACCGCGCGGCGAGCGGCGGCTTGCAGAGCCGGGTCGATGGTCGTCTCGATCACGTAACCACCGTGAACCGCGGCTTCACCGGCCACGTCGTCGAGCACCTTTTTCACGTACGATACGACCTCGGGGGCGAGTTCGGATTCGCCGTCCGAAGCGGGCGCGAGCCGCACCTTGGAGGTCTGCGCCAAATCATGCAGATCTTTGGTAATGAAGCTCTTTTCGAGCATTTGATCGAGCACGTAGCGGCGTCGGGCGAGTGATTTCGATTCGTCACGCCGTGGCGAGTAGCGCTCGGGCGAAGCCACGAGGCCCGCGAGGAGGGCCGCCTCGGGCACGTCCAAGTCCTTGGCCTTCTTCCCGAAGTAGTAGCGCGTTGCTTCTTCGATGCCGTAGCGGCCGTGACCGAGGTAAATGGTGTTGAGGTAAAGCGAGAAGATCTCGTCCTTGCTCAGCTCTTTTTCCAAGCGGCGCGCGAGGATAGTCTCCCGGATCTTGCGTTTGTAGCTGCGCTCGGCATCGAGCAGCACGTTCTTCACCACTTGCTGGGTTATCGTGCTGCCGCCTTGGCGCTTGTGTCCGGCGCGCAGGTTGGCCAAGAGGGCGCGCAACATGCCGAAGTAGTTGAGCCCCTGGTGCTCGTAGAACTGCGCGTCTTCAGCTGCGAGGAATGCGAGCTTGGCGTGGCTCGGCACCTCCGTGAACGGAATCACGGTACGCCGCTCCACGAACAAGCTCGCCAGCACGGTGCCATCACGAGCCAGCACGCGCGTGACCTGCGCCGGCTGATAATGCGTTCGCAGATCGTGCACGTCGGGTAGGCCGCCTTCGAAGTGACGAATCACGAGCAGCACCGCGAGCACGCCCGCTACGATCGAACCGAGCACTGCGTACGCGGTCAGCTTCGTGTAACGAAGCAGCGCTTCACGGGGAGGAAAACCCATCAACGGCCCAAAAGGCGCATCACCAACACGGCTAAGAGCACACCAGCGACGAGACACAACGCGGCGACGCCGATCAAAAGTCCTGGGCCGTTCGATTTTTCGGCCACTACGGCTGGGCGATTACTGCGCTCTAGCATCGCGGGCAACACGGGCCGCGCCGGAGCCCCCTCGGCCCGGAGCGACGGCAATGCCTGGGCCGCCGCGCCCCCGAACGGGCGCAATGCCTCGGCGAACTCGGCCGCGGTTTGGTAGCGCTGCTCGGGCTTTTTGGCTAGTGCGTGCGCCAGCACGGCATCTAGCTCCTTGGGGAAGCGGCGCTCGGGCACACGCTCACTGAGCGGGATGATCGGCTCGGTCACGTGCTTCTGGATGTATTCCATCGGCGACTTTGCCGAGAAGGGTAGCTTGCCGGTGAGCACCTCGTACAAGATCACGGCCAGCGAATAGATGTCGCTGCGCGCATCGAGCGTTTTGCCCTGCGCCTGTTCGGGCGACATGAACTCCGGCGTGCCGAACACCATACCCTCTTGGGTGAGGATGATGGACCCGGGTTGCATTTGGCGCTCGGTGACCTTGGCCAAGCCGAAATCGAGCACTTTCGGATAGTCGGCGATGCCCCCCTGGTTCGACAAGAAGATGTTTTCCGGCTTCAAATCTCGATGCACGATGCCGAGTTCGTGCGCTTCTTGCAGTGCGCCGCAGACCTGAATCAAAATCGGAATCGCGCGCTCGGTGGGGATCGGGCCGTCTTTGCGCACCGCTTGATTCAAATTCTTTCCCTCGAGCATCTCCATCACGATGTACAGCGAGCCGTCGTCTTCGAGCTCGCCGTACACGAACACCTTCACCGTATTCGGGTGCGTGAGCTGGCTCATGGCGCGCGCTTCGCGTCGGAAGCGGGAGGTCAAATCCTTCCGATTCGCCAGCTTCGGATGCAGGATCTTGATCGCCACCATGCGGTTCATGGCCGGCTGGGAGGCCTTGTACACGGAGCCCATGCCGCCGGTGCCGATCTTCTCCAAGATCAAGTATTCGCCGCCCAGGATCTCACGGCCGATAAAGGGGTCCTTGGGGCGCATTCAGCCCAGACAGATACCAAAACTTACTGCCCGCTACGAGCGCGGTGAGCGCAAGGCGTGCCTGGTGTCGTGATTCGATCGAGAAAGCTCGCCTTCCAGGACGGAAACTTGCATCACGGGGCCCGTGGGCCGCATGAATGACCCGTCATGACGGAACACGCCGACTTCTTGGAAAGCGCGTTGCTACGCGGAGCAGGCTTTCGGCACGCCTTCTTCACTCGACTGGGCGGCGTCTCGCTCGGTGCGTACTCGAGCTTGAACTTTTCGGTGGCCGCTGGCGACAGCGAGGCCAACGTGAATCAAAACTTGGACCGCGCCGCGATCGCGCTGGGCATCGCCAGCACTCGCATCCACTACTTGTCACAGGTCCACGGGCGCGTTGCCCACACACTGCGCGGTGGAGAAATCCAAAGCATGCTGCTTCAACGCGAAGGAGACGCGCTGGTGAGCCGCACCCCGGGTCAGGCTTGCGCCGTGCGCAGCGCGGATTGCGTCCCGGTCTTGCTCGCCGATCGCCGCAGCGGCGCGGTCGCCGCCGCCCACGCCGGCTGGCGGGGGGCCGTCAATGGTATCGTCACGAGCGCGATCGAAGCGCTGCGCGCCATCGCCCCCAATCCGAGCCTGATCGCGGCCATTGGTCCGCACATCTCCCTCGCGGCGTTCGAGGTCTCGGACGACGTAGCCGAGAAGCTCTCGAACGCCTCGCTCGATCCTCACATCGTCGACCGCTCGCGCGCGAAGCCCCACGTCGATTTGCGGCGTATGCTGCGCGCTGAGCTGCACGGGCAAGGGCTCTCCCACGGCGCGATAGACGACGTGTGGGGCTGCACGGTGCTCGAACCAGCGCGCTTCTTCTCGTTCCGGCGCGATGGCAAGGCGAGCGGGCGGCACCTGTCCGCAATTGTGCCACGGCTGTAAACGCCGTGCTTGCGATGGCCAGAGATCCGATCGATCCTTGCGCAACGGCGTGCAAGGCGGCCGCTCGCGCTCACCCGTCGGTTTCTTCGAAAAATGTCCATTCCCGTTTCGTGTCCAGCCTGTCAGTCGCGGTTTTCGCTGAGCGACGATCTGTACAGGCGCCGAGTTGCGGGCAGCCTCGTCAAGGTCAAGTGTCGTAATTGCAACACCGAGATCGCGGTCGACGCGACGGCAGCGGAGCCGGTGACAATGCCGAGCCACGAGGGGCCACGCAAACATCCGAGTCCTCCGCGCCCCAAGATGGCAACTGTGATGGGTCTCGGTCCAATGCAGCCTGCACACTCGGCGCCTGCAACGAGCTCGCCCCTGCCGCTGAACGCGACGCGCACGCCGCTGCCGCTGAACCCCACGGTGACGCCCTTGCCCATCACGCTGCGCAAAACCCTCGCTGGTTCGGAAGCGGACTTGAACTGGGGCGACGCCGACGCCGACGCCGACGAAGACACGATCGCCATCAACGTGGGCAAAGCCAAAGCCCCGCCGAAGCCGGCTGCGCGCACGCTAGCAATCGTGCCCGAAGCAGACGAGCCCGAGCTGGTCGAAGCCGAAGAGATCCCGGCCAGCTCATCGGACGCGCCCACGCTCGAAGCGTTGACCGTCAAAACGGCGGCGGAGCAACTCGGGTACGAAGGTCCGCGCTCCGATGACTTCCTGGTCGACTCGCCCACCAGTACAGATGACGCGCTCGGCGCGCCAACCATCGATGTTACGAGTTTCGCGGTCGAAACAACTGAAGCGCCGCTCAGCGTCGACGTCGACGAAGCCCCGCGCGAACTCGAGTCACGCCCAGCCCGCGCCGCACATACCGGCACCGTCCCTCTGTTCGACATGAGCGCGGTGCTGCCCCCAGGGCGCGCCCAGGTCGTCACCCAGGTCGTCACCCAGAGCGCAACGCCGGTTCGAACCGAGGTCGCGAAAGCACCCGTCGAGCCACCAGTTTCCGAAGGTCGCTCACGCGAGCGCAGATTCGTCGTCGCGCCGCAAGCAGCGGAGCCGGCTCTCGACGCGCCGAAGTCGCGCCGCTCGGGCCTGGTCCTATGGGTCGGCTTGCTCGCGGCGGCCGCTGCGGTGGTTGGTGTCGTTGGAGCACGCGCCGGGCGCTGGACGCAGCCCCTTTCCGCAGAGCCACCGCAAGCTGCCGCACCAACGCCGACTCCAGTGGTGAACACGCGGGCCGCGGTCCCGGCAGAGCAAGCTCCCGAGGCAGAAAACAAAGCGGCGCCCCAAACGAACGTCGCGCCCGATACGGACGTCGCCCCCGACACGAACGTCGCCCCCGTCGCGCCCGAGACGACCACCCCTGCACCTGGGCCTAAAGGCCAAAACGTGACCGCTGGCTCGACACGCAGCGCGGTGGCTACGACGGCCGCAGTAAAGAGCAACGACAGCGCGCCGAGCAGCGAGGCCGAAAAGCCGAGCCCCACTGTCGCATCCGCGCCGGAAAAACCGGTCGCAACGGTCAAAACCGAAATCCGCAACGCGCCGCCGCCGGCGGAGCCCGGCACCGAATTCGATCGCGGCGCCGCGCGTGATGCGCTCGCGAGCGCAGCGGCTCAGGCCTCTTCTTGCCGCAAACAGGGCGACCCCTCGGGCACCGCCAACCTGACGATTATATTCGCCCCATCGGGCCGCGTCACCAGCGCGCAAATTCAGGGGCCGCCGTTTTCCGGCACTCCTACGGGCGGCTGCATCGCGAGCACCATGCGCCGCGCCAGCGTGCCCGCGTTCTCCGGCGAACACGTGACCGTCAGCAAGACCATCGTCGTCCAATAGTCCCGAGCCGGGTACCGCCTTCGACGCGAACGGGCTTGAGGTGCGCGCTCGACTCTTCGGGCGGCGGTGCCGCTGCTTCGGCGGAACTCTCCTCCGCTGGTGACTCCGCGGACGGACACGGTTCCCAACGCGAGCCGGTACTTTGCGCACAAAGTACCGGCTGAACTCTGACACGGGTGATGCCCGTCGGTGAGCGCGTTGATAATGGGGACCGAAGCTACCCTTTACGCACCGGGTAACGCAGATGGGTCACGCCGACGCCCGAGATCACCGTCGGGTTACCAAGCACCGCGGGGGCGCCGGCGAGGTGGTCGAAGAGTCGAACACCAGAGCCAAGCAGCACCGCCGCCAGGTCGACATGAATTTCATCGAGCAGGCCAGCATTCAGGCACTGTTGAATGGTGTCCGCACCGTGCAGGCCAACTGCCTTCCCGCCCGCCGCGGCTTTGGCCTTGCTCACCGCACTTTCGATACCATCAGTCACGAAGTGGACGGTCGAGTTGGGTCGCGGCCATCCGTCAGGGACGCGGTGGGTAAGCACGAACGCTGGTCCCCAAGCGTGATTCCCGCCCCAGCCTTGCGCGGCGTCGAACGTGCGTCGCCCGGTGAGCATGGCACCGAGTCCAGACGCGAGGCCACGCAGGTGCTCCGCGCTCGGTTCGGAGACTTTGAAGGTCATCGGGTCAGACCCTCCGGTGTGGAATTCAACGTTCCCCGAGGAGGTGTACCAATCGAACACTTCAGCCACGCCGCCATGCGGGTTGGCAACGTAGCCATCGAGTGACATGGACATGATTGCGATCGTCTTCGACATGAGCGTCCTTTCGAGCTCGTCAAATGCCATCTCGGCGCCTGAAGCGTATGGCGTGCCGCAGACAAAACCAGTCGGATCCCGAGCGAAGTGCTCGGACTGTGGCCGCATTGCGAACACGATGCGGCGCGGCAGATCACGGAATCAGCCGCGGTCTGCGCACGATTGTCGGTGATGCGCGGTTCTATCGTCGAAGGCAGCGTGGGGGCGCACGCGGATCGCAATCTCTCAATCGGGCTGGGCACGGACACGGCCAGAGCTCGCCCAGCGCGAGTAAATCATAGTCGCCGAAACGCGCCGTGTTCCACCGCCAGACAAGCCCGCCGTCGTGGTGGAAGATGGGGATTAGGATGGAGGTACGCCCGCCCGATGAATCGACCAGGTACCAGGTCTCGGCCTCAATCAGATCGAGATAGCGGCTCTCTTCTCGACCAATGAAGTCCTCCCACTCCGGGCCAGCGTTGGTCTCATCCAGGAGGCGAGACGATTCGATAGAGTACGCGATGTACTCGCGCAGATGTCGGTGCAGCTCCACGTCAACCGACAACGGAAGCGGCGTCCAAGAGCCGAAGTCGTTGGGAAAGTCGGATTCCTTGTGCTGCACCTCGGCGATCTCGATGTCCGCGAAGCACAATTTGAACTCTCCACCGATCATCTGACTCTCCGAGGTAAGCTTACCACTGGAAACGCTGCGAAAGGAGAATGAGCAGCAGGGTCGGCAGCTCGCACAGCTTCTCGAGCAGAATGCGCTAACGTACCAGGCTCAAGCATGACGGGTCGAGCGCAGCGAGATCCGCGTCTCCTTCAAGCGGGAGTTGGGCGGCTCCTGACTAGCTGCGTGGCCTCGGCCCTCCCAGAAGCACCGCAAGTAGCGTGCTCGCGACGGAGACTCCAAGGGTCGGGAAAAGACCGCGAGCCATTCGGAGCAAGCCGTAGATCGTGACACAGACTCCGATGGCAGTTGGCAGTGAGAAGAGCGCGACGACTCCCCATCGCTTTGTGTGGGCACCGGCAAAGGCGAGCAGCACCGCCGCCGGTCCGAGAAACATGAGCCCGATCCCCCACCCCGAGTAGACTAGGCCGATGGCGGTGAGGAACCACGCCAGCAACACACGTACAACGCGGCCGAGATGCCCGATACCGTCGAAGTACCTGGGTCCAAGGACCTGGTCGTCTGGTCCCCACCATCGCGTCGCATACCAAAGCTGTAACACAGGCTATGGCTGGTGGCTGGCGGTTCACGAACAGTCACCGCCGAGGCGCGCTCGAGTTGCGCATTCCACGGTATGCGCCGCAACGCGGCCGCGCCTGGGTCGGAAGCTACGGCGCGACGGGGCCCATCGTCGACCCGGGGACGCCCGTGAGATCGTTCGGGTTGCGATCGCGGGCTTCGACGCGGGACGCTTGGGTGAGGATGTCGGGGTTCGGCGAGATGTCGGTCTCGTAGCCGCTGAGGGAGCCGTGGCAGCCGGCACATAGGCCGTTGAAGAGCGGTTTGCGGAAGCCTTGGCGTACGACTTCGCCCGGATAAAACTGCATTTCTTCGCGTTGGAAGTGGTCGCTGGCTTTGCTGTCGGCCGCGAGTTTTACGCGCGCTTGGAGCACAATCGGGATGCCGCCGCGGATGGTGACGCTGGCTGAGCCGTCGCTGTAGACGGAGGGTGAGCCGAGCAGGCCCCGGCGCACGTACACTTTGCCGTAGTCGTCATTGAAGACAGAGTTGGAGGCCGCGTCGTCGAAGCTTTTCACGCCGGGCTCGGGCGGCAGGTCTTCCCACAGGGAGAGGTTGAAGTTGTCGGTGGGGACGACCCGACCGGTGCGCGTATTTTGGAATAGCAGGCTCGAGAGCAGTGGCGCATCGAGGAAGGTGATCTGGGAGCGGTCGCGGCGGGCGTCGTCGTCGAAGACTTGCGTTGCGCCGTTGGGTTCGTCGAGCCGTGAGCGGAATACGCGCAGGTTGTGGCGCGGGGCGATCGCGACGGGCCAGAGGTCGTCTTTGGCGTCGGTAATGAGCGGGGTGCGGGCGCCTGTGCTGGCGTCGACTTCGACGATGTCGAAGTTCCCACTGAAGTTGTCGAGCGCGACCACGTTGCCGGCGTAGCTGGCGAGTAGGTTTTGGGTGGGGAGCAGTGATGGGCTGCGGTAGGCGCCTTGGGTACCCGCGAGCTTGCCGGTCGCGGCGGGGTCGAGCACACGCACGGAGTGCTGAAAGAAGGCGGGATTGGGCCAATCCATCGCTTCCGGACTCTGTACGTAGTCTTCTGGCGTAGTGCTCAATTGGTCGACGCCCACGCTGCGGTTGATGATCGCGAGCGTGCCCGCGCCGTGCGCGGCGCCATTGTCGCTCAAGATGGCTGCGAAGTTTTTGTCGGTTAGTTCGACCACTTCGGTCAGTTGGTCGAAGCCGATGGTGTCGCGTTGGCCGAACAGGGGGTGGTAATCGCCGCCGTCGAGGTTGATGCGGCGACCGGCGAGTTGATAGAAGCCGGGCGCGCGCTTTTCGGTGACGAGGATCACGCGGCCGTCGCGCATGAACGCGGGGGACAGCTCTTGATTGAGCAGGAACGTGAGCTGGCGAATTTTGCCCGACTCCAGCACATACAAGTTCGAGTTGAGGCGTGAGGGGTCGGCGGGGGTGCGCTGCGGACCACGGTAGCCGAAGGCAGCGCTGTTCTTGGTGTTGCCACGCGTGGAGGCGAACACCAAGCGGCCGTCGGGCGCGAACGCGGGGTCGAAGTTGTGGATGAGCTCGCCGTTGTCGACGAAGGCTTGTCCGTCGTCGGTCGTGGGCGGCGCGTTGATCGTGGGTTCGGCGGCGCACTTGCCGTCTTCGACGACGTAGACTTGGAAGGGCTCGCTGGCAGACTTGCGGGCAGAAAAGGCGATCTTGCTACCGTCCCACGAGACGGCGGGGCGGCGGGCGTCGGTGCTTGCGGGAGTGAGGCCGCACAGGGCGGAGACGCTCGTCTCGGCGCCGACGGTGACGTGATTGGTCGCGTCGAGCGAAGCCGCCACTTGCAGCACTTCGGCGCCGGGAGCGAAAGCTTCGAAGCTTTGCGGCGTGTCCGGAAGGGCGGCGGGGGTGCGGCGGACGAAGACGATTCCGGTAAGCGCCGGCGCGCTCGGCATGCGCGCGGCTCGCTCTTTTTGGAACCAAGCGCTGATCACGCAGTAGGGCGCTTGTTGGTCGAGATCGGCAGCGGGGTCGAGCGCGGCCGTGAGCTCTTGATCCGTGCAGTCATGCTTTTCGGTGAACAGCGGGCCACCCCGGTGGAGCATGCCGCCGAACTCCGGCACGGCGGGCAGGTTCTTGCGTACTAGACGGCTAGCGCCGACGTCGGGTGATTCGAGCGCCAATTGCTCGAGCGACAGTTCGTAGTTCTTGCGCGTGGCGGGCAAGCCAAAGTGTCCGCCGCTGCCGCCGCGGAGGCGATAGTCGTGGAACATCGAGCCCGAGTGGCAATTGACCATCATGCAGCCGCGCTTCACGAGCATCGGCTGCACGCGGTTGGCGAACAGGAGCAGGCCGTCGTCTTGGCCGGGCACGACTTGATCGGTAGGGCCGCCTTTTTCCGTCGCCCAGTCGACCAACGCTCGGTAGCCGGAGTCATCCGTGGTTTCGAAGACGGTGCCGCCTTCGTGATACACGCCGCCGACGGCGGGAGACAACGCGCGCCGCAAGATTTCGCTCGTGCCGGTATCGACCGATACGTAGTCGCCCACTGCAAAGTAGTTCCAGCGCACCGCTTCGGGCGTGGCGCCGCAAGTGAGGTAGAGCGAGTTGGCGGCGGAGCCGTGGCAATTGCCGGCCGAGCAACGCGCGCCGAGCACAGGGTTCACGTTGTCGACGAAGTTCCTGAAATCCGCGCTCGTGGGGTCGGCCGTGCCATCGAACTCCGGGTCCGTACCGACCGTGTTGGAGCACGGGGTCTGTTCGATTTCGGGTTCGGCCACCGGTGCGTTGTTGACCGCGTGTCCGTTGCTGATCCAGGCGTCGAGCGCGGTAAATGACGGGCTCGTGAGATCGAGCAAGCCGCCGCCCACGTGCGGAATGTCCGTGGTCACGAGCGTGGGCTCGGCGCTCTGCCAGGTGGTGATCGAGACGGGGTACGGCTTGGCGACTTTGAGCAGCAGCGCGGGCAAGCCGTACGGACCGTAGCGCAGGAACAAGTCTTGGCGCTTGCTGAGCGACTCGTAGTTGGCCACGTTCAAATTGCCGAGCGCGTTGCCGTGGTCGTCGGCGGCGACGTGACAGCCGGACTTGGTCGGGCTCGTGGCGCACGATTGGATCAGCGCGACACCGATTTTACGGTCGTAATAGTTCGTTCGCACCGAGTCGTCGTCGCGGGTGCAAGCCGCGGTCGCGAGCAAGAGACCGAGAGCGAGCCCCTGGAGAGGAAGCTCGCACCATCCGACGAGACTGCGAAGCTTGTCGCGCGCACCCATGAGACGCTCGACTCTACTCGACCAGCACGAACAAAGCAGCTCGACCAAGCGTGGTGATGGCGGCGCGATAGAAATTCCGCATGTGCGCAACAGTGCGCGAAGCGAACCGCGCGCGGGGAGAGTTCTCGCGAGCAACCGATACTTTGTGCGCAAAGTACCGGACTGGTTCGGTGCGCCGGCACCGCTCGGTGCTTCGTGCATCAAGTACCGGGCCGGGTTGGCACGATCGAAGAGTCGCGCCGAGGCAAGGGCATGGTCGCAGCAGGACCCATACTTTGCGCGCAAAGCACCGGACTACGTGGGACACGGTGGCCCCGACAAGAACCCATACTTTGCGCGCAACGCACCGGACTACGTGGGACACGGTGGCCCCGACAAGGACCCATACTTTGCGCGCAAAGCACCGGACTACGTTGGACACGGTGACCCCGACAAGGGCCCATAC
>Ga0247740_1000473_pt1 | contig 19470 bp, 22 predicted proteins | sample UWRJL148409B2_FD_180942 | JGI IMG/M metagenome (GOLD analysis project Ga0247740, IMG submission 180942) | Plant litter microbial communities from Arlington Agricultural Research Station in Wisconsin, United States - UWRJ-L148-409B-2 | ecosystem: Environmental > Terrestrial > Plant litter >...
CCTCGGGCGCTAGCTAAGCTATTTATGCTTTCACACTCGACTACTCTTGTGCGAAAGCTCCGGCAAATCCTCACGTGCTGGACCACAAACGGTAGAGGGCTATGAACGCCAAAATTCTAGTAGTCGATGATGACACCGCCCTGGCGGAGATGATCGGTATCGTTCTGCGCGCAGAGGGATTCGAGATCTCCTTCTGCGCTGACGGTGCTGCGGCCCTCGACGCCTTCCACTCGTTCGCTCCCGACCTCGTACTGCTCGACCTCATGCTGCCGGGTATGGACGGCATCGAGGTCTGCTCGCTCATCCGCGAGGAGTCCGGCATCCCGATCATCATGCTGACCGCGAAGAGCGACACCGCCGACGTCGTCAAGGGTCTGGAGAGCGGTGCAGACGACTACGTCGTCAAGCCGTTCAATCCCAAAGAACTCGTCGCACGCATCCGCACCCGTCTGCGACCCAGCCCCGAGGCGCCGACCGGAACCCTCGCGGTCGGCGACCTCGTGCTCGACGTCGCGGGCCACGAGGTGCTGCGCGGCACCGAGAAGATCAACCTCACGCCGCTCGAGTTCGAGCTGCTGCTCGCTCTCGCCCTCAAGCCGCAGCAGGTGTTCACCCGCGAGATGCTGCTCGAGCAGGTCTGGGGTTACCACTACAAGGCCGACACCCGCTTGGTCAACGTGCACGTGCAGCGACTGCGCGCCAAGGTCGAAGCCGACCCAGACAACCCCAGGATCGTTATGACCGTGCGCGGTGTTGGTTACCGCGCCGGCAGCCCGGGGTAGTCGTGCGCTACCTCACCTGGCGTTCGTGGCTGCTGCGGGCGCGACGGCTGTGGCGTTCGTCGCTCCAGGTGCGCACCGTCACGATCTCGGTCGTGATGTCGACCATCGCCGTGGGCATCATCGGCGCCTACATGTCGATCAGCGTGGGCGCAAACCTCTTCGATACACGGCTGCAGGACGCGCTCGCCGCGTCGGAGCGGTCGAACGTCGTCGCCCAGACCCGGTTCGACGCGACGCAGCAGACGTCGGGACTCGATCTCGACGTCGCGATGAAGAGCGCCTCGACCGCGGTGCAGCAGGCGTCGTCGACCCCGGCCGGGACCGACATCGCGATCCTGCGTTCGCCCGGCCAGGCGGGCGTGCGCGTACCCGTCGACGTCGTGAGTTCGGGCCTCGACCCCGAGGTCTCGATCTCGGCGGAGCTGCGCGACGACGTCGAGTCGTCCGACGACAGGCGGCTGTTCTGGCAGTCGATCTCGCTCGAGCGCGACGACGGCGGCGTCGACCCGGCCATCGTGGTCGGCTCGGTGCTCGACGTCCCCACCTCCGGGCAGTACGAGCTGTACCTCGTCTACAACCTCAGCGACACCCAGCAGGCGCTGTCGTTCGTGCAGGGCACCCTCTGGCTCGGCCTGTCGTCGCTCGTGATCCTCATCGGCGCCGTCACCTACACCGTCGTGCGCCTCATCGTCGAGCCGGTGCGCATCGCCGCCGACACCAGCGAGCGGCTCGCCGCCGGCCAGCTCGAGGTGCGCATCCCCGAGAAGGGCGACGACGTGATCGCGACGCTGGCGCGCTCGTTCAACGGCATGGCCGACAGCCTGCAGCGGCAGATCACCAAGCTCGCCGCTCTGTCGCAGGTGCAGCAGCGCTTCGTCTCCGACGTGTCCCACGAGCTCCGCACCCCTCTCACGACGATCCGCCTCGCCAGCGACGTGCTCTACGACCAGCGCGACACGTTCCCGGCCGCGACCGCCCGCACGACCGAGCTGCTGCACACCCAGGTGCAGCGGTTCGAGCTGCTGCTCGCCGACCTGCTGGAGATGAGCCGATACGACGCGGGTGCCGTCGACATGGAGATCGAACCGACCAACCTCGTGCGCCTCGTCGAGGACGCCATGGAGGCCGTGGAGACGCTGTCCGCCTCGAAGGGCACCGAGCTGAGGCTCGAGGCGCCGGGCGGCTACTTCGAGGCGGAGGTCGACTCGCGCCGCATCCGTCGCATCCTGCAGAACCTGCTCGCGAACGCGATCGATCACGGCGAAGGCAAACCGATCGTCGTCTACGTCGACAGCAACCAGACCGCCATCGCGATCGCCGTGCGCGACTACGGCGTCGGTATGAGCGCCGCGGCCATGGACCGGGTGTTCGACCGCTTCTGGCGTGCCGATCCGTCGCGCCAGCGCTCGACCGGCGGCACCGGGCTCGGCCTCGCCATCTCGCTCGAGGACGCCGCGCTGCACGGCGGCTGGCTCGAGGTCTGGTCGGCCCCGGGGCAGGGCTCGTGCTTCCGGCTGACGCTGCCTCGCCGGCGCGGAGAAGAGATCGCCGAGTCGCCGCTCGAACTGCCGCCCGTCGACGAGTCAGTGAAGGAAAACGCCGATGTCTAGACAGCGCGTGTCACACGCCCGAACCTCGCTCTCCGCCGGCATCGCCATCGTGGTCTGCGTGCTCCTCGCCGCGTGCGGCGGAGTGCCGACGTCGGGTTCGGTTGAGGCCGGCGACGAGGTGAACGACGACGTCGAGCTCGACATCGGGTTCGCACCGCAGGGCCCGCGCGCCGACTCGTCGCAGGAAGACCTCATGCAGGACTTCCTCCAGGCCGCGACGAACCCCCAGAACGACTACCGCATCGCCCGCCAGTTTCTCGCCGAGGACTTCGCCGCCGTCTGGAACCCCGACGTGCTCACCACGATCCGTACGGGCGTGGGCACGCAGCGCCGTGTCTCGGAGACCGAGCTGAACTACTCGCTTTCCACCGCCGCGTCGGTCTCGAACGACGGCCACTACGAGGAGGCCGACACCGAGACGGTGTCGCTGCCCTTCACCTTCGTGCGCGAGAACGACCAGTGGCGCATCAACAGCGCGCCAGACGGCATCGTGCTCTCCGAAGACAACTTCGAGGTGGTCTTCGGCGAGTACGCGCTCTACTTCTTCGATCCCACCTATCAGTACCTCGTGCCCGACGTGCGCTGGTTCCCCAACCGGTCGGGCACCTCGGTACGCGTGGTCGGGGCGCTGCTCGCCGGCCAGTCGTCGTGGCTGAGCAACGGCGTGCTCATCTCGGCGTTCCCCGGCGGTACCCAGCTGGGTGACCGATTCGTCGACATCACCTCCGGCGTCGCGACCGTCGACCTCTCCGAGGAGGCCGGCGGCGCGAACGCGCTCGAACAGGAGCGTATGCGCCAGCAGCTCTCGGCGAGCCTGAGCAACGTCACGAGCGTCAACATGACCGTCGGCGGCATCCCGCTCGCGACCACCGAGACCGGGGCCGTTCCCGCGGTGGTCAACCCGGCGGTCGAACCCGCGCCGCTCGTGCTGCGCGACGACCAGTTCGGCTTCGCGTCGAACGACGATGTGACCACGATCGACCAGATCAGCGGCAAGGTCGTCGATCTCGGTGCGACCGCGGTCGCCCTCGCGCGCAGCAAGGGCGAGGCGGCGGTGCGCAATCCCGTCGGCGTCTACGCGGTGCGCTCGGGTGCCAGCGCCCCGCTGCTCGTCGACGCTCGTTCGAACCTCGCGCCGCCGTCGATCGACAATTCGGGCTTCATCTGGTCGGTGCCGCGTGACAACGCCTCGGCCATCCGCGCCTACGAGGCCGACGGCACGGAGCACGTCGTCGCCTCGGCGGTGCCGGGCGACGCGATCGTCAATTCGATCGCCGTGTCCCGCGACGGAGCCCGTGTGCTGCTCTACCTCGAGACGGCGATCGGCCCGAAACTCTACGTCGCCGGTATCGTGCGGCAGGACGGCGTGCCGTCGCAACTCGGGGAGCTCTTCGCCCTGCCCGCGACCGGCGAGGTGCCGATCGGCGCGGCGTGGGTCGACAACCGCACGGTGGCGACCCTGTCGGCGAGCGAGGACGACACCGTGATCCGGTCGTTCGAGGTCGGCGGGCCGAGCACTCTGCTCGGCCGCATCGAGGGCGGAACCGCCATCGTCGGCGGCAACGGCGGCACCGACGGCCTGCGTGTCCTCACGGCCGACGGCGAGATCTTCCGTCCACGCGGCACGACCTGGCAGCTCACCGGGATCACCGCGCAGATGCTCGGCACGCAGCAGTAGTCGCGGCGTAATAGTCCCGGCTCAGTTATCCACCGGCGCGGCTTCCCACAGATCGGCCGACAGCGGCGTGCGCCGCCCGGCGTCGGTGCAGACTCGTTGTCGTGCTCCGCGACGCCCTGCTCGACGCCCTCGCTCTCGTGCTGCCGGTCGAGTGCGCCGGCTGCGGGACGCCCGATCGATCGCTCTGCACGCAGTGCGTCGCCGCGCTGGCCCGCCCGCCCGAGCGCCACGAACTCGACGACGGAACCCCGGCGATCAGCGCGCTCGACTACGAGGGCCCGGTGCGTCGGGCGATTCTCGCCCTCAAAGAGAGCGGCAGGACGGATGTCGCCCGCGCCCTCGCCGTTCCGCTCGCACGCGCGATGACCGAGGCGACAGCGGGGCTGCCCGGCGTAAGCGGGCGGTCCCGCGTCGAAGTGCTGCCCGTCCCCACGGGCCGTGCGGCGTTCCGGCGCCGCGGCTACGACCCGGTGGCGCTGCTCGTGCGTCGGGCCGGCTTCCCCCAGGTGCGCCTGCTGGCCCACTCGCGCGCGGCGTCGCAACAGAAGCACCTCGCGGTCGACGAGCGCGCGCTGAACCGGGCGGGCACGATGCGGGCGATTCGCCGGCTCGACGGCCGCCGGTTTCTGCTCGTCGACGACGTCCTGACCACCGGCGCGACGCTCGAGGAGGCCGCTCGGGCGGTGCGCGTGCAGGGCGGCGAGATCGTCGCGGCGGCCACTCTGGCGTACACGCGAAAGCGCGTGCAGCATCCCGGCGTCCGTTCTCTGAACGTCTGATGAGACTAGCGTGACCGGCTCGTGACATTGCCGTACATCGGGACTACGGTTGGCGAAAAGGCGCGAAAGAAATTCTTCATCGCCTGATAAAAGGGCGGCGCCAATAGGGCTGGGAGGTCGCACATGGAAATTTCCATCACCGGACGCAACGTTGGCGTTACGGATCGCTTCCGCGAGTACGCAATGGAAAAGGCGGACAAGGTTGTCCATCTCGCCGAAAAAGCCATTGCCTTCGAAATCAAGGTCACCCGCCATCACGAGACCAGGGGAGCGAGCGGCGACGACCGTGTCGAACTCACCCTGATCGGGCCGGGGCCGCTCGTGAGAGCCGAATCCTCCGGTTCTGACAAGTACGTCGCTTTCGATCTCGCAATGGCCAAGCTGGTGGAGCGCATACGTCAGGCCAAGGACCGAAAGAAGGTCCACAGGGGCCAGCACCGTCCCGTCTCGTTGCGTGAAGCATCCAGTGATGGATTCAGCGTCATCGACATCACCCCGGCCGCTCCCCAGGTTCTGGAGAGCGTGCGCACCGGCTCGGTCCCCGTGCAGGCAGCGTCCGAGCTCTCCGAAGACGTCGAAGAGCCGTACTCGCCCGTCGTGATCCGAAAGAAGGTCTTCGAAGCGACGCCGATGAGTGTGGATGACGCGTTGTACATGATGGAGCTGGTGGGGCACGACTTCTACCTGTTCATCGACAACGAGACCCGGCGGCCCAGCGTTGTCTACCGCCGCAAGGGCTGGGACTACGGCGTGATCGGCCTCGACGAGAATGCGGCGAACGCGGAGGCCTCGACGGAGATGGGCGCGAAGTTCGTCGTAGCGCGCTAGTCAGCCCCGAGGTAATACGCCCCGAGCGTAACTAGGTAGCAAGCCTGCCCACCCAGACGAGGCACAGCGTCTGGCTGGGTAGGCTTGCTACCATTACGAGCCGGTAACGGCGGGCACCACCCGAGTGTCCGCGCGCGGAAAGACCCGCGCTCAACAACCTTTGGAGTAAGTCGTGGCCAACGTTCTCGAACGCGCACTTCGCGTAGGTGAAGGTCGACTCCTTCGTCGCCTCAAGCACTATGCAGAAGCCGTCAACCATCTGGAAGACGACTTCACCCAGCTCACCGACGACGAGCTCAAGAACGAGACCGTCGAACTGCGCGAGCGGTACGGCAACGGCGAATCGCTCGACGACCTGCTGCCCGAGGCGTTCGCCGCCGTGCGCGAGGCCGCCAAGCGCACCCTCGGCATGCGTCACTTCGACGTGCAGTTGATGGGTGGCGCGGCCCTCCACCTCGGCAACATCGCCGAGATGAAGACCGGTGAGGGCAAGACCCTCGTCGCCACGCTCCCCGCCTACCTCAACGCCATCGCCAGCCGCGGCGTGCACGTCATCACGGTCAACGACTATCTCGCGAGCTACCAGTCCGAGCTCATGGGCCGCGTGTTCCGTGCCCTCGGTATGACCACGGGCGTCATCCTCTCGGGCCAGACCCCGCAGGAGCGCCGCCAGCAGTACATGGCCGACGTCACCTACGGCACGAACAACGAGTTCGGCTTCGACTATCTCCGCGACAACATGGCCTGGCAGGCACAGGACATGGTGCAGCGCGGCCACTACTACGCCGTGGTCGACGAGGTCGACTCCATCCTCATCGACGAGGCGCGCACCCCGCTCATCATCTCCGGCCCCGCGTCGGGTGAAGCGAACCGCTGGTTCACCGAGTTCGCCAACCTGGCCAAGAAGCTCGTTCCCGAGGTCGACTACGAGGTCGACGAGAAGAAGCGCACCGTCGGTGTGCTCGAGCCCGGCATCGAGAAGGTCGAGGACTACCTCGGCATCGACAACCTCTACGAGTCGGCGAACACCCCGCTCATCTCGTTCCTGAACAACTCGATCAAGGCCGCAGCCCTGTTCAAGAAGGACAAGGACTACGTCGTGATGAACGGCGAGGTGCTCATCGTCGACGAGCACACCGGCCGCATTCTCATGGGACGCCGCTACAACGAGGGCATCCACCAGGCGATCGAGGCCAAGGAGGGCGTGGCGGTCAAGGCCGAGAACCAGACCCTCGCCACCGTCACCCTGCAGAACTACTTCCGCCTGTACAACAAGCTGTCGGGCATGACCGGTACGGCCGAGACCGAGGCCGCCGAGTTCATGGCGACCTACAAGCTCGGCGTCGTCCCGATTCCGACGAACAAGCCGATGCTGCGCAAAGACCAGAGCGATCTGATCTACAAGAACGAGCAGTCGAAGTTCGAGCAGGTCGTCGCCGACATCGCCGGTCGCCACGAGACCGGCCAGCCCGTTCTCGTCGGAACCACGAGCGTCGAGAAGAGCGAGCTGCTGTCGAAGATGCTCGCGAAGCGCGGCGTCAAGCACGAGGTGCTCAACGCCAAGAACCACGCGCGCGAGGCATCGATCATCGCGCAGGCCGGCCGCCTCGGCGCCGTCACCGTCGCCACCAACATGGCCGGTCGAGGCACCGACGTCATGCTCGGCGGCAACGCCGAGTTCCTCGCGGTCGCGCACATGAACAACAAGGGCCTGAGCCCCATCGACACCCCCGACGAGTACGAAGCGGCCTGGGACGACGTGTTCGCTGGCGTGAAGAAGGAAGTGAACGAGGAAGCCGAGCGGGTCGTCGCCGTCGGCGGGCTCTACGTGCTCGGAACCGAGCGTCACGAGTCGCGCCGCATCGACAACCAGCTGCGTGGTCGTTCCGGCCGCCAGGGCGACCCCGGTGAGAGCCGCTTCTACCTGTCGCTGCAGGACGACCTCATGCGCCTGTTCAACTCGGGTGCGGCCGAAGCCCTCATGGGCCGGGGCAACGTTCCCGACGATCTGGCCATCGAGTCCAAGGTCGTCAGCCGTGCCATCCGAAGCGCACAGTCCCAGGTCGAAGGCCGCAACGCCGAGATCCGCAAGAACGTTCTCAAGTACGACGACGTTCTCAACCGCCAGCGCGAGGCGATCTATGGCGACCGCCGTCACATCCTCGAGGGCGACGACCTGCAGGACCGCGTGACGCACTTCCTCGAAGACGTCGTGACCGAGGTCATCGAGGTGCACACCGCCGAGGGCCACTCCGACGAGTGGGACTTCGAGGCGCTGTGGACCGAGCTCAAGACGCTCTACCCGGTCGGGATCACGATCGACGAGCTGCTCACCGAGGCGGGCGCGCGGGGCAAGGTCACCGAGTCGTTCCTCACGAAGGAGATCCTCTCCGACGCGAAGGTCGCCTACGAGGCACGCACCGCGCAGCTGGGCGAGCCCGCGATGCGCGAGCTCGAGCGTCGCGTCGTTCTCTCGGTCATCGACCGTCGCTGGCGCGACCACCTCTACGAGATGGACTACCTGAAAGACGGAATCGGACTGCGCGCCATGGCGCAGCGCGACCCCCTCGTCGAGTACCAGCGCGAAGGCTTCGCGCTCTACCAGCAGATGATGGGCCAGATCCGCGAGGAGACCGTCGGCTTCCTGTTCAACCTCGAGGTCGAGGTCACCGGTGGCGGCGCCAACGCGTCGGCCCCGATCGTCGCGGCCAAGGGTCTCACCGGCAACGCCGCTCCGGCCGAACGCCTGAGCTACTCCGCCCCGAGCGAGGAGGCCAACGGCGAGGTCGAGGTGCGCAACCAGCGCGGCCAGGTCGAGAAGGCGGCGACCGCCCGCGCCCAGCAGGCGCAGCAGGCGAACCCGACGCTCGCCCGCGCCAAGGCGCCAGCCGCCGCGACGCCCGCGAAGAAGGGCGCCTTCGGCCAGTCGACGGACGCCCCGGTCGAGACGGCAGCGCCCGTCAACCGCCAGCAGCGCCGCCAGCAGGACAAGAAGAAGTAGTTCCCATCGAGCAATCGCCGGTTGAGTAGGGCGACCTACTCAACCGGCGTCTTTGGTTAACCCTCACAGCACGTTGACCGCCGTGGCCCGCCACCTCGTGTCGAAGCCCTCGAGCCGCAGCGCGACCGCCCGGGTGCGGGCCTTGCCGATCACGATCACGACCGCTTCGACGACGCCGTCGCGCGGTTCGCAGATCGACATCGACCCGATCGTGAAGTTCGGAGCCCTGGCCGCCTGCCCCTTGGCGTGCCGCGCCCTCGTCGAGAGGACGACACGCTTCAGCAGGTGGCGGTACACGTCGTCGTCGACCCAGCGGGCGATCTGCTCCAGGTCGCGCGCCCCGGCGAGGATCTCGATGACGCAGCGGGTGAGGTTCTCGAGCAGCGGTTCGGGACTGGGGAGCACGGCCCGAGTGGCCGGCTGTGCGCCGAAGAACTCGTCGCCGTCGTAGGGTGCGTGGATCGGTTTCGACGGCAGCGCCTCGTGGTCGTCTGACGCGTCGTCGTACTTGCGGGCAGGTGCGCTCATGCGGGCTCCCAACGGTGTGATGGTGCAGCCGAGACCCTCGAACGGGGGTGCAAAGACCTAACCAGACGTGAGGCATCCGCAAGCTCGCTCTAGCCAAATCTGTGGATAACCGCTACTGTCCCGATGCCCCGGTCGCTAAGGTCGGCGCATGCGCTGGGACAGCTTGTTCGACGATCTCGAAGGTCAGCTCGAGCAAGAGCTGCGCGCCGACGAGCTCGATCAATTCGCCGAGGAGGAACGGCTGCGCATCGGCCGGCTCTCACTGCGCGACCGGCTGGTGGCCGTGCACGACGGGGCCGCGCACGACACCGCCCGGCACGACGGCGCCGACCGCGACGGGCAACCCCCGGTTCGCGTCATCCTGAACTCGGGCGAGCACCTCGTTCTGCGCACACTCTCATTCGGCCGCGACTGGTTCACCGCGCAGCTCGTCGGCGACACGCGCCGTCCGGTGCAGTGCGTGGTGCCGCTCGCCGCGATCGCGACGGTCGTGCTCAGCCGGGCGCAGACCGAACTGAGTCTCGTTCCGTCGACGGAGCCAGCCACGACAACCGGCCAGTCGACCCTCGCCGCACGCCTGACCCTGCCGTTCGTGTTGCGCGACCTCTGCCGTCGGCGCGCGCCGGTCGACGTGCGCACCACCTTCGGCGACGTGCACGGCACGATCGACCGGGTCGGCCGCGATCACTTCGACCTCGCGACGCACGAGAGCGGCCGACCGCGACGGCAGTCGGCCGTCGTCGACCACCGCGTGATCCCGCTCGACCGCCTGCTTTTGCTGCGGTTGTGACCGGGCCGTCGACTACTGCCGCCGCGGGTCGTTCGCCGGGGGTGCGCTGAACTCGGTGATGTTCGCGTAGTCCGACTGGTTCCACAGGCTGAGCCGCCTGGCCTCCTCGTACTTCGCCTCGATGAACGACTCGAGCACGGACCGCTCGACCCGCCACTGGCCCTTGCCACCGATCTTGATCGCCGGAAGTTCGCCGCTGCGCACGAGCACGTAGGCCTGGTTCAGCGAGACGTTGAGCACCTCCGCCGTGTCGGCGAGGGTCAGAAAGCGCCCCAAATTGCCGGCGTCGAACTGATTCATGCATCGATTATGGAGCCGGGGTTGTGCACGAAACGGAGGTGTGGATAACTTTTTCACGGATGTGCCGAGGCCGTCAGCATGGTCACCATGACCAGTGCAGCTCGCGACCGCGCACCCACGAGGGCACGCCGACGGTTCTGGTTCGACCCGCGCTTCGCGATCGGAGTGCTGTTGGTCGCCGCCTCTGTCGCCGGGGTCGTCGCGATCGTCGGAGCCGCCGATACGAGTCTCACGGTCTACGCCGCGCGCGGCGCGCTGTCGCCGGGCGACCGCGTCGACGCCGACGACCTGGTCGCGGTCGACGTGCGCCTCGACGGTGCACACGAGCTCTACCTCGTGCCGAGCGACCTGCCAGACGACGGGCTCGTGGTCACCCGTCCGATCGGTGACGGCGAGCTCGTCGCCGCGTCGGCGGTCGGGTCGACACTGGGGGAGCAGCAGACCGCGATCGTGCTGGCGGTGAACGGCGAGCTCGCGGCGTCGGTCGACGCCGGCTCGGGCGTCGACGTCTGGAGCGCGCGCCAAGCGGGATCCGGCCTGTTCGAGGCACCCGCGGTGATCGTCTCGGCCGCGACGGTCGTGCGGCTGGTCGACCGCGAGGGGTTCGTCGTCGACGACGGATCGGCCGCGATCGAGGTACTGGTGCCGCGCGCCCAGATCGCCCGGGTGCTCGAGGCGGTGGCCAACGACGACGCGATCTCGGTCGTGCCGGCGAGCCTGCCGGCGAAGTGACCCGACAGGAATGATCCCGGCATGAGACTCGCACTCGCCGTCCCCGAACCCCACGACGCGGATCTCGCCCGCGAGGCGGCGCGGCACGGTCACGACATCGTGGCGAGCGCGACGGACGCGGCCGAACTGGGCGACGCCCTCGACATCGCGCGTCCCGACGCGGTGATCGTCTGGGCCTCGTCGCGCTACCTCAGCTACGGGCTGCTCTCGGAGTGCGACGCCCGCGGCGTGCGCGTCGTCGTCGCGGTGTCGAACGACCAGGAACGCCGCTACGCCAACGGCATCGGCCTCTACGACCTCGTCGACGGCGAGGCCGGCTGGGTGGAGTTCGAGAACGCCGCTCGCGGTGCACTCCCGGCCGAGGTGCAGCGCGGCGAGGCGCGCGGCACCGTCATCACGGTCTGGGGCCCGGCCGGGTCGCCGGGGCGCACGACACTCGCCGTGGGTATCGCCGCGGAGATCGCGGCGGCCGGCTTCACCGTCGCGCTCTGCGACGTCGACACGCACAGCGCCTCTGTCGCTCCCGTGCTCGGGCTGATGGACGAGGCCCCGGGTTTCGCTGCCGCGTGCCGCCTCGCCGGAGCCGAGAGCCTCGACCGGTCCGAGCTGGAACGCATCGGCCAGCGCCACGGGGCGACCGGCCGCGACGGCGGCGCCGGAGGTTTCTGGGTGCTCACCGGCATCGGGCAGCCAAGCCGCTGGCCCGAGCTCTCGGGCGACCGGGTGCTCGCGACGATCGCCGAGTGCCGGCGCTGGGTCGACTACGTGGTGATCGACACCGCCTCGAGTCTCGAGAACGACGAGGAGATCTCGAGCGACATGTTCGCCCCGCGACGCAACGCGGCGACACTCGCGGCGATTCGGGAGGCCGACCACATCGTGGCTGTCGCATCCGCCGACCCCGTCGGACTCTCGCGCTTCCTGCGCGCGCACGGCGACCTCGCCGACGTGGCCGTGACGCTGTCGATCACCGTGGTGGCGAACAAGGTGCGGGCGAGCGCGATCGGGCTCGGGCCCGCCGGGCAGGTGACGCAGACGCTCTCGCGGTTCGGCGGGATCGACGCGCCGGTGCTCGTTCCCTGGGACGTGCAGGCGACGGATGCCGCGGTGCTGAGCGCGCGTACGCTCGCCGAGTCGTCGCCCAAGTCGGCGGCCCGGCTAGCGATCAAGCGGCTCGTGTTCGAGCGGCTGTTGCCGGCTAACGCGGTTCGGAAACGGCCTGTCGCAGGTTCTCGACTATGGCGTCGATGACGAGCCGCACCGCGGTCGGCATATTCACGTTGTCGGGGTCGAGCAGCCACTGCACCTGCAGCCCGTCGGTCACGGCGACGATCGCCGCGGCGGCGGCCGCGACCCGGTCGTCGTGGGGATCGGCGCCGACCGCGAGCCCGAGGTCGACGGCCACGCGCTCGCGCAGCCCGGCGAAGCGGTCGCGGAAGAACTGGCGGGCGGGGTGGTCGCCGGTCACCGACTCCGCGGAGAGCACGGCGTAGGTGCGGATGACACCGACGCGGTCGGCCGAGTGCTCAGCGGTGTGCACGAGGTGGTCGAGGTAGTCGGCGCCCACGGGCAGCCGGTGCTCGGCGAGCCGCTCGAGGTCGGCCTCGTCGCGGTGGGCGAGCACCGCGAGCAGAAGCTGCGCCTTGGAACCGTAGTGGTGCAGGATGCCGGCGTGGGTCATGCCGACCTTCTCCGCGATCTCGACGAGCGAGCCGCTCTTGTAGCCGCGGGCGCCGAAGACATCGGTCGCTGCCTCGAGGATCGCGGTGCGGCGCACGGCGGTTCGCGACTGTGGTCTGGCCGCACGGGCGGCTCCGGGAACGATTCGGGTTGTTTCCGGGGATGTAGTGGCCACGCGGGCTCCTGTCGGGATGGCAAGATTCGGGTATCGACAAGCTAACACGAATGGCTATAGCGTCCCGGAAAAAGTCTGACGGTGGTGTCTGCGAAGCTGGGCGCATGCAGTTCTCCCGGTTGCCGGTGCGGTCCGTCGGCGAGCATCCGCTCAATCCCCTCGACCGCGCCGTCTGGCCGGCGACCCTGCCGCCCGTCGCGCAAATGCTCGACGGCGGGCTCGAACTCGCGGCGGCGACGATCTTCGTCGGCGAGAACGGGTCGGGCAAGTCGACGCTGGTCGAGGCCCTCGCCCTCGCCTACGGCCTCTCGGCGGAGGGCGGTTCGACCGGGGCGAGGCACGCGACACGGCCGACCGAATCCGACCTCTGGGACCACCTGCAGCTCGTGCGCAACGCCGGCGCGAGCAAGCGCGGCTACTTCTTGCGCGCCGAGACCATGCACGGTTTCTACACCTACCTCGAAGAGCACCCGGGCTCGCGCCCCGACATCCCGTTCCACGAGCGGTCCCATGGCGAGTCGTTCATCGAACTCGCGGCCGACAGATTCAGGGGGCCGGGGCTCTGGGTGCTCGACGAGCCGGAGTCGGCCCTGTCGTTCTCCGGATGCCTCGCTCTGGTCGCGCTCCTGCGGTCGCTTCTCGCAGACGGCAGATCGCAGGTGATCCTCTCGACGCACTCGCCGATCCTCGCCGCGCTGCCGGGCGCCGACATCTACGAGGTGGGTGGGTGGGGCCTGCGGCGCCGCGAGTGGATGGACCTCGCCCTAGTCGACGATTACACGCGCTTCCTGCTCGACCCGCAGATGTATCTGGGCGAGCCCGGTACCTAGACCAGTTGCAGCCGATAGACGCTCACCGCGACCCCCGTCGGCGTCACGTCGTCGCGGTCGAAAGCGAAACCGAGACGCAGGGCCAGAGAGACGGATGCCGCGTTGCGCGGGTCGATCACCGCGATGAGGTGGTCGTGGGCGAGCGACGCGCGGGACCACGCGATCCAGGCGGCGCTCGCCTCGGCGGCGAGGCCCCGGTGCTGCGCGCTCGCCGCGAGAACGTAGCCCAGCTCGACCTCGTTCCACTGCGGCCAGTAGTGCAACCCGACCCTCCCGACGAACGCGCCGGTCTCGCGCTCGATCACGGCGCTCTGGCCGTAGCCGTGCTCTCGCCAGACGTCGACGAACCGTTGCGCCTGCAGGGCGACGCGCTCGTCGGTGAGTGCATCGCCGCCGACGTAACGCGCGACCTCGGGGTCGGAGTACAGGGCGATCAGCCGGTCGGTGTGCTCGAGCGTCAGGGGCGGCAGCAGCAGGCGTGCGGTGGAGAGCATCAAGACGCCGGCTCAGCCGGCGTCGCCGACACGACGTTCGTGTAGCCGATCAGGTTCTCGATCGTGAGGTCGTACGACTGGCCGACCTCGAGCTGCTCGCGCACGTCGAGGTCGCGCACGTAGAAGTCCTCGCAGATCTCGTCGGCTTCGGCGGTCGCGCCCGAGGTCTGCACGCTGAAGCCGGGACGCTCGCCCTCGGCGGCCGGCTGGTCGACGTCGCCGTAGGTCGAATCGACCGTGCAGGTGACGGTGAGGGGCCGGGCGTTGAGGCTAGTGACGAACGAGAGCGCGGCGACGGTACTGCCGCCGACGAAGACCACGACGACTAACACGAGCAATGTGATCGCCCAACTCTTGCTCATGAGTCCATTGTCGCAAACCACACACGGTAGCCTGAAGCGGTGTCGACGCTCAGTGATCTCGTACAGGCCCAGGGACGATCGAGCGATGAGGACATCGAATGGCTCCATCTGCTCGTCGGTGACTGGCAGCTGCTCGCCGACCTCGCCTTCGCCGACATCGTGCTGTGGGTGCCGAGCGCCGAGGGCAGCTTCGTCGCCGTGGCGCACGCGCGCCCGTCGAGCTCGGCTACCCTCTTCTACCGTGACTTCGTCGGCCAGGCCGTGAAGCCGGAGTGGGAGCACCAGGTCACCGAGGCGTTCGAGACGGCGCGCATCGTCGACGCGTCCGCCCCCACCTGGTACGAGGAGACGCCGACGCGGGTGCGGGCCGTCCCCGTGCTGCGCCGGCTGTCGCCGAGCAACAACGCGATCTCCGAGTTTCCGGTCGCCGTCATCACCCGGCACACCAACCTCAGCGAAGCCCGCACCCCCGGACGCCAGGAGCTGACGTTCAACGAGTGCGCCAACGACCTGTTCGCGATGATCGCGTCTGGCGACTTCCCCGACCTCGGAGCGCCGACCGGTCCGCGCAGGGGCGCACCCCGGGCATCCGACGGTCTTATCCGTCTCGATGTCGACGGAACCGTCACCTTCGCCAGCCCCAACGCGCTGAGCGCCTTCAACCGCATGGGTTTCGCCGGCGAGCTCGAGGGCGAGTCGCTCGCCGAGGTCACGACCAGCCTGCTGCACGGCCGTCTCGTGGTCGACGAGTCGCTGCCGCTCGTCGTCACCGGTCGCGCACCCTGGCGCACCGACATCGAGGCGCGCGGGGTGACCGTGTCGATCCGCGCGATCCCGGTGCGCAACAAGGGCGAGCGGGTCGGCGCCATCGTTCTCTGCCGCGACGTGACCGAGGTGCGCCACCAGGAGCGTGAGTTGATCACGAAGGATGCCACGATCCGCGAGATCCACCACCGGGTCAAGAACAACCTGCAGACCGTCGCCTCGCTGCTGCGCATCCAGGCCCGCCGGACCCACAGCGATGTGGCACGCGAGGCCCTCGGGCAGGCGATGCGTCGGGTCACCGCGATCGCCGTCGTGCACGACACGCTCAGCGAGGGGCTCAACCAGAACGTCGATTTCGACGCCGTGTTCGACCGGGTGCTGTTGCTGATCGCCGAGATCGCGACGGGTCACAACACCACGGTTCATCCGAAGTCCACCGGAAGCTTCGGCATCCTGCCCAGCGAGTACGCGACCCCGCTCGCCCTCGCGCTCACCGAACTCGTGACGAACGCGGTCGAGCACGGTCTCGCCGGCCGCGCAGAGGGCGAGGTCGAGATCATCGCCAAGCGAAACGACGAGGTGCTGAGCGTCAAGGTGCGCGACAACGGCGTCGGACTCGCCGAGGGCAAGGTCGGCTCGGGGCTCGGCACGCAGATCGTGCGCACGCTCATCCAGGGCGAGCTCGGCGGCGCGATCGACTGGCACACGATGATGGGCTCGGGCACCGAGGTCACCATCGAGATCCCGCTGAACTGGCTGACCAAGAGCTAGCGCACGCGGCCGCCCGACAGGATGATTCGGCCCGCACGCCCGCTCAACAGGATGAACCGGCGTCCGGCCGACGCGTCAGCCTGTCGAGCGCGCTCGCTACAGCGCGGCGATAGCCGTCGCCAGCTCAGCCTTGTTGTAGCTCGCGCCCGGGTTGGTGGAGACGTGGGCATAGCGAACGACGCCCTGCGTGTCGACGAGCACGCCGCCCGACTGCTGGATGGCGCCGAAGACCTTGCGCAGCAGGCCCGCCTCGGCGTGCGGCGTGCCGCCTTTGCCGACGACGACGGGGAACGGAACGTTCTTCTTCGCCTTCCACTCGGTGGCCGATTCGGCGTCTTCGGGCACGGCCACGATGACCTTCACGCCGGAGGCCTCGAGCTCGTCCTTCTGGCCGGCGAGGGTGCGCACCGCCGCGTTGCACTGCGCGCAGGAGAGCGCGCGCATGAAGTAGACGAACACGTTGTCAGTGCCGCGGTAGTCGGCGAGGCTCAGGGCCGCACCGTCGGATTCGCGCAGCTCGAGGTTCAGTGTGGAGCCGATTTCTAGCGACATGGTGTGTCCTTCGATGGGTTAGCGGGTCGAGCGGAGGTTTGCGGTCAGCTCAGACATTCCCGAGGTGATGGTGTGCAGCCGGGCGAGCAGGTCGTTAAGTTCGTCGAGGTCGCCGATGCCGTAGGCGGGGGTTAGGCACTCGGCTTCGGCGGTCACGCGTTCGTGCACACGCAGCCCCTCGGCGGTGAGGGCGACGACGACGGTGCGTTCGTTGCCGGGGCGGCGTTCGCGCGTCAACAGGCCGCGGGACTCGAGCCGCTTGAGTAGGGGGGACAGCGTTCCGGAGTCGAGGAGCATCGTCGCGGCGAGGTCGCCGACCGACGTCTCGCCATCGGATGCGAGGGCGACGAGCACCACGAACTGCGGATAGGTGAGGTCTTCGTCGGCCAGCGCCGCGCGGTAGGCCTGCGACACGGCGCGCGACGCGGCGTAGAGAGCGAAGCAGGGCATCTGCTGCAGCGGGTTGGGCATGCAGCAAGAATTGCACACAAACACTTTGTGCACAAATAGTCGCGTGCCCGCTAACTCTCGTCGATCCAGATGCTTTTCTTGGGTGGCGGCGTGCGCCAGGCCTCACCCGACTTCGGGGTGTGCAGCACGTACTCGATGGCGTCCTCGCGCGTGAGATTGTTCGGATGCCGCATCCACTCGTACTTGCCCGCGGGGTCGTAGAAACGGTTGGTGCGACCGCGCCTGCTCTGGGGGATCGCGACGTTCGATCTCCTCAGGATCTCGGCCACGAGCATCCGTTCGTCCATCGTCAACTCGGGGATCTTCGACGACCGCAGGCAGAGCGTGAGCACCGGCGCCGCGTGCGTGTCGAGGCTGAGGTAGGAGTCGGTGCGGTCGCGGTGCGCGACGGGGAGGTAGACCGCCTCGGTGATCGACCCGAACGGCACCACCCTGCCGTGAGCGCGCACCTGGTCGGTGTCGAAGTTCACCTCGGTGACGGGCGCGCGCCGCAGAACGTAGGCGGCCGACGCGGCGACGACGAGCAACACGGCCGCGACGATGAGTGCGGCGGGCAGTGGGCCGAACTCGGCGAGCACCCAGCTGCCCAGAATGAGCACGACGATGACGATCGCGAAATACACGATGTAGAAGCGGGTGCGGAGGGACGGGGTCGACGAGGTCATCAGCCGCTGCCACTGGCGTGCCTCGCCGAGAGCGATCCATCCGGAAGGAAGATCTGCCATGCCGGTATTAAACCTCCGGCTGCGGCCGGGAAACAATGCCCTCGCTTAACGACAAAACTGCCGCTCACCCGGTCGGGCGAACGGCAGTCTCGGCTGCTAGGCGAAAAGCTTAGGAGGCGCGGCGGGCGCGGGCGGCGCGGCGCTTGAGAGCGCGGCGCTCGTCTTCGCTGAGTCCGCCCCAGACGCCGGAATCCTGGCTGGTCTCGAGCGCGTACTGCAGGCACATCTCGGTCACAGAGCAACGCGCACAAACTGCCTTTGCCTTGTCGATTTGGTCGACGGCCGGACCGGTGTTTCCGACGGGGAAGAAAAGTTCCGGGTCAGCGGTCAGGCAGGCGGCTTTGTCGCGCCAATCCATGGGGGCTCCTTTGATAGAGGGCTCTTTCGGGCGCGAGTAAGGAGCCGTCAAGATTCGGGTGAGAAAGAGAGATGGGATTCGCCCGCGCCACTGCAGGCTCGAAATCAACCTCGAATAGACTCTCATATCGAAGCACGCAAATCAATGGTTTTGTATGGGATGTAGCTGTGAGCGAAGCACGAGATGTTGATAATTCCGCGGCAAATAGCGGATCTCGACGCCGTCACCACCCCTTAGTGCTGCTGCTCGCGGCCGTGCTGTTCCTCGAGGCGTTGGCCCTCGCCGGCGCCACCGTCGTGCTCATCGTCGAGCTGCTGGTGGCGCGCGCCGACTCGTTCGCGAGCGCTGTCGCCCTCACCGTCTGCGCCGCGATCGCGGCCGTCTGGGTGTTCGTCATCGCGCTGAACTCGCTGCGCGGCCGGGCGTGGATCCGCGGCGCGGCGATCGTCGTGCAGGTGCTGATCGCGGCACTCGCGCTCGGCAGCTTCCAAGGCCTGCTGCCCCGCGCCGACATCGGCTGGCTGCTGCTGATCCCCGCGATCGTGGTGGTGGTGCTGCTGTTCACCAAGCCCGTGCTGGCGGAGACCAGCCAGCGCGAGGGCTGAGCGCGGCGCCCCGTACGGCGCTCCCTGCTACGCGTCGATGCCGAGCTTCTTGCGCAGGCTCGCGACGTGGCCCGTCGCCTTCACGTTGTACAGCGCGAACTCGATCGTGCCGCTCTCGTCGAGCACAAAGGTCGAGCGCAGCACCCCGGTGACTTTCTTGCCGTAGAGGTTCTTCTCGCCGTAGGCGCCGTACAGGTTGTGCACCTCGAGGTCGAGGTCGCTCAGAAGCGGGAAGTTGAGGCCCTGGTCGTGCTGGAACTTCTTCAGGTCGGCGACCGAGTCCTTCGACACCCCGAGCACCTGGTAGCCGGCGGCCTTCAGCGAGTTGATGTTGTCGCGGAAATCACAGGCCTGCGTCGTGCAACCGGGCGTTCCCGCGGCCGGGTAGAAGTAGACGATCACTTTCTGGCCGTCGAAATCGGAGAGGGATACGGATGCACCGTCCTGATCCTGCGCGGAAAACGCGGGTGCTTTCGTGCCGATTTCGAGTTTTGTGGCGCTCATGGTGCTCCTTGTGTCGCAGGGGTGTTTTACTCATGCTAATCTTGCTTCTCGGCGCTGAAGTTCTGGCGCGACGCACCTCTAGCTCAATTGGCAGAGCAACTGACTCTTAATCAGTGGGTTCCCGGTTCAAGTCCGGGGGGGTGCACAGAA